>Ga0316579_10000103_pt1 | contig 22552 bp, 20 predicted proteins | sample J5NA_2_FD_203074 | JGI IMG/M metagenome (GOLD analysis project Ga0316579, IMG submission 203074) | Rhizosphere microbial communities from salt marsh grasses in Alabama, United States - J5-7_160517rDrA | ecosystem: Host-associated > Plants > Roots > Rhizosphere | place: USA: Alabama | collected... | reverse complement strand
TCTCTGACTATTGCTGCTGGATGTGATGCATGCCACCTGCGGTATCTAGGTGGTAAGCTGTAGGATCCAGGGGGTTGCATCTTTGCTGCAGGCAATGCTTGCAAGGCCTCGCCGGAAGTGTTCACTACAGTAAACACTTCCAGTTGAGCAGTGTCCATCGGTCAGCTCTTGGGAAAATGATTTGATCCGCACTGCTGCTCCAGGAACTGTTAACTGCAGTAAACACTTCTCCATGAGGTTCTGGAAAGCCGTATTGTCCACGAGAGGGCGTTTCCAGGAGAGAAGTTCGCCAAAGGTGTGTTTTGCACAATGGCCAACCTCCGGTGCTGCTTTGGGGGTGGTCATGTCTCAGCCAAGAGGCTGACTGGATCCGCTGGCGGGCTTGTCTGTTTTTGATTAGCACAATATTAATTGTGCTAAGTAAATAGGTGCACGCGTGACACCCCGGCTAGCACCCCTCGCTCCCCTACCACCAGCCTGTTGATGTCCAACAGTGAACGAATGAGGGTTAGATGCCGGGTATGGGTGGCTGACACGATGTGTACTCACTCCAACTGGAGTCGTGTACGGGAACCGATCCGGCGAGCCGAGCATATCACCCACCTTCCCCCCTGCTCTTCCTCGATACGGTAGTCGAGTGCTCATATTATGTCGACTACTTGCCGGGAATGCGACGTCTCGTGCCGCCTATATCATCTCTGGTGTAGGCGCGCAGCTAAAGTCTGTCTGGCCCTGTGTGTTGGATTGCGCTCCGGTGTGGCTTCTGGTATAATTCACCGCCGGAGGAGATCTGGCAGGCTGCAGGGATGACAATTGAGCAATATGAGGCTTGATGCCGAAGCTGCAGGTTGGTAAATCAATGCAAGGCAGGAAGAGTATGGTCGAGAATCAGGAGGACAGGCATGCTTGAGCAGGCACGCAACATCCAAGAACAGCTGAGCCACTGGCGCAGGAAGATCCATATGCATCCCGAACTGGCATTTCAGGAGATCCGTACTGCCGCCCTCGTCGCAGAGGTATTGGAATCGTTGGGCTATCGGGTCCGGACCGGTGTGGGCCGGACAGGCGTAGTCGGCGAACGGGGACAGGGTCATCCCACCGTGGCCATCCGTGCAGATATGGACGCACTTCCTCTGCAAGAGGAGAATGACGTTCCCTACGCCTCACAGGTTTCCGACGTGATGCACGCTTGCGGCCATGATGCACACACGGCCATCGCCCTGGGCGTGGCGACACTGCTGGCACAGGAGACTTTGCCAGGCACGCTGCGCTTGCTCTTCCAGCCGGCGGAGGAGGCTTCGGATGAAGAGGGTCTCAGCGGCGCGTCCCGGATGATAGAGGATGGTGCGATGGAGGGTGTAGACGCAGTGCTGGCCCTCCATGTGTATGGCGGTTCCCCTGTTGGCGATGTCATGGTCGCAAGCGGCCCCGTCGGCGGAGGCGCAGATTCATTCTATGCTACCATCGCGGGCCGGGGTGCGCACGGTGCGTATCCTCACAAAGGACTGGATCCGATCCTCATCGCTGCCCATGTGATCCTGGCTCTGAATAGCATCGTCTCCCGCCGCCTGGATCCCTTCGACGCAGCCGTGATCAGCTTGGGCTCCGTCCACGCAGGACAGGCGAGCAACGTGATACCAGAGCGGGTCGAGCTGTCTGGCACCGTTCGCTATGAACAGCCAGAGGTGCAGAAACAGCTCCACGCCGAGATCGAGCGGGCGTTCCAGGTGGCGCGGACCCTGGGCGGGGATTACCAACTGGAGATCGAGATCGGCTACCCGCCGATGGTCAATGATGAGGGGATGGTCAATCTGCTGCAGGAGGTCGCCACCGCCCTACTAGGGGCCGGGAACGTCAAGCCTCGCGAAAAAGGACTGGGTGCGGAAGATTTCGGGTACTTTTCTGCCCTGGCCCCTGGCGCGATGTTCCGGCTTGGCTGCCAGCTTGGAGAGGAGGAACGCAAGGGACACAGCCCTACTTTTGACCTCGACGAACGGTGTTTGCCCATCGGTGCAGCGGTTCTGGCTGAGGCCGCACGTCGACTTTTATGTCGAGCTTGAAACAACAAAAGGGGAGTAATTGGCGTGAAAATAGGTGATTTAATCAATAATAGGTATAGTGTCCGAGCCTATAAGCCGGATCCGGTGGAAGAAGAAAAGCTACAGCAGGTGCTCGAGGCGGCGCGCCTGGCACCTACGGCCGCCAATCGGCAGCCATTTCGATTTATCGTGATCCACACGGCAGGGAGGGAAGCTGAGCTGAAGCGCATCTATCACCGCGACTGGTTTGTTCAGGCCCCTTTGATCCTCTGCGCCTGCGGGGTTCCCGGCGAGGCCTGGGTCCGCATGGACGGCAAGCCCTATGTTGACGTGGATGTGGCCATAGCAATGGACCATCTGATCCTGACTGCTACGGAACTGGGATTGGGCACCTGCTGGATCGCGGCCTTTGACCCGTCAGCCGCTCGCGAGGTGCTGGGCCTGCCTGATGGCGTGGAGCCGATTGCTTTTGCGCCGCTGGGCTACGCCGCCGACCGCCCTGCTTCGAAGAAGCGCAAGCCTCTGTCGGAACTGGTGCGATACGATCGGTGGTAGATAGGAGGGCTGAGTGCCGCTGGGACGGTTCACCTTCTTGCCCTTCCCCTCAAAATGCTATGGGGAACGTTCCACCTCAAAGCTCTCGCCCACATCCGCGGTCAGATCCACCACGACCTCACGCCCGCCATAGCCATCCACCAGGTCGTGAGCCCTAACGCGCACTTCGGTCACGTCGGATGGGATGTCGATGCCGCTCTGGCTCCGGGTGAAGGGCTGCTCGTTCTCGTGGGGGTGTAGAAGCAGGCGAGTGAACGGGCTGTCCGGATCGGGCTTGAGCACCGTGCCAGCAGGGGTGAGTACATCCCAACCGTCGGCATAGTCCTCCCAACCTGTGTCGGGATGCTGAACGGTCACGTGGAAGGTCCAGGTGCCAGCATTGGCTTGGACGGCTCGTACATGTAGGACGTCGGCGTTGCCCTTCCCGTCCGTCAAGGGCTGAGAGACCGCTGTGCTGGGTGTCTCGGCTGGAAGCGGTGGCGCAGGAGTAGTGACCGGCTCAGGTTCCGGTGTCTTGGCCGGTTGGCAGCCTGTGGGTAGCAGGAGAGCGCTCAGGGTCAACAAAATGAGCGGTCCGATCCTGATATAGAGCCGGTTGGCCATCGTATACAACTCCATCAATCTACCGCCTGGGGCGAGCCACTAGAGCGTATACGGCGCCCTGGTCGAAGCGCTTGCATACGGGCTCAAATGCTCACATCGGTTCACGTACTGCAGGTTCCAGCGACCATCTTGCCAGCGAAGACAATGTATAGACGCCAATTCAGTGCGCACCAGCAGGGCGTGCGTACCCAGAATGGTGCGCAGCATGGTACCCAAAGTGCCGCTATGGGCGACAACCAACACCTCGCCCTCTTGGATCTCGGTCAGAATGCGCGCTGTGGCCCGTGTCACCCGTTCGCGCATCTGCTCGTATGCTCCCTCAAAGGGCGGTGGAGAGTCACTCCCAAGCGGTATGCCGCGCTGTGGCATGACGTCCAGGTAGGGCACCTCGGCCTCGCGCAGATCAGGATCAAGCCCGATCTCTAGCCCGTAACAGGCATTGACGATCTCGGCCGTCTGGCGCGCACGCCGCAGTGGACTGGCATACATGGCGGTGAAGCGGTATCCATGGTCAATCAGCCAATCTCGAAGCCGCCGTGCCTGCTGGCGGCCCAGATCGGTCAGATCAGTGTCCGGTCCCAGCGATCGATCGAGATTGCCGTGCGATTGGCCATGGCGGGCGAGAACCAGTTCAAGCATTATCAACTTCTGCTTTGGAACCAACTGGGATCATGCATGACTCTGCGTGTGCGACTGCCCTGTTGAGTGGAGAAAGGGCAGCCCATTCCGGATGCCTGGCCGTCTCGCTACCAATCGTTGCGCAACCTCTCGCATTTTTCCTCAATGCTGGACAGCAAGGAGTCGAAGGATCTGGCAAAGGCGGCCACTCCATCATCCTGCAGTTTCTGAGTGATCGCGGCGAGGTCTATGCCCAGGTCGGTCAGATGGGCCAGTTGGGCCCTGGCCTCATCCAGCCCTGCTTCCAGTGTGAGCGCCACAGCGCCATGATCGCGGAAGGCATCCAGCGTGGCCGGCGGCAGGGTGTTCACCGTGTGTGGGCCGATGAGAGTGTCCACATACAGGGTATCGGGGTATGCAGGGTTCTTGGTGCTGGTGCTGGCCCAGAGGGGGCGCTGAACGCGGGCACCCTGAGTGGCTATGTGCTCCCATCGCTCGCCGGCAAAGATCTCACCAAAGAGTCCGTAGGCTGCTTTAGCAGTGGCGATGGCGATCTTGCCCTTTGGAGACTGCGCGTCGGACTCGGGAGACTGAGCGTTTCCCACGCGACTGTCCAGTGCCTTATCTACGGCGGTGTCTATGCGGCTCACGAAAAGGGACGCGACGGAAGCTGCCTGCGAGAGAATGCCTCCTCCCGCGGCCAGATCTTCCAGCCCGGAGATGTAGGCTTCAGTAACAGCGCGGTAGTGATCCAGGGAAAAGATTAGCGTGACGTTGATGTTGACCCCGTCGCCGATGAGCGTCCTGATGGCCGGAATGCCGGCGGGGGTGGCCGGTACTTTGATCATGACGTTGGGGCGTCCTAATGCTGCGAAGAGACGGCGTGCTTCAGCGACCGTGCCCGCCGTGTCGTGGGCCAACTGAGGATTTACCTCCAGACTGACGTAGCCGTCTATGCCGTCGGTCGCGTTGTACACGGGCCTCAGCACGTCTGCGGCCCGGCGAATATCGTCCATGGCAAGTGCCTCATAGATTTGCGTCACCGATCGGATGCCGACTACCAGTCGCTGGAGATCCTGGTCATAGTCGTCGTTGCCGGCGATAGCCTGTTCAAAGATCGTCGGGTTGGAGGTCATGCCGCGAAGGCCCTCGTCCACAAGGGCCTGCAATTTGCCCGAGGTGATCAACGAGCGGCGGATAAAATCGAGCCAGACGGCCTGGCCCAGTTCGGCGAGTTGCTCAAGTTTTGTCATTATGCAGTCCTCCTAGAAGTGCGTCCAATAGCTTGCTCCCAAAGACGCCTGGCGAGGCAGTCTCAGGTTACTGATCATCGATCAAAATGACCCGTGCCGGTGCTCCATCCGCACCTGCAATCTTGAGTGGGAGACACACCAACTGGTACACGCCCGCAGCAACCGCACTCAGGTTGAGCCCCTCAACGGCGACCACCCCCGCGCGAAGCAGAATAAGGTGTGTTGGCACAGGATCTGCAAATGGGCCGACTGATAGGCTATCCATGCCTACGAGCCGGACAGTATGCTCTACCAGCCAGCGCGCGCCATCTTCCGTGATGCCGACGAAATCCTCCCAGAACTCGTTCCCACCGCTCGCCCACCGCTCCGAGTTGCGGGTGCGAAAGAGCACGCGCTCGGTGCCAGGTGGAATGGAAAGCTCCTCCAATACTCCTGCCGAGATGGCATCGGCCTCAGGTACGCGAACAACCAGCGCTGGCCCCACCAATGCATTCAGGTCAATTGCATCCACACCTGGACCACCCGCGATGAAATGGGCGGGCGCGTCCACGTGCGTGCCGGTGTGGGCACCCATGTCCAGGTGTGTAATGGTCGCTATATCCCCCCTGTCCAGGTGAGCGGGCTGGGTGATGCGGATCGGCGGATCGCCAGGCCAGACGGCGAGGGACCCGGAGATGGGGAGCGAAATGTCGATGACTCTCATCAGTTGTCCTTTCTGTTTCGGGTATCTGTTTATGTTCAATCGATCATGGCTACGGTCTGTGCGTGAGAGGCCGTGTTCCCTTTCTCCTCATCTAGCTTCTGCCGTAGACGGGAATGGCGGCTCCATTCACTGCACGGGCAGCGTCGGAGGCCAGGAAAAGAACGACATCGGCGATAGCCTCTGGCGGCACCCAACGGCTGTGATCGGCACGGGGCATTGCCTCGCGATTCTGCGGTGTGTCGATGGTGCCGGGCAGCACGCAGTTTACATTGATGCCCTGGTGCTTGAGTTCCGCGGCCATGCTCTCCACCAAGCGAACGACGGCACTCTTGGAGATGCTATAGGCGGCTGACTTGGCCCTGCCTGCCAGCGCGGCTCGGGCCGCGGTGTGGACGATTTTTCCCGAATCCTGCTCGAGCATCACAGGCACCACCGCCCGGCTGAGCGCAAAGGCTGTTCGCGCATTCAGATCCAGCAAAAAGTCGAGGGTTTCCAGGGGAGTTTCGTGGACCGGCGTGCTTCCTCGGTAGCCGCCGATGGTGTTGGCCAGGACGTCGATGCGACCGTAACGGTCCAGCGCTGCCCGCATGGCCTGCCCAACCGAGTCAGCGTCCGTGGCATCAACCGAGTCGATGAACAAGTGCTTCGATGAATCTGCCAACTCGGGCAACAGGCTGGGTAGCCGGTCGGCGGAATGATCCAGTAGCACCAGGTTAGCCCCCGCGGTGTGAAACGCCTCCGCCACCGCGCGTCCCAAGTTGCCGGCTGCCCCACCCACCATCACCACCTGATTGGCAAAGTCAAAGCAGTTGGCTCTGTGCATGATTTCGATCCTCCTCTACAATCCAAGTCCGTAGCACGCTGCGCCCAGCAGGGCTGTGCGTTCATTCAAGATGACATGGACCGGTATCTGCGCCAGCATCTCGGCAAAACGACCTTTGTTGACGAAAGCAGCCATAAAGGTCCCGTCCTTCAGTTTGGACAGGATCTTGGGTGGGATGCCCCCGCCGAGATAGACGCCGCCGGTGGCCATTACCTTGAGTGTCAAGTTTCCCGCTTCTGCGCCCAGGATGGAGACAAAGGCGTTGAGGGTGGCAATGCTCAGTTCGCATTCGCCAGCCATTGCCGCCTTGACGATGATGGGCGTCGGATCGGCTGACTTGCGTAGCGCTTCCGCGACCTCGGGCTTTTCTGGGGCAAAGCGGTTCTTCCTGAGGTAGGCATAGATGTTGGGGATGCCGCTGCCCGAGCACACACGCTCGTAGCTGACATGGCCGAACTTGCCCATCAAGTAGCGCAACAATCTGATTTCAAATAGGTTGGTTGGAGCAAAGTCGGTGTGTCCACCCTCTGACGGGATGACTCGCCAGGCAGGCCTGCCGCCATCACGTCCCTCCTGGTAGAAAAGAATGGCTTCGCCCAGACCGGTACCAGGTGCGATCACAATCGTCGCACCATCCTGAGGAGTCGCCTCGTTAAGGGTATACAGGTCTTCAGTCGTCAGATAGGGGACACCGTATGCTGTGGCTTCCAGGTCATTGAGCAGCGTGACCTCTTGAAGCCCCATGGCTTGTCGCAGTGTGGCTTCGCTGATGACCCAGGGCAGGTTGGTCGCGTGCACTTCCCCTTCGACGACGGGTCCGGCTACCCCAAAGATGGCCCTGTCTACTGAGATACCTTCATCAGCCAGAAAATCCAATACGATGGCTTTCAGGTTGGGATAGTCTGTACTCCTGAATGTCGCCTGGATCTCGGGAGATGGCCCTCCATCCGGCGCGTAAATGGCCAGCACCGTCTTGGTCCCGCCGATGTCGCCGGCAAGCAACATGTCTACCTTCTCCTTTCCCAGTCCGGATGGCCCTAGCATAGATGAATTATTATGATGACAATAGCACGAAATCAGCTATCTGTCAACTGTGATCTGGTGTCAGGTTCCCCCTGCCTGACAAACGAGCGACCTTGCAGTAGAATTCGGCAGGCACCTGAATTTGATAAATACCTAATACAGGCCTGGGCCCCGCTGCCAAACCATCGCAGAACACCGGTCTCAAGAAATGAATCCTAAGCTTGACAAATTTGAGTTCTTGTGTTAGAAATTTAAAGATAGACCGAGGCTTCAAACAGAGGAGGATGCTGCATGCGCCAGACGAGCCGCCCAATGGGAATGCGAGCCTTTGTTATCATCTGGATCGGCCAGATCATCTCGATGTTGGGCACATCCATGACCCACTTTGGCTTGACGATCTGGATCTACGAACAGACGGGGGAGGCCACTCCCTTGGCGCTGATGGGATTCTTCTTTTTCGCGCCCATGGTGGTGCTGAGCCCAGTGGCCGGCGCGATCGTGGACCGCTCCAATCGCAGGTTGATGATGATGATCAGCGATCTGGCGGCCGGGTTGGTCACGATCGTGCAGTTGGCGTTGCTTGCCACAGGCAGCCTGCAAATCTGGCACCTGTACGTGACGGCGGTGATTTCGACGTCGTTCCAGACGTTCCAGTGGCCTGCGTTCTCGGCCGCCATTGCCATGATGCTGTCCAAAGAGCAGTACGGCCGGGCTAACGGGATGCTCGAGCTGGCTGGTTCGGCGGCTGGTATTTTTGCCCCCATGCTTGCCGGCGCATTGCTGCCGATCATCGGCCTGACAGGCATCATGACCATCGACATCGTGACCTTTTCTTTCGCTGTCGGGGCCTTGCTCTTTGTGTTCATCCCCCAGCCGGAGCGCACCACGGCCGGGCGTACGGGAGCGGGGAGCATCTGGAAAGAGTCGGCCTATGGCTTCCGGCACATCCTGCAACGTCCCAGCCTGCTGGGCCTGCAGTTGGTTTTCACGGTCGGCAACTTTTTCGCCGGTCTGGGCTTTACCCTGCTGCCAGCCATGATCCTGGCCCGTACTGGCAACAACGAGATTATGCTGGGCGGTGTCCAGTCGGCAGGGGCGATTGGCGGGGTGATAGGCGGCCTGACGATGAGCGCCTGGGGTGGTCCCAAGCGCCGGGTGCACGGTGTCCTGGCCGGCTGGATACTCGGTAGCCTGCTTGGCGAGAGCCTGCTGGGTCTGGGACAGAGCCTGCCGGTCTGGCTGGTGGCCAGTTTCCTCGGCATGTTTTTCTCCCCGATCATCAATGCCTCCAACCAGGCGATATGGCAGGCCAAGGTGGAACCCGACGTGCAGGGACGTGTCTTTGCCACGCGGCGGCTGATCGCGTGGTCGGTCTCGCCTATTTCAACACTCCTGGCTGGCCCCCTGGCCGACCACGTCTTTGAGCCCGCTATGCAGAGTGGAGGGCGCCTGGCCGACACCTTCAACTGGCTGGTGGGCACGGGTCCTGGCGCGGGGATGGCCTTGCTGCTGGTCTTCAGCGGCCTAGGAGCGGCGCTGGCCGGCCTCACGGGATACCTAGTCCCCGTCGTGCGCAATGCGGAGGCGATCCTGCCGGACTTTGATGCGATGGCAGAGGAGGCGGCGGTAGAAGCAGTTGCTTGAGGCCAGAAACGCAAAGCCCAAGACTCAAGGTGAGTGGGCTTTTGTCTCCCCTCGCCTTGACGCGACGGTTCCCTCACTGGCAAAGAGGCGCAGCCAGCCGCAGGCCTACCGGCCCGCCGTCAATGCCGCGTGGCGATGGTGTGACTCACCTTCGCCACACCGCCCTCTTGTAGCGTCGCCGTGTCCGCCGAAAGGATCACCTCAGGCCCGTATCACAGCCCGGTCTGGATTGGCTCGAGCTTGATCGCCAGATACGTGCTCGTTCCCGCCACCCGCTCGCCGATCACCCACTTCTTGGCGCCGTCCAGCATCCCTGTACACTTACCACCGGCCTGCACAAATCGGCTTGTTTTCCCACCAGTGGAAATTGCCATCCACTTGTGGTATAATGAGTGGCGAGGGGGCAGTCTGGGGTCATGCTCTGAGGTGGGGCACAATGTCCAAGAGAACGACATCACGAAAACCCGGAAGAGGGCGCACCCCGCGCCGTCCCTGGCTAGAGCGCTGGGCCCCGCGCTTGCCGGCAGTCGAGCGCCCCATCCTCCTGCTTCGCTGGCTGGCCTTACTGTTGGTCCTTATCCTCCAGTGGTTTGACCGATCCACGGACGGCGTGTTCTTTGCCGTGCCATACATGGCACTGGTCGTCGCTGGCTACAATGGCGTTCTCCTCCTCCTCATGCGCTACGCGCGCTGGGCACAGCGGCCGCTGAACTACCTGGCGTTGGATACCCTCATCGCTACGCTGGCCGTGTACCTAACCGGTGGCTACCATTCCAGCTTTTTCGTCCTCTACGTCTTTATCACCATCGGCGCTGCCTTCCATCTGGAGCTGGTGCCGACAGTCATTACGACGCTGGGCATTGGGCTGATCTATGTTGGGGCTTGCTATGTGAATCCTGTCGGCCTGCAATCGCCCTATGCTCAATACATCCTGGCTGCCAAGCTCCTGCTGTTGCTGGTCGTCGCCGTGCTCTGTGCCTTCCTGTTGGAGCAGCTGCGCCGCGAACACCTGGAGACGGAACAGGAGCGGGCGCTGGCCCAGCGTCTGAGGGTCCTCAATGAGCTTTTCCAGCAACTCAGTACCAGCCTTGACCTGGATCGCACAATGCAGACGGTTGCCGAGGCTCCCAGGGCGTTGCTAGACGCCGATCTGACGAGCATCGCTTTGCTGGACGAGGCGGGACGATGGCCCGATGGTGGTCCACCCGGCGCTGAGCGGCTGTCGGTGGCTGCGGCGGCGGGTATGGATGCGGAGCATCTGGCCGGGATGCAGTGGCCAGCGGATGACACACTTGTCTCAGCGGTGCTCTCTGGTGGCAGGCCCTACGTGGTGAGCGATCCCCACTGCTATGATATGGGCGGGGCGTCTGCAGCTATGGGTGCTCCGCGGGCCGTGGTGCCAGTGGCTTCGGCGGTATTTGTCCCGCTGCTACTTGACGACGTGCCAATAGGCATGCTCAACGTCGGATACCGCCAGCGGCGGGACTTTACCCCAGAGGATGTGGCTTTCCTCCATGCGCTGGGCCAGGAGGCCGGACTGGCCATCCGCAACGCCCGCTTGTATGAGCGCGAACGGGATCAGGTGACCCGCCTGCGCAATCTCGACGAGCTGCAGCAGGCCTTTGTCTCTTCCGTATCCCACGAACTCCGTACCCCTCTGACCTGCGTCAGGACCTCTGTAGATCTGCTCTGTGCGACGATGGCTCAAGGCCGTGACTTTTCCGAAGAGCAGAGGGATCTGGTCCATACCATCGAGCACCACGTGGACCGGCTGGAAGCCCTAGTCGCCGACCTGCTCGAGATCACCAAGTTGGAGGCCGGCCAGGTCACGCTGTCCAGGCAGCCGACCGATCTGCGCCGGATCGCGGATCGGGTCGTGGAGGCGCTTCACCCCCTGACGGATCACAAGGAACAGAATGTACATCTGCATGTGCCCGAGTCGGTGAGCCGCGTGGAAGTGGATCGACAACGCATCGAACAGGTGCTGACCAATATTCTCTCCAACGCTATCAAGTTCACGCCCAAACATGGCCAGATCGACGTCTATGTGAGTGAGACGCCCGACGATCTCCAGGTATGTATCCACGACAACGGCCCGGGCATTCGAGAAAGGGACCAACCTCGCCTTTTTGACAGGTTCTACGTGGTGACTGATGGCCGGGGCCTCTCAGGAGTAGGGCTAGGTCTCTATATCGCCCGGCAGATGATCGAGCTGCACGGCGGGCGCATCTGGGTAGAAAGCCAAATGGGGAAGGGGAGCACCTTCTGCTTCGCAGTGCCCAAGACCGTGGCTGTTGCCCGGGAGGGACAGGAATGAAGATCTTGGTCGTGGATGAAGAACCCGACGTGATCAAGCTTGTCAGCATGAGTTTCCACATGCAGCAGCCGACATGGGAGATCATCGGCGCAGCGGATGGTCCAGAAGGCCTGAAGTTGATCGAACGTGAACGCCCCGATGTGGTCTTGTTGGACGTCGGGTTGCCCGAGATGAACGGCTTTGAGGTATTGGAGGCCATTCGGCGCTTTTCCGACGTGCCCGTTATCATGCTCACGGTCCGGGACGATGAATTGAGCAAGGTCCAGGGCCTGGAACTGGGTGCTGACGACTATGTGACCAAGCCGTTCAGCCACCTGGAGCTGCTAGCGCGCGTGCGGGCCGTTCTGCGACGGGCACAGACCCTGCCCCTCACTCACGAACAGCCTTTCGCGGGCGGTGAGATCCACGTGGACTTTGCCCGGCGCGAGGTGAACGTTCGCGGCCAGTCAGTGGCACTCACCGGTACCGAGTACCGTTTGCTCTATCATCTGGTCCGCAATGCGGGCCGGGTGATGTCCCACGAGTCGTTGCTGGCGCGGGTGTGGGGGCGGGAGTACACCGATGAGATCTCCTATCTCAAGAGCTATATCAACCGCTTGCGGAGCAAATTGGAGCAGGATCCCCGCCACCCTGAGTACATTTTGACCGAGTATGGTGTGGGCTACTGGTTTCGTCCCGCCTGAACGGCATGGATTGTGCGTCGCCGTCGCCTGTCTATTGACCTTTGTTGACCTCATTTGCAATATTGTTAACCCCTTGCTCCCTTCGCTGTGACCATTTTGCCCTATAATATGGATGCCAAGGTACATATGGGCACCCCCGCAGGGGCACCACTATCGCACCTGTGCTGGGGCAGCCCGCGACGGTGACAGAAGGATTGCGGACGATGTCGCGGATGCGATTCAGGATAGTGTTTATCCTGCTGGTGCTTATTCTGTTGATAGTTAGCACGCTCTTTGGTGTGCTGACCTATTGGTTGGAGGCGGAGAACCTGCCGCGGCATTCCCCTACCCCAGGCAGCACGGAGGAGGGGGACGGCCTCTCCAGTGGCGTGTATAGGGAAAGTCCGCTTGATTTCAACTTGCTCTGAGCGGCCTTTGAGCCACGAGGGAGATTGGATCGAGCAGTGCTCACGAGGGATGGCGTGAAGAAAGTTGTGGTGGTCACCGATTCGAGCGCAACGGTACCCGCGGATCTGGTACAGGAGCTTGACATCCGCGTGGTGCCGATCCTGCTGGCGCTCGATGGCCATACCTTCCGCGATGGCGTGGACATCACCGCGGCGGAGGTCTATCGCTGGCTGCGCGAGAGCAAGCACCTGTCCACCACCTCGGCTCCCTCAGTCGGTGACTTTCTGCGGGTCTACGCCGCCGTTGCCCAGGAGGCCTCTGGCATCGTATCGATCCACCTCTCGCCAAAGCTCAGCGCCACCTACAACTCGGCTGTCACCGCCAGCCAGCTTGTGGACGGTCCCGATGGCCATCCCTTCCACGCCATCCGCGTCGTCAACTGCCACACGGCGGCCATGGGCCAGGGCTTTGTCGTCCTCGCGGCGGCCCGTGCGGCTGCAGCCGGCGCCGATCTGGAAACCATCGTGGCCCGCGCCCAGGAGGTAGCAGGCCGCATGAACCTCCTGGCCACCATCGGCACCCTGGAATACCTGCACCGGGGCGGGCGCATCGGCGGCGCAGCCACCCTGCTAGGCACGATGCTCCAGATCAAGCCGGTGCTGTACGTGGCCGATGGGCATGTGGATGTGTTTGCCCGGCCCCGCACGCTGACCAAGGCGCTTGGGGTGATGTTGCAGCAGATGGCGGAGCGGATACAGAGGGTGGGGCACGCCCCGCGCCCGCTCCACGTCGCCATCCTGCACGCTGCCGAGCCCGAAAAGGCGGAAGCCCTGAGGCAGCAGGTGGCAGAGCAGTTCGACTGTGCCGAATTGTACGTGACCGAGTTGACGCCGGTGATGGGGGCCCACACCGGGCCGGGGGTGCTGGGTGTGGTGTTCTACGCAGAGTGACGGCGATGGGGTAGGGTGGGTGCATGAGGAAAGTGGTGATCGTCACTGATTCGACCGCCACAGTGCCAAAGGATCTGATCCAAGAACTGGACATTCGCATTGTGCCCGTCCCGGTGTCGTTTGATAACCAAACATTCCGGGATGGGGTGGATATCACACCTGCCGAGATCTACCGTTGGCTGCGCAATGGCAAGCGCATTCCCACAACTGCGGCCCCTTCCGCCGGCGATTTCCTGCGGGTCTTTGGGGTAGCCGGGCAGAAGGCGTCCGGCATTGTATCCATCCACATGTCGCCCGATCTGAGCAGCACTCACAACGTGGCCGTGGCGGCCAGTCGCATGGTAGACGATGTGCCGATTCGTGTCGTCAACTGCCACACAGTGGCCATGGGCCAGGGGTTCGTCGCCATAGAAGCGGCCCGCACCGCCGCCACTGGCGCCACCCTGGAGGAGGTGGTGAGCCGTGCAGAAGAGGTGGCTTCCAAGGTGAATCTCTTTTTCACTCTCGACACCTTTGAGTACTTGTATCGGGGAGGGCGCATCGGCGGAGCTGCCACGCTCATGGGCACGGCGCTTCAGATCAAGCCAGTCTTATGCTTCAATGATGGACACGTAGAGGTATTTGCCAAACCCCGCACGAAGCGCAGGGCAGTACGGGTTGTGTTACGCGAAATGACAGAACGAATTGGCCGCCATCCGATCCACGTCGCTGTCTTTCATGCTGACGTGCCTGAGGAAGCCGAGGCCTTGCGGCAGAGGGTGGCAGAACGGTTCAACTGTGTCGAACTGCATGTGGCCGAATTTACGCCTGTGATGGGGATCCACACCGGGCCGGGTGTACTGGGCGTGGTTTTTTACCCAGAGTGATGGTCATGATCGTTGAGTCGGCTTTGCTCATCGTAGGTGGCTATCTGCTGGGCTCAATTCCTACGGCTTATTTGGTCGGCCGATGGATCAAGGATCTGGATCTGCGCCGATATGGAAGCGGCACCGTCAGCGGCTCGATGGTCTGGGAACATGTAGCGCGCTGGGCCGTCGTTCCTGTCGGCCTGTTCGACATGTTCAAAGCTGCCCTGCCAGCCTGGTTGGGACTGCGCCTGGAGCTTGGAATGCCCGTCGCCGCGGCGGCCGGACTGGCCGCTGTGGCGGGTCACAATTGGCCTGTCTTCTTGCGGTTCATCGGAGGGCGAGGGCTAGGAAGCTTTTTGGGCGTGTTGTTGGTCGTTTTCCCGTGGGGGTTCCCCTGGATGTTGGCTGCTTTGACCATCGGTTGGTTGCTGGGCGATTCGGCCCCGTGGGCTCTGGCCGGCCTGGTTACGCTGCCGCTGTGGTCCCACGTTTTGGGTGGCACGGAGATTGTCATTCCACTGGTAGGCGGCATGCTGGCCCTGACCCTGGGCAAGCGGCTGGAGGCCAACCGGCGGCCCTTGCCTCCCCCCGGTCCAGAGCGGCGTCGGGTCATCGCTCTCCGGCTGTTCTTTGATCGGGACATTGCATCCCATTCTGATTGGATCCGGCGGAAGCCCGACGAGGCCTCTTCCGAGGGGGAAGACTCCTGAGCTGACCGCCGATACACCTCCGCCCTTGTGCGCCAGCAGATCTCGCCGTTCCGCTATGCCTGTCCGCCACCCTGCCCCTACTGCAGGGTGGCGCGGGCCATGTCTGTCCGTCCCAGCGGCGCTGGCTGCGGCTTGGCCACCTGCTCTACTCGATCGACCAAGGCTGCGTCGAGAAAAGCAATGACATCGGGAGCTAGCTCATCCAACACCGGCGAACGGATGCCATCGTGGGTCGCTCCCTGTACCAGCCATAGGGACTTGGGCATCTGGGCGGCCGAAAACAGACGGCGCACCTGCCCTTCTGTGATGCGACGATCGTCCGTGCCGTGGATGACGAGCAGTGGGCGGGGTGCGATGCGATCCACGACCTCCAGTGGGCATACCTGGTCGCGGTTGAAACCTCTGACCTTCTCAGTCACCCACAGCGTCCAGTCCAGAATAAAGGGCGGAACCAGGGCTGGTCGGCTGGTGCGCCACACCTCGGACACACAATTGAATGGCGCTACGGCCACCACTGCGTCTACTCGGGGGTTGCGCGCCGCACTCAGGATGGCCGAAACCGCGCCCACAGAGTGACCGATGACGCCAATGCGGCGGATGCCTTTCACCTCAGTCAGGAATCGCACGGCTGCGTCGACGTCCCTGCTTTCGGCATCGCCGTAGGTGAACTGTCCCTTCTTTCCATCGCTGAGTGCGTGACCGCGATAGCTGAACAGCAGCACGTGGTACCCTGCCTTGTGAAACGCAGGAACCAACGAAAGGCCGGAGCGCTGATCGTGAGCGGTAGCTGGCGCATAGAGGATCGCGCGGATGTCACCTGCTGCCTCTGGCTGGTGGCCGGGGATGAACCAGCCCCGTAGTGTCAACCCATCGGAGGTCGGGAATGTAACATCCTCGTAAGGCACACCCCATTCGGTCAACGGGTTTGCAGTGTTCTCTGGAAAGGTTGGGGGCAAGGTTGCTATCGCCTCGCCGACGATAGGTCCTCCCAGGGTCAACAGGGTGATGCCGGCCAGGACGCCAGCGGCAATCTTGATGCCTTTTAGTAATGACATGCAGGTCTCGCCCGCGCAGTAGCAGTGACAGCAGTGCAGCGGTGACAGGGCGCGACAGTGTCGCTGCCCGGCACGCCGGGTTGCAGTTTCGTACCGTTGTGATGTTTTAGCATGGATTTCCTTACCGCTCTGTTCCGAATTGCAGCCAGAGAGTATGTCATATCTTGCCCATTCTGTCAAGCGCAGCGACTGCCGAGGCAAATCGGCAAATGTCGGCGCTGGCGATGTGAGTAGCCGCGACTCTGCCCATTGACAGGTTGGCTGTAGCCTGCTAGAATGTAGCTTAGCATACTTGTGCTAGGTGTCAATAGGAACATGGTAAGGGGGAAGGAACGGCGACAGATGCTGCCCCGCTTTGACTGGGCAGTTTCTCGGCTATCGTCGGGCTATTGTTTTCAGGATGGTTGATCATACACTGAGATTCTGGCTGGAGCCTGAAATCTTGAACAGGAGTTCCCAATATGGCCCAAACAAAGATGGACATCGCTGTGCGCAAACCCGCTGACAAGATCAGCGTCCTGGATGTCCAAGGCGACATCACTGGCTATGCCGAAGAGCCACTCATGGCCAGCTACAACACGGCCAGTAGCAGTGGTGCAGACACCCTCGTCCTCAATCTCACGGGACTCGAGTCCCTGGATAGCTTCGGCGTTGGACTCTTGATTGCGTTGTTGGTCCGCGTCCAGCATCAGAAGCAGCGCCTTGCCGGCGTGCAGGATCTGCGGCAGATCTTCACCCGGCCGGTACCCCGCCTCAATCCCTACTCCACGCCGGTGCGAAGCCTCCATCTTTGCTCGTCCTCGACACCACCCGGCAGCGGCGTCCATGGCATGTGTGGCTACTACGCTGCAAAGACCGTCCTGCGCCGCCTCAGGTAGTCTTGGGACAAATGGTCACCGTCCAACCCTCGCAGAGCGCAAGCCGTTTCGTCCGACCCGCCTTACTGCAAGAAGCGGCTGGTCAGCGGGCTCACGTCCGATGCCTGACGTGTGAGCGACGGTGTGAGATCGCCGCCGGTGGACTAGGCTGGTGCAGGACCCGGCGCTGCCAGGATGGGGTGCTGGTGACGTTAATCTATGGTGCTGTTTCCTCTTTATCCGCCAATCCCATCGAAAAGAAGCCGCTTTATCACTTCCATCCGGGTACCCTGGCGCTCACCAGTGGTTCTCTCTCCTGCAACTTTGATTGTCCCTGGTGCCAGAACCACGGGATCAGCAAGAGAGCACCGGGTGAGGGCCGAGCGGACTACATGTCCCCCGAGGACTTTGTGCAGAAGGCGATGGATTGGGGCTGCCAGGGCACGTCCATCAGCCTCAATGAGCCTACCCTTTCCCTGGAGTGGTCATTGGAGGTGTTTCGCCTGGCTCGCGAGCGGGGCCTTTACAATACCTACATCACTAACGGTTACATGACCCCTGAGGCGCTGCAGTTGCTCGTTGCAGCAGGGCTGGACGCCATGAATGTGGACGTCAAAGGCGATGCAGAGGCAGTGCGACGGTACTGCGGGACGGATGTGGAAAACGTGTGGCGCAACTGCCGACTTGCACGGCAAGCTGGCGTCTGGCTAGAGATCACGACGCTGGTCATCTCGGAGGTGAACACTGCCGACGGCATTCTTCGAGGGATCGCGGAGCGGATCGTCGCCGACCTGGGGCCAGACGTCCCCTGGCATGTCAGCGGCTACTTCCCGGCCTACCGGTTCGATGCCCCACCTACGCCGGTGCGCACCCTGGAGCGAGCCTGGCGCATCGGCAAGCAATCAGGGTTGAGTTTTGTCTACCTGGGCAATGTCCTAGGGCATCGGCTGGAGAACACCTATTGTCCCGGGTGCGGAGCACTGCTTGTCGGTCGGCGGGGACTGGGCTTGACGCGCTACCGTCTAGAGCGTGAGCACTGTCCGGATTGCGGCTGGGCGATGCCAGGCGTGTGGGGCTGAGCAGGAGCGAGGGATTCCTGGTGTCCGACTGCTCACCGGACACCCCAAAACCGCTGCAAAACCATCTCCCTTGCGCCTGGATCCACGCCATGCGTCAGTTTGGCCGGTTCATTAGGCAAAGGAAATGGCCATGTGATATAATCAGTATCTGGAGAATTGGGTACCGTGCATGGGAGAGGCGAAACTGAAAGGCAGAGACTCCACTCAGTCTGAGACTTCGATTCAGACTGGTGCCAGGCGGATTGTCCAGAGCTGTCTGGGTTTGAAACCCAGCCAACAGCTCGTGATCTTTGTTGACGAAACCACCGTCGAACCGGGCGTTGCCATCGCCGAAACCGCAGAGTCCTTGGGTGTGTGGCAAACGGTCATCCTGGTGCCCACGGCTATTCAACGCCGTATTCCCGGGGGAGGCGATCTGAGCTTTGCTGCGCAGAGAGCTGCTCGAGAAGCCCGAGCCATCCTCACCTGCGTCAATGCCCTGCCTGAATGCCTGCCCTTCCGGGAACGTATTCTGGAAACGCACTGGACGGCACATACCAAGATTGGCCACATGCCAGGTGCGAGCCTTCAAGTGCTCAAGCTGGCCGACGTGGATCTGGAGCAATTGGCGGCCGACTGCCAGTGTGTGGAGGCTGCCATGGCCCGCGGCAAGAGGCTCGAACTGATCAGCTATGCGGCCAACGGCACTCCGCATCATCTGACGGCGGACATTGGTGGATGGGAGCGCCTGCCAGTGGCCAGTGATGGGATCATCAGCGACGGCGCTTGGGGTAACGTCCCTTCCGGGGAAACCTACATTGCACCTATGGAGGGCACAGGAGAGGGCAGTATTGTCATCAACGGCTCGATTCCTGGCCTGGTCATAGAGTTGGACCAGGAGATGGTGCTCCGCTTTGAATGGGGTCGCCTGACGCGAATCGAGCCTGCCGATGGGCTGGCGGCCCGCTGGCTGCACGAGACACAGATCTCGAAAGCCCAGGCAACGGGAGACCTCCAATGGTCGTCCCTGGCCGAGATAGGGGTGGGGATCAACCCGGCGGTGGAGAGTCTCACGGGCAACATGCTTTTCGATGAAAAGGCTGCGGGTACGGCCCACATTGCTCTGGGCAGCAACACCTTCATGGGGGGGATGATCGACGCCAGCATCCACTGTGATATGGTCACGCGGGAGCCGACGATCCGCATTGACGACAAACTCGTCCTGGAGCGGGGTCGTCTGGCCTATGTCGAGTCGGAATGGCACGAACACTATAGCCAGGTTTCCCTCCAAGGAAGTCCGCTGCGTGAGGCGATCAGGGTGGCGCGATCCGGAGTTCAGGCCAACAGGGCCGCCGATGGACGGCTGCAACGTGTGCTACGACCAGAACCTGGCCGGCTATCTGCCTGCTTTGTGGGAGGTCCTGAGACGGCACGAATGGCACAGACGCTGTACGCCATGCTCCCCGATGAGGGCGGTGGGGTGTCGCTGGATGAATTGGCGAGACGGGCTCATATGGATGCCCAGGTAGCCCGCCGGGTTCTGCATGTGCTGTGGCAGTATGATCTGGTCAAGGCCTGGTAGACTGATGGAAGGGTCGGCTGATGCACAAAGAGTGGCCGCCGCTGTTACGTCGGCTGAGTGAAGAACTGGGCTATGCCGTACGCGGGGACAAGCGCACCCTGGGCTACGATCTTTTCTCCATAGACCTTTCTTCCTGGAAGCTGAGGCTTTCCAACCGGACACCCATCGTCTGGGTCAAACGCACTGACCTGGAAGATAGTTCACCGCACCATCTCCTCGAAAGCCTGGGGGACGTGATACGCCAGCGCGGCCTGACCCGCCAGATCGTCGTTGTGCTGCTGGATGGCGACAGCCAGCCCCTTCTCCAGAGGCTCGGCCCTGGGTCTAGTCCCGTCTACAACTTGGTCCTCATCGGCGCAGGAGAACAGGAACGGATCCTCCAGTCACGGCGACCCAGTGGAGAGCTCCTCGACGTCATCTCGGCTCAGGTCCCCATTGCCAACCTGGCACCCTACGAGACCAGGGCGCCCGTCACCGGGAGCCGCTTCTTTGGACGTGAGTATGAGATCTCACGCATCATCAGCAATCCCGATACCAACCATGCTGTTCTCGGCATCCGCCGCATTGGCAAAACCTCGCTCCTGCGGGAGGTTGAGCGCATCCTCAAGGAGAACGGGGATCCGGCCCACGTGGTCTACCTTGAATGTAGCGACCTGCTAGGCACCGATGACTATGTTCGAGAGGTGGTGCGCAAGCTCAACCCCAGAGAACTGCCGCGACTGCACATGCAGAAATACGTCTTTTTCTTCCCAGATTTCCTGGACCGCATGGCTCGGGCGTACAAGGGCAAGATCATCTTTCTGCTGGACGAAGTAGACAATCTGGTGCTCATGCAGCGTGGTAGCTGGGAGCTGTTCCGGATGTTGCGCGCCTCGGCAAACAAGGGCGCCTGCCAATACATCATCGCTGGATTCCGCGAGGCTATGCGCGAGCAGTACCTGTTGGATTCACCCTTTTACAACTTTGCCCAGGAGATCAGGCTGAACGAGTTCACGCGACGGCAGGCTCACGATCTGATCGTAACGCCAATGGAGAACCTTCGAGTACGGATCGAGAGCAAGGACGAGGTGGTGGGCCGCATCTACGAGGAGACGGCCGGGCAACCCAACTTGATCCAGTATTATTGTATGATCCTGCTGCGGTGGCTGGACCGGACCGGGCAGCGGGAGATCGGCCCCAAGAGTCTGATCGACGTGTACTCGGACGAGGGATTCAAGAGCCATCTCCTGACCTCCTTTATGCAGAATACGGAAAACCGTGAAAAGGCGCTGGTCTACGCAGTGCTGATGACGTCCGAGGGCCCGCAGTCGCGCGGTTTTTCCCAGCCCTTTATCGACGCGGCACTACGAAAACGGGGCATCGTGCTGCCGCAAGACGAGATTGATGAGGCTTGCAGCGTGCTTGCCCTGGCAGGAGTCACGGTTCGCAGGGGCAAGGAGTACTTTTTCACGTCACCAGTCTTTGTCAAGGTGCTCCAGCAAACCTACGATCTTGATTACCTGTTCCGGAAGGTCAAGGAGGAAGGCCTATGACCGGACTGGGTGGCACATCAGAGGCCGTCATGCTGGAAACCTCCGTGTCGGAAGCCCCATCCCTCGCCATCTACTATGGTAACGTCATCGAGCAGATCGTTCAGTGCGTCCGGGAGGGTACCTATTGCGCACTCCTCGGTCCGCGCCTATCGGGCAAGACCCGCCTCCTGCGCCACCTGGATCGTATCCTGGCCGAGTCCCTGGGATGGACCTGCATCTACATCGATCTCTACACCATCAAGGCATTCACCCTCCATGGTTTTTTTGCCGAGTTGATCGAGCTCACTGCGGGGCGTATTGCCGAGTTGGCCGGGCTGCGGCTGGCCACTCCGGAGGGCGGCGCAGCCAGCAGCGCCGTCTTCCGCGGCTTTCTGACCGATGCGGTGACGGGACTGGGACGCGACCTCATCCTCATCGTTGAGCACCTAGAAGCGGTCCCCACCGACCTTGTGCAGGCGCTGCTGACCTCCCTCCGCGCCGCCTATATGGATCAGCAGACCCTGGATTGCCGGGTAACCGTTGTGATTTCGGGTGCACTAAGTCTGGCTACCCTCACCGTCGGTGAATCGTCTCCCTTCCGAGGTATCGCTCGTCGCGTGTTCGTCGGTGATCTCTCGGCGGACGAGAGCTCTGCTCTGATCGCGGAACAAGTGGCGGCAAGTGGGATCACAGCCTCCAAGCGGGCTAGGCACAGATTGCTCCGCGCGACCAGGGGCGATCCCTATCTGATTCGGAGTATCTGCCAGCGATGCGTCGAGGTCGTCCACGAAGAATCGCTATCACGATTGAGAGGCAGGGTGGTACGGCGCGTGGTACGCGGATTTCTCCGGGATGAAGTGTATCAGTACGCGCCGTTGCTGGAGGCCGTGCGGTTGATCGAGGAAGATCCCGATCTATTGCGTTCTATCCTGCTCCTCCTCGCCCATGGCACTATGCCCAAGGCTGCATTGCCCCTGCCCCTCTCCCCGGACCTCGATCCGCTCTACCTAACCGGTGTCGTGGAACAGGTCGGCAGTGACGGCCCTGGAGGCGCCTGCTACCGGGTACAGAACCAGATCTACCACCGCTTTCTGACACAGCACTTCCATCCAGGCCACGTGGGTCACCTGCTGACCATGGCCGGGCGGTGGGATCCGGCCATCGACTATCTGGAAGCCGCTATCCAAGAGGGGAACGAAGGTGCCCGATTGGATCTGTTGCCCGCCATCCTCAACTCGATCTACGCCGCCGAAGATGTGGGTCAGGCAGCGCGCTTTCTGACTCGAGGCTTGTCGGTGGCTTTTGGCGTCGTGGAAGCACGGGTGTGGTATGC
>Ga0316579_10000102_pt1 | contig 22746 bp, 20 predicted proteins | sample J5NA_2_FD_203074 | JGI IMG/M metagenome (GOLD analysis project Ga0316579, IMG submission 203074) | Rhizosphere microbial communities from salt marsh grasses in Alabama, United States - J5-7_160517rDrA | ecosystem: Host-associated > Plants > Roots > Rhizosphere | place: USA: Alabama | collected... | reverse complement strand
CCTCGGGACGGCCTGCCCCGCCGGTTCCGGGACCAGGGTCCGGCGCCTGCGGGCCCAACTCGGGGCCGCGGCGGATCCGCTGGTCTGCCTGGAGCTCTCCCGGGCCGTCGTCGAGGCGAAGATCCGTAAACAGCTCGTCCTGCTCCAGCGGGCGGGCCGCCCGGACAACGACGGGAGGGTCCACGGTCCGGTCTCCCGGCTCCGCAGTGCCCTGGAGGGCATCGCGGAATGTCCGGATAAGGAGTCCCTCCTGGGGGTCGAGGGGGCGGCGGCCCGGGCGTACTTCGAGGCCCTCGGCCACCTGCTGCCGGCGGACCTGGGGTTCGCCGGGCGGGCGCGCCGGCCGCCCACGGACCTGGTCAACGCTGCGCTGTCCTTCGGCTACGCGGTGCTGCTGGGCGAGACCGTCTCGGCGTTGCGGGCCGCGGGCCTCGACCCGGCCGTCGGGATGCTCCACGTCGAGGACGAGACCCGCCCCAGCCTCGCCCTGGACCTCCTGGAGGAGTTCCGCCCCCTGATCGTGGACCAGGTCGTGCTCGCGGCGGCCCGGCGCGGGGACCTGCGGCCCGGCCAGGCCGAGCACCGGGAGGAGGACGGGGCCGTCCTGCTCGGACCGGACGGGCGGTCGGCCTTCCTCACGGCGTACGAGAGACGCATGCTCCAGCTCACGAGCGGGGCGCTTCCCGGGTTCTCCGGCAGCCTGCGGCGGCACCTGTACCGGCAGGCCGAACGCCTCGCGGCGTACGTCGAGGACCCGACCACGGCCTGGACCGGGCTCTCGTGGCGCTGACCCTGGTGATCTCCTACGACGTGTCCGACGACCGGACCCGGACGAAGATCTCGAACCTGCTGCGGACCTGGGGCGATCGCGTGCAGAAGAGCGTCTACGTCTGCACCGTCGATCCCCACGACCTGCCGGTCCTGCGGCGCCGCCTGCTGCACCTCATCGATCCGGACACGGACTCGGTCTGTTTCTTCCGCCAGTGCCGCTCCTGCCGGGGGACGGCCGGGACGCTCGGCCAGGCATCCCTTCCCGCGGATCAACCCGTCTGCTGGACCGCGTGATCGTTCTCCCGCCCGCCGGAGCGCTCCCCCCTCCCGGGGCGCCGCCCGGGGCCGACTCGCCGGGGAGCGACCCGGGGACGGCCGCCGGCCGCGGACTCGGGAGAATTCCCCGGTGAGCTCCGACACACTCCTCTTCTTCCTCGTACCCCTCCTGTTCCTGATCCTGGCCGGCGCGGTCGCGGGGGTCCTGGTCCTGGGCGGCAGGCGCCGGGACGGCTCCGGGCCCGCTGCGCCGCCGGCGGCGACGGCGCCCGGCGAGCGGCGGGCCGGCGCCCCGCCCGCCGCCGGGCAGGTCCCCACGGCCCCCGCCCGGGAGCCTTCCGGGCAGGAACCCCCCGCCGGACCGGGGCCGCGGGCCGCGGCGGAGCCCTCCGGAGTCCGGGTCCCGGACTCCGGGCAGGAACTCCCCGCCGCCGGACCGGCCGCCGAACCCCCGGCCGCGGCCGAACCCCTCCCCGGGCCGGCGGCCGTCGAGCGGCCGGCCCCGGCGCCCGGGCGCCTGGTGCGCCTGCGGGCCCGCCTGGCCCGGTCGAACAACGCCCTCGGCCAGGGGCTGCTGTCCCTGCTGACCCGCGACACCCTGGACGCGGGGACCTGGGACGAGATCGAGGAGACCCTGCTGCTGGCCGATCTCGGGGTCGAGCCGGCGAGCGAGCTGGTCGACCGGCTCCGCGAGCGCGCGGGGGTCCTGGGGGTCCGGGACGCCGAGCACGTGCGCGAGCTGCTGCGCGCCGAGCTCCTCGCAGCGGTCGACCCGTCGCTGGACCGGGAGCTGGCCGTGGACGGGGCCGGGTCCGGGGCCGGCGCGGGGGGACGGGGGCCGGCGGTCGTGCTGGTCGTCGGGGTCAACGGGACGGGCAAGACCACGACCATCGGCAAGCTGGCCCGGGTCCTGGTGGCCGGGGACAAGCGGGTCGTCCTGGGGGCCGCCGACACGTTCCGGGCCGCTGCCGCCGAGCAGCTGTGCACCTGGGGCGAGGCCGTGGGGGTCGGGACGGTGAGGGGCCCGGAGGGCGCCGACCCGGCGTCGGTGGCCTTCGACGCCGTCCGGACCGGGGTCGAGACCGGCGCCGACGTCGTGCTGGTGGACACCGCGGGCCGGCTGCAGAACAAGGTCGGCCTCATGGACGAGCTGGGCAAGGTCAAACGGGTGATCGAGAAGCAGCGGCCGGTGGCGGAGGTGCTGCTGGTCCTCGACGCGACGACCGGGCAGAACGGCCTGCGGCAGGCCGAGGTGTTCTCGCAGGTCGTGCAGGTCACGGGGATCGTGCTGACCAAGCTCGACGGTACGGCCAAGGGCGGGATCGTCGTGGCCGTGCAGCGCCGGCTCGGGGTCCCGGTCAAGCTCGTCGGCCTGGGGGAGGGGCCGGACGACCTCGCGCCCTTCGAGCCGGAGGCCTTCGTCGACGCCCTGCTGGGCTGACCGTCCCGCGCCGGCCCGCCCGCCGGACGGCGGCCCGCGGCGGGTCCTCGGGGGGAGCCACGGGTCCGCCCCAGGCTGTCACCTGGAGTGACCACGTAGGGAGAACCCTCGTGTTCGCAACGTGATTCGTGTCATCCGAACGGAGGACATGACAGCTGCGCGCAACATGGAATTCACATTCCCTGTGCGGACGTCACATCGCAGTAACACAGGGAGTGCATCCGCGAAACCAAGCCCCGTCACCGTCGTCCTCGACAGCTCGCAGTACCACCGGCGAGTGGCAAGGACAACCACCTACCGGTGGCCCGGACGGCCGGGCCGCCCACGACCGAAGGGGTGCGGATGGATTCCGGGGACACCGCCTGGGTGCTCGCGAGCGCGGCCCTCGTGCTGCTCATGACGCCCGGGTTGGCGCTCTTCTACGGCGGCATGGTGCGCGCCAAGAGCGTTCTGAACATGATGATGATGAGCTTCGGGTCGCTGGCGCTGGTCAGCGTGCTCTGGGTGCTCTACGGCTACTCGATGTCGTTCGGCCCGGACAAGGGCAAGGTCCTCGGTGACCCGGGGGAGTACCTCGGGCTCAAGGGTCTCATGGATCCCGAGGCACTGTCCGGGACGATCCCCACGATGGCCTTCGTGGCCTTCCAGGCCGTCTTCGCGATCATCACCGTGGCCCTGATCTCGGGGGCCATCGCGGACCGCGCGAAGTTCGGTACCTGGATGATCTTCGTGGGCATCTGGGTGACCCTGGTCTACTTCCCCGTGGCCCACTGGGTCTGGGGCGGCGGCTGGATCATGTCGGACGTCGAGGCCATCGACTTCGCCGGCGGGACCGCCGTGCACATCAACGCCGGTGTCGCGGGCCTCGCCCTGGCACTGGTCCTCGGCAGGCGGATCGGGTTCGCCCAGGAGCCCATGCGCCCGCACAACCTGCCCCTCGTGATGATCGGCGCCGGCCTGCTGTGGTTCGGATGGTTCGGGTTCAACGCCGGTTCGGCCCTCGCCGCCGACGGCACCGCGAGCGTCGTCTGGGTCAACACCATGGTCGCCACGGGGGCCGCGACCCTGGGCTGGCTGGTCACCGAGCGGATCCGTGACGGTCACGCGACCTCCCTCGGCGCGGCCTCCGGGGTCGTGGCAGGGCTCGTCGCGATCACCCCGGCCTGCCACTCCCTGAGCCCGATGGGTTCGATCGCCCTGGGCGCGATCGCCGGCGTCCTGTGCGCCATGGCCGTTGGCCTGAAGTACCGGTTCGGGTACGACGACTCCCTGGACGTCGTGGGCGTCCACCTCGTCGGCGGTCTCGTGGGCACCCTGGCCATCGGCCTCCTCGCCGACCCCGACGCCCCGGCCGCCGCCTCGGGGCTGCTGTCCGGCGGCGGGGCATCGCTCCTGGGCAAGCAGGCGATCGGTGCCTTCTCGGTCCTGGGGTACTCGCTGGTCATCACACTGCTCATCGGGCTCGTCCTGGAGAAGACCATCGGCTTCCGGGTCGGGACCGAGACGGAGGTCTCCGGGATCGACCTGGCCGTGCACGCCGAGTCCGGGTACGACCTCACCCCCGCGACCAGCGGGGCCTTCCGGCAGCCGTCGTCCAGGGCGGCCGCCCCGACCGGTGAGGGAGCGATCGCATGAAACTCGTCGTCGCGGTGATCAAACCGCACATGGTGGACACCGTCAAGGACGCGCTGCAGGGTTCGGGCGTGCACGGCCTGACCGTCAGCGAGGCCAGCGGCTACGGCCGGCAGCGGGGCCACACCGAGGTCTACCGGGGGGCGGAGTACACCGTCGACCTCGTCCCCAAGGTCCGCGTCGAGGTCCTCGTGGAGGCCGAGGACGCCCAGGCCGTGGCCGAGACCCTCGTCCAGGCGGCCCGGACCGGCAAGATCGGTGACGGGAAGGTGTGGATCATGCCTGTCGAGGAGGTGATCCGCGTCCGCACCGGGGAACGGGGAACCGACGCCCTGTGACGGCAGGGGGTTCCCCGGGGAGCGCCGCCCGACGGGCGACGGCCCCGGGCGCGGCCCCGCGGCGGGCCACGGCCCGGTAGACGGAGCGGCGGGACCACCCACGGGTGGTTCGGCCGCTCCGTTCTCCGCGGTCGCGGCCCGGAACGCAGCGGACGGGCCTGGGACGCAGTGGACAGGCCGGCAAGGCAAGTGGACAACCTCGGTGGACGCCCCGAAGGGGTGAGGGATGACCGACACGCCCGAGACGACCCGACCCGTCGCGGCCCTGCGGGACCTGCGCCGCGAACGACTCACCCTGGCCCTGCGCTCCCGGCTGCGGGGGCCCGACCTGAGACGTGCCCTCGCCTCTCTCGTGGAGGCCGCGCTGGCCGAGGCGTGGCAGGCGGCCCTGACCGGCCTCGGCCTGCGGGAGGCCCCGGCGGGGGTGGCGCTGGCCGCCGTCGGCGGGGTGGCCCGCCGGGACGCCGGTCCCGCGGGCGACCTCGACCTCGTCCTCGTCCACGACGGGAGGGGCCTGGACCCGCAGACCCTTGCGGGCCTGGCCGAAGGGCTGTGGTACCCGCTGTGGGACAGCCGGATCCCGCTGGACCACACGGTCCGCACCCCCGCGCAGTGCCGCCAGGTGGCGGCCGACGACCTGTCCGCGGCCGTGGGCATGCTGGACCTGCGGGCCCTGGTCGGCGACGTCTCCCTGGTCGTGCGCACGCGGGAGGTCCTGCTGGCGGACTGGCGCGCCGGCATCCGGCGCCGCCTGCCCGAGCTGCTGCAGTCGCTCGCCGACCGGGCCGAGCGGTTCGGGGACGCCGCCTACCTGCTGGAACCCGACCTGAAGGAGGCACGCGGCGGGCTGCGCGACCTCACGGTGCTGCGGGCCCTGACCGCCAGCTGGGTCACGGACCGGCCGCACGGCCCGGTCGACGCCGCCGGCGAGCGCCTCCTGGACGTGCGCGACGGCCTGCACGCCGTCACGGGCCGCCCCGGCGAGCGCCTGGGACTGGCCGATCAGGACGCCGTCGCCGTCACCTGCGGGTACGCCGACGCCGACGAGGTGCTCGCCGCGGTGAGCGAGGCGGCCCGGACCGTGTCGTTCGCCGCGGACACCACGGCCCGCCGGGCCCGGCAGGCCGTGGCCCGCCGGCGCACGCGCATCTCGCGGCGGCGCCCGACCCTGCGCCCCCTCGGGCACGGCCTGGCCGAGCACGACGGCGAGGTCGTGCTGGGCGCCGGGGCCGAGCCGGGCCACGACCCCGTCCTGGCCCTGCGGGCCGCGGCGACGGCCGCCGGTGCCGGCCTGCCCCTGTCACCGGTGACCGTTGCCAACCTCGCCGAGAACTGCCCGGACCTGCCAGAGCCCTGGCCGAGGGCCGCCAGGGAGGCCTTCGTCGAGCTGCTGTCGGCCGGCCCCGCCCTCGTGGGGGTCTGGGAGTCGCTGGACCTGGCGGGGTTGACGGCGCGGTGGGTGGCCGAGTGGGGGCCGATCCGCAACAGGCCCCAGCGCAACGCCGTGCACCGGCACACCGTGGACCGGCACGGGATCGAGGCCGTCGTCGTGGCGAACAGGTTCCTGCGGGACGTGTCCCGGCCGGACCTGCTGCTCCTGGCGGCCCTGCTGCACGACGTCGGCAAGCTGCCCGGGGCGCTGGACCACGCATCGGTCGGGTCCCCCCTGGCGCTGCGGGCCGCGACCCGCATGGGCCTGGGGATCCAGGACGCGCAGGTGGTCCGGCGCCTGGTCCGCGAGCACCTCACCCTGGTGGAGCTGGCCACGCGGCGGGACCCCGACGACCCGCGCACGGTCGAGGCCCTCGTCGCCGCGGTCGACGGGCGCAGCGACGTCCTGGACATGCTGCGGGCCCTGACCGAGGCCGACGCGGTCGCGGCCGGCCCTGCGGCCTGGTCGCCCTGGCGGGCCCGGCTCGTGGACGACCTGGTGCGACGGGCCCGCACGGTCCTGCACGGGCAGGACCCGCCGGCCCCGGCCCCGATCGCCCCGGCCGAGCGCGAGCTCGTGCGGGCGGTCCGGGCCGACGGCAGGCCGAGGGTCGCCGTGGCGGCCTTCGAGGAGCTGCACGTGGTGACGGTCGTCGCGCCGGACCGGCAGGGACTGTTCGCCGACATCGCCGGGGTGCTGGCGGCCTTCCGGCTCACGGTCCGTTCGGCGCTCGTGCGGACCCTGCCCGCCGGGGCCGACGGCACGGCCCCGGCCCCGGACCCCTCCCCGGGGCGTGCCGGGACCGCGGTGGACACCTGGTGGGTGGACACGCGCGGGGGCGAGGTCCCCTCACCGGCGACCCTGGAGACGTCGCTGCGGCGGCTGGCGGCGGGGGACCTCACGGCACTGGACCGGCTGCGCCGCCGGGACGCCGGGTACCGGGCGCCGTCCGGCGCGGCCCGCCGTCCCCGGGTCGTGCTCCTGCCCGGGGCGTCGCAGGAGGCGACGGTCCTGGAGGTGCGGGCGGCCGACCGTCCGGGCCTCCTGCACGGGATCGGCAGCGCCCTGGCCGGCTGCGGGGTGCAGGTCCGTTCGGCCCACATCGCGACCCATGCCGGGCAGGCCGTCGACGTCCTGTACGTCCACGACAGCGACGGCGGGCCGCTGTCCCCGCCCCGGGTGGCGTCCGTGGTCGCGGCCCTCGTCGACGCCGGGACCCTGCCCCCGCGGGAGTGCAGGGACCTGCCCCGGCCGGAGTGACGGCGCCGGGCCCGGTCCGAGCGGGGGGACCGGGCCCGGGGCAGCCGGATACAGTGGAGGGCCGGACGCTCGACCGTCGGCTGCCGTCCTGTCCCGCCGTTCTGCGATGCGAGGAATTCCGTGTTCGCCACGTTGTCAGACCGCCTCACCGCGACCTTCAAGTCCCTGCGAGGCAAGGGTCGGCTGTCCGAGGCGGACGTCGACCGGACGATCCGCGACATCCGCAGGGCCCTGCTGGACGCGGACGTCGCGCTGCCCGTGGCGAGGGACTTCTGCTCGGCCGTGCGGACGAGGGCCCTGGACGCCGAGGTCAGCGCGGCCCTGAACCCCGCGCAGCAGGTCGTGCAGATCGTCCACGAGGAGCTGGTCCGCGTCCTGGGCGGCCGGACCCGCCGCCTGGCCCTGGCCAAGAACCCGCCCACCGTGATCCTCCTGGCGGGCCTGCAGGGCGCGGGCAAGACGACCCTCGCGGGCAAGCTGGGCCGCTGGCTGCGCGAGCAGGGCCACACCCCCCTGCTGGTGGCCTGCGACCTCCAGCGGCCCAACGCCGTGGACCAGCTGCGCGTCGTGGCCGAGCGCGCGCGGGTCGCGGTCTTCGCCCCGCACCCGGGGGCCTCGGCGACCGGGGCGCCCCTCGACCCGCAGGCCGGTCCGGCCGACCCGGTCGCGGTGGCCGAGCAGGGCCTGCTCTTCGCCCGCGAGAAGCAGCACGACGTCGTCGTCGTGGACACGGCGGGACGCCTCGGCGTCGACGACGAGCTGATGGCGCAGGCGGCCCGGATCCGGGCCGCCGTCGACCCCGACGAGACCCTCTTCGTCGTCGACGCCATGATCGGCCAGGACGCCGTGACCACGGCGAGGGCGTTCCTCGACGGTGTCGGTTTCACCGGGGTCGTCCTGTCCAAGCTCGACGGCGACGCGCGCGGCGGCGCGGCCCTGTCCGTCGTCGGGGTCACGGGCCGGCCCGTGATGTTCGCCTCCACCGGGGAGAAGCTCGAGGACTTCGAGCCCTTCCACCCCGACCGGATGGCCTCGCGCATCCTCGACCTCGGCGACATGCTCACCCTCATCGAGAAGGCGCAGAAGGCCTTCGACGCCGAGCAGGCCGAGAGGATGGCGGCGAAGTTCGCCGCGGACGAGGACTTCACCCTCGACGACTTCCTGACCCAGATGGGGGCCCTGCGCAACGTGGGGTCCCTGAAGAAGATGCTGGGGATGCTGCCGGGCATGGGGGAGCTGCGCGAGCAGCTGGACAGCTTCGACGAGCGCGAGATGGACCGGATCGAGGCCATCGTCCGCTCCATGACCCCCCAGGAACGGCGGCAGCCCAGGATCCTCAACGGATCGCGGAGGGCCAGGATCGCCCGCGGGGCCGGCGTGCAGGTCAGCGACGTCAACCAGTTGCTGGAGCGTTTCGCCGAGGCGCAGAGGATGATGCGGTCGATGCGCCGCGGGATCATGCCGAACATGCCCGGCGCGCCGAACCTGCCCGGCCTGCCGGGAGGGGGGAAGAAATCGCGGGGCCGCACCGCCTCCCCCGCCCGCAGGGGCGGGAAGGGCAAGGGCAAGGCCCGCTCGGGCAACCCGGCCAAACGGGCCGAGCAGGAACGCCTCGCCGCCGCACGGGCCACCGGGGTCCGGCCGCCCGCGGCCCCCGCCGCCCCCGGCAGCGCCTTCGGGGTGCCCGAGGAGGGCACCGGGACCGATCCCGCGACCATCGAGCTGCCGCCGGGGTTCGACAGGTTCCTCGGCCGCTGAAGTTCCTCGGCCGCCGAACGCGGTTCCCCCGCCCGCCACGCCCCGGTCCTCGCCGGGCCGTTCGGACGGGGGATCCGGACCGGAACGTCCCGGGGGCACCGGTGGGTGACGCACTAGATTCGCCCGTGTGAGCGACGAGGGCGCGGACGACCGGCGAACAGGCACGGAACCGACCGGGGCGGGGAAGGCGCCGTCCTCCGCCCCCGGGAGACGGGGGGACGGCGGCGCCGACGCGGACCGGCCCCCGCGGGCGTCCGGGATCCGGCGCCTGCCCGGCCTCGTGTCCCGGTCCCCGGACCCGCGCGGACGGCGTCCCGGTACGGGGGAGCGCGCTGCGGAGCCGTCCGCTGCCGGCCGGCGCGGCGCGCGGGCGGTGGAGGCGCTCGTCGTCGTGCTGGCCGGCGTGGCGGTGACGGTCCTGACCAACCGTCCCGTCGTGCGGGGCCTGAGCACCACCGTCCCGGGCAACCTCGGGGACCCCCTGTACTTCGCCTGGCAGATGTCGTGGGTCGAGCACGCCGTGGCCACCGACCCGGCCGGCCTGTGGACGACGAACGCCTTCCAGCAGGCACCGGACAACCTCGCCTACACGGACACGATCCTGGGGTACCTGCCCCTGTCGTGGATCGCCCACCTGTTCTACGGAGGGGGCCAGGCCGGCGCCCTGGCTGCCCTGAACCTCGCGGGGCTCTTCGCGACGGTCTGCGCTATCTGCGGGGCCTACGCCCTGGCCAGGGCCCTGGGATCCTCGATCGCCGGTGCCGCCGTCGCCGGGGCCGGCTTCGGCTTCGCCCCGTGGCGCCTGGAACAGGCCATCCACGTCAACGTGGAGTCCACCGGGGGGATGGCGCTCGCGCTCGCAGCCCTGGCGTACGGGCACGGCTGGTCCCTGCGCCACGGGTGGCGTCCCGAACGGATCCACGGCGGGTGGATCCTCACCGGATGGCTGCTGGCCTGCTGGCAGCTCACCCTCGGGTTCGCGATCGCCATCCCCTTCGGCTACTCGCTCGGCCTCATCACCGGCCTGCTCGGCCTCGGGTGGGCCGTGTCCGGCCGCCGGCGCCTGCCCCGCCCGCCCCGCGGCGCGCTGGTCGGGAACGCCGTGGGGATGCTGGCCTTCTCCGGCCTGCTCCTGGCCTGCGTCCGGCCGTTCCTGCGCGTGCAGGAGCGCTTCCCGGAGGTCGAGCGGACCGTCGCCCACGTCGAGCTGTTCTCCCCGCCGTGGAAGGGGCTGTTCACGGCGCCGTCCACCAGCCACCTGTGGGGCGAGCGCATGGCCTCGTGGCGGGAGGGCCTGGGGTGGGAGCCGGAGATGGTCCTGCTGCCCGGTTTCGTCCTGCTGGCACTGGCAGCCGCCGGCCTGGTCCTGTCCTCCTGGCCGCCGCGGCGTCGCCTGGCGCTGGGGGCCGTCGTCGCCGTCACCGCCCTGCTGGCCCTGGGCACGAACGCGCCGGGTGACGGCCGGTGGACCTACCTCCCGCTGTTCGACCACGCGCCGGGGTGGAACGCGATGCGGGTCTCCGGGAGGTTGATCATCTGGACGACCCTGGCCCTGTGCCTGCTGGCCGCCGGTGCCGTCGACGTCGCGGCCGGGGCACTGGCGCGCTGGGCGAGGACAGCAGCGCCGGACCGTGCCGGTGACGGGGGACCCGGCGGCCCCGATGGCCAGGACGTCCCCGGCGGCCCGGACGTCCCCTGCGGGCCGCGGGCGGCCGGTCGCCGGGAGGGCCGGGACGCCCTGCCCCCGGTCGCCCGGTGGGGGCTCGTGTGCCTGCTGGCGCTCCCCGCGGCCTGCATCGTGACCGAGGGCAGGGGCGACGTGCCCAGCTGGGGCGTGCAGCAGGCCCCGGTGCGCGTCGGGGACCTGCCGGGGCCCGTGCTGTTCCTGCCCAGCGATCCCATGGGCGACTACCACCTCATGCTGTGGACGACGGACCGCTTCCCGGTGACCGCCAACGGCTACAGCGGGTTCGACCCCCCGGCCCAGGTCGAGACGCGCGCGAGGGCCCGGACCTTCCCCGACGCCGACAGCGTGGACTGGCTGCGCAGCAAGGGGGTCTCGACCGTGGTCCTCGTGCGGTCGCGCTCGGGGGGCACGCCCTACGAGCAGGCCGCTGACCGCGACGTCACCGGGCTGGGGATCGGGCGCAGCGACCTGGGGGACGCCATCGTCTTCGACCTGCGCTGAGGCGGCCGGCCGCGCAAGGGCCCCGCCACGGGCACGCCGGTGACGTGCCGGCCGGCGCTGGGTCCGGGAGGGCACGGGCGGCCCGGGCCGTAGAGTGGCCGGTCGTGGACGGCGGAACGGTCGTGGACGGCGGGGCGGAGCGCCCCGGGGACGCCGTCTGGCACCTGACGGGTCCCGTGCTCGTCGGGCCGGGACGGGAGATCGGGCAGGCCTGGGCGGTCGGCGGCCGGTTGACCCTGCGGGAGCCCGCCGGGCGCGCCGGACCGGTGCACCGGTTGCCCGGTTGGGTCCTGCCCGGCCTCGTGGACGCCCACTGCCACGTCGGCCTGGGCGAGCGGGGCGCCGTCGACGCAGCGGTCGCGCGCGAGCAGGCCCTCGCGGAGCGGGACGCCGGGGTGCTGCTGATCCGCGACGCCGGCCAGCCGGGGGACACGCGGTGGATCGACGGCAGTCCCGACCTGCCCGTCGTCGTCCGTGCGGGCCGTCACATCGCCCGCACCCGGCGCTACCTGCGCGGCTACGGCCTGGAGATCGAGCCCGAGCAGCTGGTGGGGGCCGTCCGAGAGCAGGCACGGCGCGGCGACGGGTGGGTCAAGCTCGTCGGGGACTGGATCGACCGTTCCGCGGGGGACCTGGCACCCTGCTGGCCGGCGGAGGTCATCGGCCCGGCGATCGCCGCGGCGCACGCCGAGGGCGCGAGGGTCACGGCGCACTGCTTCGGCGAGGACTGCCTGCCGGACCTGCTGGACGCGGGGATCGACTGCGTCGAGCACGCCACGGGCCTGACCCGCGACACCGTCGACCTGGCCGCCCGGCGCGGCACCACGATCGTCCCGACCCTCGTGAACATCGAGAACTTCCCCGGCTTCGCGCGGGCCGGGCAGGAGCGCTTCCCCCGGTACGCCCAGCACGTGCTCCGGCTGCACCGGGACCGGTACGCCACGGTCCTGCGGGCCCACGAGGCCGGGATCCCGATCGTCACGGGGACGGACGCCGGGGGACTGGTCCCGCACGGGTTGATCGCCCAGGAGGTCCTCCACCTGGTGGCGGCGGGTCTGCGGGTCGTGGACGCCCTGGACGCGGCCTGCTGGCGCGCGCGCACCTGGGCGGGCAGGCCGGGCCTTGAGGAGGGCGCCCCGGCCGACCTGGTGGTCTACCCGGCCGACCCCAGGATCGAACCGCGGGTCCTGCAGCACCCCACCGCGGTCGTCCTGCGCGGCGTGCCGTACCGGGGCGGTCCCGGCCGGACGGGCACGCCCGGCGCGGGAGGGCCCGTGGATCTGGCACAATGACCGGCTGTACCCGGCGTTCGCGGACCCTCTCACCGCGGGTGACCGAGTCCGCAGGACCGCACGGGCCCACCGGTCCCCACCCGGAGGACCTCGCGCGGTCGACCGTACAGAACCAGGAGAGCCCGCACCCGTGGCCGTCAAGATTCGTCTGAAGCGCATGGGCAAGATCCGTGCGCCGTACTACCGCATCGTCGTCGCGGACTCCCGCACCAAGCGGGACGGGCGCGCGATCGAGGAGATCGGCAAGTACCACCCCACCGAGGAACCCTCGTACATCGAGGTCGACTCCGAGCGCGCCCTGTACTGGCTCGGTGTCGGCGCCCAGCCGACCGAGCAGGTCCTGGCCATCCTCAAGATCACAGGTGACTGGCAGAAGTTCCGCGGCGAGCCCGGCACCGAGGGAACCCTGCGCACGGCAGCCCCCCGGGCCGACAAGCGCGCGGTCTTCGAGGAGGCTGCCAGGGAGACCATGAACGAGCCCAAGGCCCCCGCGACCACCCCCAAGGGCCGCAAGAAGGGGGACAGGGGCGCCGCCAAGGGCTCCGAGACACAGTCCAAGGGCTCCGACGGCGACAAGGCCAAGGGCCCCGGCACGCGGGCCGAGGGGGACGCGAAGGCCCCGGCCGAGGGCGCCGGAGCCTGACGTGCTGGTCGACGTGCTGGACCACCTCGTGCGCGGCATCGTGTCCCACCCCGACGACGTCCGGATCCGCAACCGGCCGCTGCGCAGGGGCATGCTGCTGGAGGTCCGGGTCCACCCCGAGGATCTCGGTCGGGTGATCGGACGCTCGGGGCGCACCGCCACGGCGCTGCGCACCGTGATCAAGGCCCTGGCCGACGGCAGGCCCGTCCGGGTGGACGTGGTCGACGTGGACCGTGGCCGGTAGCCGTCCCACGATCCCGCACCGTGACGACGAGTCCGCCGGTCCGGCACCGCCCACCGCGGCGGTGCCGGACCGGCCGCCCCTGCCCGACGGGGCACCGGCCCGCCGGGACACCGCACCCGGGGGAACGGTGCGACTGATCGTCGCCCGCCTGGGCCGCCCGCACGGGATCCGAGGCGAGATCAGCGCCGAGGTGCGCACCGACGTCCCCGAACGCCGTTTCGTCATCGGTGCCCGGCTGCACGTCTCCGGTTCCCCGCGGGTCCTGACCCTGTCCGGCGCTCGCCGGCACCAGGGCGGCCTGCTCCTGGGTTTCGAGGAGGTCCCGGACCGCACCGCGGCCCAGGACCTGCGCGGAGCCCTGCTCGAGGCCGAGATCGACCAGGAGGCGGAGTCCGGACTCGATCCGGACGCCTGGTACGACCACCAGCTGATCGGTCTGGGGGTCGTCGCCCCCGACGGCACCCTCCTCGGCGAGGTCGTCGCGGTCGAGCACCCGGGCGCCCAGGACCTCCTGGTCGTCCGCCGGCCCGACGGCGTGCGGCGCCTGGTGCCCTTCGTCACGGCCGTCGTGCCGGCCGTCGACCCCCACGCCGGGCGGCTCGTTCTCGACGACCCCGGCGGCCTGCTGCACGACGGGGACGGGCCGCCCTGATGCGCGTCGACGTCGTCACGATCTTCCCCGAGTACCTCGCGCCCCTCGATCTGTCCCTGATCGGCCGGGCCCGCCGGGCCGGCCTGCTGGACCTCGCGGTCCACGACCTGAGGGACTTCGCCCACGACCGCCACAGGACCGTCGACGACACGCCCGCGGGCGGGGGCGCCGGCATGGTCATGCGCCCGGAGCCCTGGGACGAGGCCCTCGGGGCGGTCCTGGAGGCCGGGCGGGCCGGCCTGGCCGATCCCCGGGCCGCGCCCGTGCTGCTCGTCCCGACCCCCTCGGGGGAGGTCCTCACCCAGCGGACCGTCGTGGAGCTCAGCCGGTGCCCCTGGCTGGCCCTCGCCTGCGGGCGCTACGAGGGGATCGACCACAGGGTCCTCCTCGCTGCCTCGCGGCGCGTGCCGGTCCGGGAGATCAGCCTGGGCGACTACGTGCTCAACGGGGGCGAGGTCGCCGCGCTCGCCGTCGTGGAGGCCGTGGCGCGCCTGCTGCCGGGGGTCCTGGGCAACGCGGGGAGCCTGGTGGAGGAGAGCCACGAGGACGGCCTGCTGGAGTACCCCGTCTACACCAGGCCCTCCAGCTGGAACGGCCTGGACGTGCCCGAGGTCCTGCTGTCGGGCCACCACGGGCAGGTGGCCCGCTGGCGGCGGGACCAGCGGTTGGTGCGCACGGCCCGCCGGCGTCCCGATCTCCTGGCCCGCCTGGACCCGGCGGGGCTGGAGGAGGCCGACCTGGTGGTGCTGCGCGCCGAGGGCTGGGAACCCGTCCCCGGTGGATTTCGGCGTGCGGGGACCGCTGTGGCAGACTGAACCCGCGTGTCGCCGGTCGATCGCGCCCTGCCACAGGGGAGCGTTCTGATCCCGCAGGGCGCCTTCCCGGCGTTCCTGCCGATCATCCGGCGGTTCCTGCAACGGTTCCTGCGATGCCGCGCCCGAGGGCGGCGCGTCCGGCGGGCCGTGCCCGGAACAGCGCGTCGGGTGCCGGACACCGCGTCCGGTCCGACGGAGCCAGTCCATTGTTCGACAAGAGCGTGGGTGACCTGTGGCACCCGCGGGAGAGCGACCTTTCTCATGCACATCCTGGACAGCCTCGACGCCGCCTCCCTGCGGGACGACATACCGGAGTTCCGCCCCGGCGACACCCTGAAGGTGCACGTCCGGGTGATCGAGGGGAACCGCTCCCGTACCCAGGTCTTCCACGGCGACGTGATCCGTCGTTCGGGCGGCGGAGTCCGCGAGACCTTCACCGTCCGCAAGGTGAGCTACGGGGTGGGCGTGGAACGCACCTTCCCGGTCCACTCCCCGGTCATCGATCGGATCGAGGTCGTCAAGCGTGGCGCGGTGCGCCGTGCCAAGCTGTACTACCTGCGGACCCGGCGCGGCAAGGCCGCGAAGATCCGTGAGAGGCGGGAGCCCGCACCCGCTCGTTGAGCCACGACGGTCCCGGCCCCTTTCGTCACGTAGGCTCCCAGAGTGGTTGCCGAACGTCACTCGGAAAAGGCATTCCCCTCGGCCGGTCCCCGGGACCAGCCGCTGTCCCCGGATCCCGCGGGTCAGCCGGCCGGGGGGCACGACCCGACGGGACCGGCCGGCGGGGACGATGCACACCGACCGGCGGCATCGGGTCCGGACCGGACCGGGCGGACCGGGGCGGACGCCGATCCCGTCGGGGGCCCTCCCGACGACATCCGCCCCGACGACATCCAGGAATCCGCACTCGGGGACGAGACCGGCCCCGCGGACACGCCCACGTCCGCGGGGACACCGAGTGGAGCGTCCGTGAGACCGACCGTCCGAGAGCCAGCGCAGGACGGGCCAGCGCAGGGCCCGGGCCCGCCCCGCACGCGGGACCGCGGGGACGAACCCTCCCCGGAGGCTTCCGGGGCCGGCCCCTCCCCTTCGCCGCGGGCACCCCGGATCGGCCTGCGGGACCGCATCAGGTCCCCGATCGCGACCACCGTCCCCGAGGGCCCCCTGCGGCCGGTCCTGCGGGTGCTCTCCTTCGTCCTCACCGTTGCCCTCCTGCTGGCGGGCATCCGGTTCTTCCTGGTCCAGACCTTCGTGATCCCCTCGGGGTCGATGGAGAACACGCTGCGGGTGGGGGACCGGGTCCTCGTCTCGCGCTGGTCCTACCGTTTCGGCGAGATCCAGCGGGGGGACGTCGTCGTCTTCGACGGCGACGGGGTCTTCAACCGGTCCTCCGCGGAGTCCGACTCCCCCCTGGCGTCGGTCGGCCGCGGGATCGCCAGGGCGCTGGGAGTGCCCGTGGGGGAGACCGACTACGTCAAGCGCGTGATCGGCCTGCCGGGGGACCGGGTGACCTGTTGCGACGCGCAGGGGCGGCTGACGGTCAACGGCGGCAGCCTGTCCGAGCCCTACCTGTATCCGGGCGACTCCCCGAGCGAGCTGCGGTTCGACATCGTCGTCCCCGAGGGCCGGTTGTGGGTGATGGGGGACCACCGCAGCGACTCGGGCGATTCCCGGGAGCACATGCGCGAGCCCAGCGGCGGAACTGTTCCCGTGGGTCAGGTCGTTGGTCGGGTGGTGGCAGTCTGGTGGCCGCTGGACAGATGGTCCGGAACGGGGCGATCCGGGACACTGCTGGAGTCCGGCGGTGGACAGGAGGGTGGCTCGTGAGCGAAGCCATGGAGTTCGACCCGGAGGGGTCCTGGCCGTCGGAGCCGGGCGGTGCCCGGCGCCGCTCGCGCCGCCGGGCCCTCGAACCCGGCGTCGAGCCCCTGGCCGGTGACGCCGGCCCCGTGCCGTCACCGGCCGCAGGCCAGGACCCCGCGCTGCCCGAGCACTTCCGCCCCGGCCACCTCACGGCCGACGGGGCCCGACTGGTGCGGGACGCCGGCGGGAACTGGCCTGCCATGGTGAACCCCCTGTTGGGGACCCCCGCGATGGGGGTGCCCCTGTCCGGCCCGGCCGTGCCGGGCCTGCCCCCGGCGGGCCATCACAGACCGGCCTGGTCGGGAACTTCCACGAGCTCCCCTGGAACGCCGCGTGCCGGGCTTCCCCTGCCCCCGCCCGGGGGCGACACGCCCGGCAGCTACCCCCCTGCCAGGCCGAGGGCCCGCAGGCCGAACCGGGCCCTCGGCGCGACCCCGGCCTCGGGGCTGCCGGACCCGGCGCAGCTGCCGCCCCCGTCCCTGCCCCGGGGGATCCCCGCCGGCGGTTTCACCCTGCCCGACCGCTCCGGCCCGTTCCCCGCCGCCGGCCACGGTGCCCGGACCGGCACGGGGACCTCCCCGCCGGACGGCCGGCGGACCCGCAGGACCCGCGACGACGGCCCGCTGGACCCCGAGCCACGGGGGCGGCGGGCAGCCGCCCACCTGCGTGACAGGAGTTCCCGGGACCGCAACGAGCGCAGGGAGGACCAGGACGAGGACCGCGACCGTCCGGGAAGGGCTGACCGGGTACGTGACCGGCCGGTCGGCCGGTCGGCCGGTCGCAAGAAGTCCAAGGAGCCCGCCCACGCCGCGGTCGGGGCCGTCACGGAGGTGCTCGTCGTCGTCTCGATGGCGCTCGTGCTCGCCCTGGTCATCAAGACCTTCCTGGTGCAGGCGTTCTTCATCCCCTCGGAGTCGATGGAGAACACCCTGCTGGTGGGGGACAGGGTCCTGGTGAACAAGCTGGTCCCCGGCGTCATGGACCTGCACCGCGGCGACGTCGTCGTGTTCAAGGACCCGGGGGGCTGGCTGACCCCGGAGTCCCCCGTGGACGAGGGACCGGTGCGCAACGCGATCCGTTCCTCCCTGACCTTCGTCGGCCTGCTGCCCCAGGACTCCGGCGAGCACCTGATCAAACGGGTGATCGGGCTGCCGGGGGACGTCGTCGCCTGCTGCGACGCCCGGGGGAAGGTCACTGTGAACGGGGCGGCGATCGACGAGCCCTACCTGTTCCCCGGGAACGCTCCCAGCACCCTGGACTTCTCGGTCACGGTGCCCAGGAACCGGCTGTGGGTGATGGGGGACCACCGGGCCGTCTCGGAGGACTCCCGCTACCACCCGACACTCGAACAGGGCACGATCTCCGTGGACGACGTCGTCGGCAAGGCGTTCGTCGTCGTCTGGCCGCTGGGCCGCGCGGGCTCGGTGACCTCGGCCGGGTCGGCCTTCGACAAGGTCCCCGATCCGAAGAGCCCTTCGTGACCGCCCGGAGGACGGCTCCCACCCTGCGGGAGGAACGCCGCCTGCTGAGGTCCGGTCACGCGCTCGTCGCCGGCATGGACGAGGTCGGCCGCGGAGCGCTGGCCGGACCGGTGAGCGTCGGCACCGTCGTCGTCGACCTGGGCACGCCGGCCGTCCCCGCCGGGGTCCGCGACTCCAAGCTCCTGACCGCCGCCGCCCGGCAGGCCCTGGTCCCGGCGCTGCGCGGCTGGGCCCGCGCCCACGCCGTGGGCCACGCAGAGCCCGAGGAGATCGACAGCCTCGGCATCGTCGGCGCCCTGCGCCTGGCCGGGCACAGGGCACTGGACGCCCTTCCCGACCGGCCGGACTGCGTGCTGCTCGACGGGTCGCACGACTGGCTGAGCCACCCAGGGGCGACCCTCTTCGACGGCCCCGACCCGGACCGCGTCGGGCCCAGCGTCGTCACCATGATCAAGGCCGACCGCCGGTGCGCGGCCGTCGCGGCGGCCAGCGTCCTCGCCAAGGTCGAACGGGACGGGGTCCTGGGCCGCAGGGCACTGGAGTTCCCCGGGTACGGTTGGGAGCGCAACAAGGGCTACGGAGCGGCCGAGCACGTGCGGGCCCTGCGCAGCCGCGGTCCCTGCCCCCAGCACCGGCGGTCCTGGCGGTTGCCCGGGCCGGTCCCGCCATGAACCGGCCTCCCCGCGATCCGCCGCCCCGGGGGCGTGCCTGCGGCGACGCGAGAGCCCGGCTGGGCCATGATGGAACACGGATCGCGGATCCGATCCCCACGTTGAGACCGCGTACCCCGCGGCAGTCGTCGAACCGGAGCACCCACCCAGGATGAGCGCAGAGGATCTCGAGAACTACGAGACCGAGATGGAGCTGCAGCTCTATCGCGAGTACCGCGACGTCGTCGGACTCTTCTCCTACGTCGTGGAGACCGAACGCCGGTTCTACCTGGCCAACCAGGTGGACCTGCAGGTGCGTTCCGCCGAGGGCGAGGTCTACTTCGAAGTCACGATGAGTGACGCCTGGGTGTGGGACGTCTACCGGCCGGCGCGTTTCGTCAAGACGGTCCGCGTCGTGACCTTCAAGGACGTCAACGTCGAGGAACTGAACCCCAGGGAGTTCGAACTGCCCAAGACCGAGGGCTTCTCCGGGTCCTGAGCCCTCGCACCGCGTCCCGCGCCGCACGCGTCCCGCACCGCCACCGTCCACCCCGCACCGGCGGGCTCGGGGGGACGGTCCCGGCCGCACCGTCCACAGGCCCGGTCCCCCGGACACCCCGTGCGTCACGTCGTCCACAGGAACCGGAGGGACGGTCGCACCGATCCGCTCCCACCGGCACGGTGGCCGGTGGAGGTGGTGACGATGAGCGCCAGGAACGCGCTGGGGGAGTACGGGGAACGGGTCGCCGTCAGGCATCTGCGGTCCGCGGGGATCCAGATCGTCGAACGGCGCTGGCGCTGCCGCCTCGGTGAGATCGACATCATCGCCCGGGAGGGCGGCTGCCTCGTCGTCTGCGAGGTCAAGACCCGGCGTTCCACGGCGGCCGGGACCCCGCTCGACGCCGTCACCTCCTCCAAGCTGGACCGGCTGCACACCCTGACCCGAGCCTGGCTCCTCGAGCAGGAACCGTGCCCGCCGCCGGAGCGACGCTTCGACGGGGTCCGCTTCGACGTCCTGGGGGTCCACCTCCCGCGACGGGGCGCCCCGCAGGTCCTCCACCTGCGCGGGGTGGAGTGATGGGGCTCGGGCTCTCCCTGTGCATCGGTCTGGTCGGCCTCTCGGGACACCTCGTGGAGGTCCAGGCCGACGTCGCGTCGGGTCTGCCGGCCTTCACCCTCGTCGGGCTGCCCGACACGGCCCTGACCGAGGCGAGGGACCGGGTGCGGGCGGCGATGGCCAACGCCGGGTGCGCGCTGCCCGCCCGCCGGGTCACGGTCAACCTCTCGCCGGCGGCCCTGCCCAAGTCCGGCACTGCCTTCGACCTGGCGATAGCGACAGCGCTCCTGGCAGCGAGCGGGCAGATCGGACAGGAGGGATCGGCCCGCAGGGTCCATCTGGGCGAGCTCGGTCTGGACGGGCGGGTCCAGCCCGTCCGCGGCGTCCTGCCCTCCGTCCTGGCCGCCGTGCGGTCCGGGATCCCCCGCGTGGTCGTGCCCGCGGCGAACGCGACCGAGGCCCGACTCGTCCCCCGCGCCGAGGTCCTGGCCGTGGAGCACCTGGACGAGGTGCTGCAGTTCCTGCGGGACGGGAGGATCACCGCCCGGGACGGGAAGGCCGCTGCCGCAGGCGGGGGGACCGCCCTGCGGGACGGGGAGACCACTGCCCCGAGCGCCGCGCGGGCCGTCGTCAGGATCCCCCGGAGCCCCACCGGACCGGACGGGGCCGCCGGCCGGTCCGGGGACCCCGGCTGCCTCCCCTCGGGCGACGTCCCCGGGCCGGACCTGCGCGAGGTCGCGGGCCAGGAGGAGGCCCGGCGCGCCGTCGAGGTCGCGGCAGCAGGAGGGCACCACCTGCTGCTCCTGGGGCCGCCCGGAGCGGGCAAGACCATGCTGGCGACCAGGATGCCCGGACTGCTGCCGGACCTGGACGACGCGCAGGCCCTCGAGGTGACGGCCCTGCACTCCGTGGCCGGCACCCTGGACCCCGCCCGCGGGCTGGTCCGCAGGCCGCCCCTGGAGAGCCCCCACCACACCGCGACCGTCACGGCCCTGGTCGGCGGGGGCAGCGGCCTGCCCCGTCCCGGAGCGGCCTCCCTGGCCCACCGGGGGGTGCTGTTCCTGGACGAGGCCGCCGAGTTCCGGCCCCAGGCCCTGGACTCCCTGCGCCAGCCCCTCGAACGCGGCGAGCTGCTCATCCACCGCTCCCGCGGCTCGGCCCGTTTCCCCGCCCGTTTCCTGCTCGTCCTCGCCTGCAACCCCTGTCCCTGCGGGCAGTCCTGCGGGCGCGGCGACCGCTGCACCTGCACGCCGCAGGCCCGCCGCCGGTACCTGTCCCGGCTGTCCGGTCCCCTCCTGGACCGGGTGGACCTGCAGGTGCTGGTCACGGCGGTCTCCCGGGCGGACCTCGCGGCGGATCCGCCGGAGTCCTCCGCGCCCGTCGCGCGACGCGTGGCACGGGTCCGGCAGGTCCAGCGGGAGCGTTTCGCGGACCGGCCCTGGATCTGCAACGGGGAGGCCCCGGGAGCGTGGCTGCGCTCGCAGGGTCGCCTTCCCGCCTCCGTCACGGCCGACCTCGACCGTGCCCTGGACCGCGGGACGCTCTCGATCCGGGGGTACGACCGGATCCTTCGGGTGTCCTGGACCGTGGCGGACCTCGCCGGGCACGACCGCCCGGAACGGGACGACGTGGGGCGGGCGCTCGCCCTGCGCCGGAGCCTGGCGGGTGACGCATGAGATCCCCGTGGTCCTGCCCCGGACGGAGCCCGCGATGACGCAGTACCCGACCTGGTTCGACGCCGAGGACGATCGGACCGCCCTGGCGGCCTGGAGCCGCCTGACCGAGCCGTGCGATCCGGCAGCGGTCCGCTGGATCGACTCCTGCGGTCCGGCCGGGGCCCTGCGACGTCTCCTGGCCGGTGCCGGAGCCTCGTGCGGGGAACCGGGTCCGGAGCACCGTGCCCGTTGGGGGGTCCGCCTGCCCTGCCTGGATCCGGTCCGGGACCTGCGCACCCTGAGCGGCGCGGGGGGACGGCTCCTGGTGCCGGGCGACCGGCAGTGGCCCGACGACCTGGATCTCCTGGGCCCGAGACGTCCGCTGTGCCTGTGGGTGATCGGTGCGGGGGACCTGCGCCGGGCCTGCGAGAAGGGGGTGTGCCTCGTGGGGGCCCGGGCGAGCACCGGGTACGGCGAGCGTCTGGCGCGGAACCTTGCGGCGGGGTGCGTGGAAAGGGGGTACTCGGTCGTGTCCGGTGCCGCCTACGGGATCGACGGGACGGCCCATCGTGCGACCCTTGCCGCCGACGGCGTCACGGTCGCGGTACTGGCCTGCGGGGTGGACCGGACCTACCCCCGCGGGCACGACCACCTGTTCGCACGGATCAAGGAGAGGGGATGCCTGGTCAGCGAGATCCCGCCCGGGTCGGCGCCGACCCGGTGGCGGTTCATCCGCCGCAACCGGCTCATCGCGGCCCTCGGGAAGGTCACGGTGGTCGTGGAGGCGGCCTGGCGATCGGGGACGATGATCACGGCGAGGGAGGCCGCGGAACTCGGACGTCCCGTCGGCGCGGTCCCGGGGCCCGTGACGTCGGCAGCCTCGGCCGGATGCCACCGGCTGCTGCGGGACGGCGCCACGTGCGTCACGGACTGTGCGGAGATCGCTGAACTCCTCGCCCCCATCGGGACCGACCTGAGCGATCCGGTCACAGCCCCGACCGCGGAGCACGACGGGCTCTCGTGCCCAGACCTGCGGGTCCTGGACGCCGTGCCTCTCCGGCGGCCCGTCGCCCTCGGGCCCCTGTGCCGTGCCGCGGGGCTGACCGAGACGGACGTGTCCGCGGCGCTGGGGAGGCTGGTGCTCAGGGGGCTCGTGCACCGGGAGGGGACGGGATGGTGCCGCCGCCGGCCCGGCCGTCCCCAGGACCGGGAGCACTGACCGCGAGCACTGACCGGGTCCCGACGGGGACCGTGGGCAGCGACGGGAACCGCGAGTGCCGGTGGGGACGCCGGCAGCG
>Ga0316579_10000101_pt1 | contig 22792 bp, 20 predicted proteins | sample J5NA_2_FD_203074 | JGI IMG/M metagenome (GOLD analysis project Ga0316579, IMG submission 203074) | Rhizosphere microbial communities from salt marsh grasses in Alabama, United States - J5-7_160517rDrA | ecosystem: Host-associated > Plants > Roots > Rhizosphere | place: USA: Alabama | collected... | reverse complement strand
AAAATATCGGCAAATGAAGTGCTGATCACAGCCCGCAAACCCCACCCAACCAGCGCCCAGGGTGCATGTTCGCGAGAGGAACCGCAGCCAAAATTATCCCCGGCAATCAGGATTTGCGCATCCTGGTATTTTTCATCATTAAGAGGAAAACCTGGATCTGGCTGTCCACTTGCGAGGTATCGCCAGCCGGAAAACAATCCTTCTACCAGGCCATTCTTATCGGTGACCTTGAGGTAGCGCGCGGGGATGATCTGGTCCGTGTCAATGTTGTTGAGTGGGAGCGGGATAACTTTCGAGGTAAGAGATTTGAAGGGCTGCATCGATTGAACTATTATTCCATCCGTGTAATTTGGTTCCGAATTAAAATTTCCCAACCTGCCTGGGATCTGTAACGCGCCCGGTGAGGGCACTAGCTGCTGCTGTCAGTGGGCTGGCTAAGAATGTGCGCCCGCCTTTCCCCTGCCTGCCTTCGAAGTTGCGGTTGCTGGTGCTGATCGCGTATTGGCCGGGCTGCAGCTGATCTCCATTCATGGCGATGCACATGCTGCAACCAGCGTAGCGCCATTCACCGCCAGCTTGCGTAAATACCCGATCTAATCCCTCTGCCTCCGCCTGACGGCGTACACTTTCGGACCCGGGCACCACCAGCATGCGTACCCCTTCTGCCACGTGGCGGCCCTCAAGTATTTTGGCAGCCATGCGTAGATCCGAAATACGGGAATTGGTGCAGCTGCCGATGAAAACGACATCAACCGGTTTCTCTAAGATCGGCGTCCCTGGCTGAAGATCCATGTAGCTCAGTGCTTTCTCGAGAGCACCTCGCTTGAGCGCATCTTTTTCATTCATTGGATCTGGTATCTGCTGGCTGATAGGGATTCCCATGCCTGGATTGGTCCCGTAGGTAACCATTGGCTCAAGATTGGATATATCGATGTCGATAACTTTGTCAAATTCCGCACCAGGTTCGGATGGTAATTTACTCCAGGTTTCAATTGCTGTTTCCCAGGCCGGTCCCTGGGGTGCGAATTTTCTACCTGCCAGGTACTCGAAAGTTGTGTTATCTGGGGCGATCATGCCCGCCCGCGCCCCCGCTTCAATTGACATATTGCAAAGGGTCATGCGGCCATCCATGGACAGAGTTTGCACAGCTTGGCCGCTGTACTCGAACACATAACCCGTCCCGCCCCCGATTCCGATTTCTGCAATGAGAGCGAGGATCATATCTTTGGCGGTAACGAATTCACCTAGCGTGCCGTTAAAATTGACTAGGCAGGTTTGCGGTTTGCTCTGCAAGAGACATTGGGTAGCTAAGACATGCGCAACTTCGCTCGTTCCTATCCCGAAGGCCAGCGCTCCAAATGCACCATGGGTCGCGGTATGACTGTCACCGCATACAATGGTCATTCCTGGTTGAGTTAAACCCAGTTCAGGTCCGATCACGTGCACAATACCCCGCATTGGATCTTTGAGATTATATAACGGGATACCAAAATCCTGGCAGTTAGACTGCAGCTGCTGGAGCTGGTTTGCTGCCATAGCATCGATCATGGGCAGATCCAAACTACTGGTTGGTGTAGAGTGGTCCATGGTAGCAATTGTGCGATCTGGCCTGCGCACAGGCAGACCTCTGTCACGCAGGTCGCTGAATGCCTGAGGTGAGGTAACTTCATGCACCAGGTGCAGATCGATATATAGGATCGCAGGCGTCTCAGCCTCCTGCGCTACCACGTGCCGATCCCAAATCTTATCGAAGAGTGTTTTTGCTTGCCGCATAATTTTCGATCGAATCCAAAAGCAGGATTAGCATCTTACGAGGATCGCAATAATATTGAGAATCCCCTTGCTGATGCCCGATTATTTCAAGCCGTAAATGTCCCAATTTCCAGGGATCGTCCTTGGTTGTGGGAATGATTCCGGGCAGCAGCTGGTGCTGCTTTCCTGATTATCATTGATGACCTGGTCCGCTTGTCCATCTGGCGAGTCATTAGCGCCATTCAGGTTTGGATTTCTACTGGAGGTGAATGCAGATACATCCCATTTTTCAGGGATTGTCCTTGGCTCTTTGAAGGAAACCGTGCTAGAGAGGTGGTTTTCTTCCTGCTGACCTTTCATTTGTGGGTTCATGTTGTACTCCTTTCAATGCTCAGGGAGATTGTCGATTGCTCGGGAGAGGGACTGTTGAAGCGGTATTTACCAGTTGCGACCAACAGCTTGTTCAAGGCTGCTAAATATGCTTTCGCGCTGGCGACGATGATATCGGTGTCCGCGCCATAACCGCCGAAAGTTCGTCTGTGGATTTGGCCATTTTGGGGTGATGTGCGTTGGGGTATATGTCCATTATCCGCCTGGAGGCGGACAGTGACCTCACCCATGGCATCAATACCTTCCGTTACTGCATGGATGTTGAACTCAACCAGGGTGTTTGGAACTCCAACGATGGCATCGATGGCCTGGTACACCGCATGGACCGGACCGGTACCAACTGCGGCATGGATGTGCAGTTGCTCATCGGGTCCGAGGAGGCGTACTGTTGCGGTCGGCATACCCATTGTCCCGCAGGCTACCTGGAGTCCATCCAGCGTATATATTTCATGAGAAAGGTAGGTTTGATCTTCAATCAATGCTTCCAGGTCAGCATCACTGATGGTTTTCTTTTTGTCAGCCAGCTCCTTATAACGTTCGAAGGTGCTGTCCAAGTCTTGCTGGGTTAGCTCATAACCCATCTCTTGAAGGTGAGCTTTGAGCGCGTGGCGTCCCGAGTGTTTTCCCAGCACCAGCTTCGAGCGATACAGTCCGACGGTCTCCGGCAGCATGATCTCGTAAGTCTGGTTGTGCTTGAGCATGCCATCCTGGTGGATGCCTGCTTCGTGAGCAAAGGCATTCGCGCCGACAATGGCTTTATTTGGTTGAACTGGAATGCCGGTATAGTTGGAGACCATCCGGCTGACCCGTGCGATTTGGGTCGTGTCAATTCCCAGATCAAGTTTGTAAACTGCTCTCCGGGTGGACAGTGTCATCACTACCTCTTCGAGAGATGTGTTGCCAGCTCTTTCGCCGATGCCATTGACCGTGACCTCAACTTGCCGGGCTCCTTGTTGAATACCTGCCAGGGTGTTTGCAGTAGCTAACCCCAGATCGTTGTGGCAGTGGACTGAGAGAATCGCCTGGTCGATCCCTGGAGTGTTTTCCATGATGCCTTTGATCAAGCTGCCGAATTCATCTGGAGTCGTATACCCGACTGTGTCGGGGATGTTGAGGGTTGTCGCACCCTCTTTGATCGCTTCACCCAGCACCAGATATAGAAACTCAGGATCACTGCGTCCAGCATCTTCAGGAGAAAATTCGATGTCATCACAATAAGATTTTGCATATGCCACCATCTCCCGCACCTGGTTCACAACCTGTTCAGGATCCATGCGCAATTTGTATTGCATGTGAATTGGAGAGGTTGCCAGGAACGTGTGAATGCGTGGTTTGGCGGCGTGTTTGATTGCCTCCCAGGCAGCGTCTATGTCTTTCTTGGATGCACGGGCAAGACCACAGATGATCGGAACCCGGATGTGCTGATTTTCGTCATCGGTATACGGATTCCCGACTTCAAGCGCAATTCTGCGCACTCCCTCCAAGTCATCGGGTGAAGCCGCGGGAAAACCAGCCTCGATCACGTCCACCCCTAGGCGAGTTAAACCACGGGCGATCTCAACTTTCTCTGCAGAGGTCAGGGTCGCGCCAGGTGATTGTTCCCCGTCCCGTAAGGTTGTATCGAATATGCGGACGTAATTCGGATCCATATCTACCTCTCACTCATCACCCTGTGTGTTCAGGGTTTCTATTCACCCGCTTTAACCGTAACCGGATCAATGAAGGGCATCATCTCGCGCAGGTCTGCTCCAACGGTTTCAATCATGTGGTTTTGTTCTTTTTTACGTTGTTCGTTGAACCAGGGACGCCCTGCCTCATTTTCTTTGATCCAGGTTTCAGCATAGGTGCCATCTTGGATATCACTCAGCATCTGGTGCATGACATACTTGGTCTCTTCGGTGATGATCTTTGGTCCACCGGTATAGTCACCGTGTTCAGCGGTATCAGAAACCGAATAACGCATGTAATTCAGCCCGCCTCGGTACATCAGGTCAACAATTAACTTCAGCTCGTGCATGCACTCGAAATAAGCAAGCTCGGGTTGGTAACCCGCCTCCACAAGGACTTCAAAACCAGCCTTAACCAGACTCGAGACCCCGCCACAAAGGACGGCTTGTTCACCAAATAAATCCGTTTCTGTTTCTTCTTTGAATGTTGTTTCAACCACCCCTGCACGGGTGGAACCCAGTGCCTGTGCATAAGAGATCGCATTGGCTTTTGCATGTCCGGTGAAATCCTGGTGAACCGCCAGTAAGGAAGGCGTTCCTTCTCCTTCCAGGTACAGCTCGCGCACCCGGTGCCCCGGGGCTTTGGGTGCCACCATGCTCACGTCTACATTCGCCGGTGGCTGGATGGTTTCATAGCGGATATTGAACCCGTGTGCAAACATGAAAGTCTTTCCTTCAGTCAGGTAGGGGGCAATCATGGATCGATAAATTGCGGGTTGGGTTGTGTCCGGGGTTAAGAGCATAATCGTATCCGCCCATTGGGCAGCTTTATCGACGGGAAGCAGCGTCAGACCTGCAGCTTCTGCAGGTCCCCATGATCTGGACTCGGGTCGCAGGCCAACAACCACCTCCACCCCGCTGTCCCGTAAATTCAAAGCATGCGCATGTCCCTGTGAGCCGTAGCCAATCACTGCTACCTTCTTGCTGCGGATCAAAGAGGGATCTGCATCCTGGTCGTAGTAAATTGTTGCCATATAGTTTCCTTTTGGTGTCAGTAGGTTTATTTTCGCTCCGGCAATGTCAATAATCCGGGGTATTTATGATTTATAGTGACCATTCCCGCGCGGTGCGTAGCGAACACCTGATGCAGTGCCGCGCATCATTGCCACCTGTCCTGTGCGCACCATTTCCTGTATGCCCATCGGGGTCAGTAATTCCATCAAACCTTCGATCTTATCTTCTGTTCCGGTGATTTCTACGATTACCGAATCTGGGGCGACATCGACGATGCGCGCCCGGAAAATCGCTGCCAGGTTGGCGATCTCAGCTCGCTGTTCTGAGGTGGCGGCGACCTTGATCAAGGCTAAATCCCTTGTAACAGCAGGTTGATTGGTCACATCCTGAACATCGATTACATTCACGAGCTTGTAGAGATTTGCTTCTGCTTTGCGGGCATCCACATTCCCATTCTCTAGCACGATGGTCATGCGTGAGATATCTGGTTTTTCGGTCCGCCCAACATTTAATGATTCAATATTGAAATTCCGGCGCCTGAACAGGGATGCAACCCGGTTAAGCACACCGGGCTTATTCTCGACCAAAGCGATCAGGGTAAGTTGCTGCATTTTTTCCTCCTTCAATCAGCAGCCTGGGGCTGCTCGCGAACCGGGCGGCGGATCATCTTGTCGAGATCTGCGCCTGTGGGAACCATCGGGTATACGGCCTCTTCTTTTTCAACCAGGAACTCTAAAACCACTGGACCTTGAGTCTGGCGGGCGAACTCAATTGCGGGGTGAACATCCCCTGGTGTGGAGATTTGCCTGCCAGGGATGCCGTGCGCTTCGGCGATCTTCACAAAATCCGGTCCATTCATAGGGGTGCCAGAGTAGCGGCTATCGAAGAAGAATTCCTGCCACTGGCGCACCATTCCTAAAAAGTGATTGTTCATAATGGCGATCTTGATATTGGCGCCTTCCTGGACTGCCGTGGATAATTCTGCCTGGGTCATCTGGAAGCTGCCGTCTCCGTCCACCAGCCAGACCTCCTGATCGGGCTGAGCAAACCAGGCACCGATGGTGGCTGGTAAACCGAACCCCATGGTTCCTGCTCCGCCGGAGGTAATCAGGCGATTTGGCTTTTCGAAGCAGTAATATTGGGCAGACCACATCTGGTGCTGTCCTACTCCAGTGGTGAGGATCGCATTCCCGCCAGTCGCTTCCCAGATATCCCGGATGACGTGAGCGGTATAGAGCTTGTCATCATGAGACCAGTACAGGATATCCCGGGATTGGCTTTCGCTGCGCCATTCCTCAATTTCCGCGCGCCAATCCTCGTGATCGTTCTCATCAAGCAGGGGGATCAAATCGGTCAGCACGGTGTTTAAATCCCCAACCAGCGGAACGTCAACATGGACGTTCTTGTGCACCTCGGAGGGGTCAATTTCGACGTGGATTTTGCGCGCTCGGGGTGCATAAGTTCTTAGGTTGGCTGTAACGCGATCATCGAAGCGCATGCCAAATGCCAGCAGCAGGTCCGAGTTCTGGATTGCCAGGTTGCAGTAGGCTTCGCCATGCATTCCCATCATGCCCAAGCTGAGTGGATCGGATGCGGGGAAAGCGCCCAGACCGAGCAAGGTCATCGCCACCGGTGTCTGCGTCTTGGTGGCAAAGATTTGCAGTGCTTCCATGGCGTTTGACATCATTACGCCATGACCAGCTAGGATCACGGGTCGTTCTGCCTGGTTGATAAGTTCGGCTGCTTTCTCGAGCTCCTCGAGCGGGGCACTGCTCGGCGGGTGGTAACCTGGAAGAGAAATATCTTCCGGGTAGCTAAACTCGACTTCCTCGACCTGGGCATTCTTGCAGAAATCGATTAAAACCGGTCCCGGACGGCCACTACGTGCGATGTAAAAAGCTTCCCGCACTACTTCTGCGACTTCATCCGCGCTGGTGATCAGGAAATTATGCTTGGTGATCGGCAGGGTGATACCGGTCACATCGGTTTCCTGGAATGCATCGCCGCCAATCAGGTGTGCATGGACCTGGCCGGTGATACAAACGATGGGTGAAGAATCCATCATCGCGGTGGCGATACCGGTGACCAGATTGGTTGCACCTGGTCCAGAAGTTGACATGGCGACCCCAACCTTGCCCGATGCGCGTGCATAGCCATCCGCCATGTGGGCAGCACCTTGTTCATGGCGAACAAGAACATGATGCACCGGGTAGTAGAGCATTGCGTCATAGACCGGCATGATGGCACCGCCGGGTAGACCGAAGACCACCTCCACTCCCTCACGTACAAGGCATTCCCATAAAATTTCTGCGCCAGTTTTTTTTGCCATAATTACCTCACATTTAACTGATAAATAAGTTCTCAATCCTGGTGACGAACGTTGTTTCTGTTTCAAGTAAACCGCCAGGCCAGTCAACTTGGAGATGATTTATATTAAAACTGCTCCGCTGCTTGCACTGGTTACCATGCGAGAGTAGCGTTTTAACCATGAACTATCCGTCTGGGCTTTGAATGGTGGTAGAGCAGCGGTGCGTTCTTGAATCACTTCTTCGCTGAGTACAACTTCCAGACTGCGTGTGTCAAGATCGATCACTATTTGATCGCCATCTTGCAGGGCTGCGAGCGGTCCCTTGGCAGCTGCTTCGGGGCTGATATGACCGATGCAAACACCGCGCGTCCCACCAGAGAAACGACCATCGGTAATCAAGGCTACTTTTTCTCCCAATCCCATACCCATGATAGCTGAGGTTGGAGAAAGCATTTCTTGCATTCCTGGACCGCCTTGGGGCCCTTCGTAACGAATAACAACCACCTGTCCTTCCCGAACTTGGTTCCCTAGTATGCCAAGCATAGCTTGTTCCTGGCTCTCAAAAATCTTTGCCGGCCCGCTGAAGCGGCGGATATGGGGGGCAACACCTCCGGTCTTGATCACCGCGCCATGGGGAGCCAGGTTTCCAAATAAAATCGCCAGACCTCCCCTCGGGCTGTGTGGATTCTCGAGAGGGCGGATCACATCCTCATCCTTTACACTCAATCCTGCTATCGATTCCCCCAGCTGCTTGCCGGAAACGGTGGGGCGGTCCAGGTGAAGGGTATTTCCCGAGCGGGCAATTTCGTTTAATATTGCCGGGATACCTCCTGCCCGGTGTACATCTTCCATGTGCCACTCCCCGGATGGGCTTACCTTGCACAGGTAAGGGACCCGGTCAGCAACCATATTGATCCGTTCAAGGGGATAATCTACCTCCGCTTCATGTGCCAATGCCAGCGTGTGGAGTACTGTATTTGTGCTACCCCCCATCGCCATGTCCAGGGCAAAAGCATCATCGATTGCTTCAGCACTGACCACCTTGCGCGGGGTTAGATCCATATCAACCAGGGTCAATATTTGTCCGGCTGCCTGTTGGGCGAGGGCTTCGCGCTCCTGGCTCAACGCGAGGGCGGAACCGTTAAATGGAAGTGCTAGTCCCAGCACTTCTAACAGGCAGTTCATGGAGTTCGCAGTGAAGAGTCCGGAACACGACCCACAAGCGGGGCAGGCAAAATCCTCCAGGGTTTTCAGTCGTTGTTCATCGATCGTGCCTGCTTGATACGCGCCTACTCCTTCAAAGACAGAGATCAGGTCGATCGTTTCACCCTGCGGGGTCTTTCCAGCTGGCATCGGTCCACCGGAGATAAAAATTGCGGGAATATCCACCCGCAAGGCGGCCATGATCATTCCAGGTACGATCTTGTCGCAGTTCGGGATGCAGACCATGCCGTCGAACTGGTGAGCCTGGATCATGGTTTCAACACTATCCGCGATCAATTCCCGGGATGGCAGGCTGAATTTCATCCCGGCATGCCCCATGGCGATACCATCATCTACTCCAATCGTATTGAACTCGAAAGGGATGCCGCCTGCATCTCGGACAGCTTGTTTAACGATCTGGCCAAATGACTGCAGGTGAACATGTCCCGGAACGATGTCGACATACGAGTTGACGATAGCGATGAAAGGTTTCGAAAAATCTTCATCCCTCAATCCAGTAGCCTTGAGCAGTGCCCGGTGGGGGGATCGCTGGTATCCTTTTTTTATCTGGTCCGATCGCATAATCATCACCGAAAAAGAAAAAGGACTGCCTTTGTTGGGCAGTCCTGGTTCAAACTAGGGGTGTCTTTCTTGCTGAGCCTATACTCTGCTCGTAGCTCTGGCTGCCCAAAGGGTTAGTGGGTTCTCAATTCCCAGTATGAGGACCAAAATAATTACAACCAGAATAAGAGCGAGTAAATTGATAGGCATGTTTAATAAGTTTCCTTGCAAGTAAAAGGTAGTTTACACAAATAATTTATATCTGTCTATTGGAAAAGTTAACGAAAATAAGTCACCCTTTTTGTAATTTTTTCCAAATGCAGGGAGAGAATAGAGAATTTCGAAACCTGGAGTACTGAGGGCAACTACCTTCTTGTACCCCCCAGCATGCGCTGTATGTGAAGAGCCAATTCAACTGCCAGTCTGGTTTCTGGCTTCTCGAGGTCCAATCCGGCAATATCGCAAATTCGCTCCAGGCGGTAAATGAGTGTGTTGCGGTGGATGAATAAGGCTTCGGAGGCCTGGGTCAAGCTGCCATTATGCTCAAAATACACTTCCAGGGTTTGCAGGAATTCCTGGGCACTGTCATGTGCCAGCAGGGGTCCCAATATCTGCTCTTGGAAGACGATCAAAGCAGGATTGTGTTCGAGCTGGAACAGCAACCGGTAGACCGATAAATCTGGAAAAAATTGAATTTTATCTTCCTTGAAACGCCGTGCCATTTCGAGTGCCTGTCCCGCCTGGCTGAACGAATCCCGCCAGGCTGGTAGCTCCCGGGCCGGTGTCCCAACACCACAGCGGATCGGAGCTTCTGGGTACTCTTTGTGACCTTGATCTACGACAGCCTGGCCAAACGCTAAAGCTGCAGTTGGTCTTGGAAATCCAGGATCAATTTCAACAAAGCATACAATTTCAATGCCCATGGGGCTGAGGATGGCCTTCAATGCCAAACGCTTGATCTCTCCATTTACGATCGTTTCCAATCGCCTGCGGGACGGAGGTGAAGGTGAATCCCAGGTAAAACGAAGGCCGATATGCTCCTTGTATAAGTCCAAACCGACGGCTTGAGCCCAGAGCTGCGAATCGCGTGGTGAAAGATCCTCCTGGAGTAAAACTGTTAATAGATCCCCCTTTAGCCGTTTTTCTGCTTCCCTGATCGCCTTGGCACGCGACATCTCGAGAGCACAAACTCGGACACCTTGCTCGGTAACAAGATGATCTAATTCATCCATCTCGCCGCCCACGCCAATCAGCGAGAGGTACCCGCGGGCGACATCCCCAACTATGATCGGTGCAACCAGTCGGGTTAAACTGCCTGGTAGATCCTGGTTATAAATGGATGGCTGGCTTCCAGCCAAGTGGCGATCTTGAAGTGGTTCCGGCAGCGAATCCAAAGAACCCAATTTATTAACGATGTCTTCCCAGATGGTTGCCAAAGCAGACGAAGCGCATTCAACAAGAATATATCCTCTTTTATCCTGTACTAGGACGCCTTTTCCGGATATGTCGGCCATGGTTTTTACCAGGCCTTCTAAACCTACGTTTTCCGCTTCAATTTGTGTGAGTTGGGCATAAATCCTGGCACCCCGTTCCTGCAATGCTGCACGCTGGTTGATCAGCATTGTGAGTAATAAGCGCTGTGTTTTCTTGAGATCATATTTTCCAGCCAACACTGCTACCGGCAGTCCAACAGGGATGGCTACCTTCTTGGGAGGTTTTTTCCCAAGAAAGAGAACCGCACAGGCGTTCTTCTCTTGGGCAATTTTGAGATAATCACTGCTGGCTGCTCCAGATGGTGCCAGGAGCAGATCCCCTGGACTGGTTTCTTCCAGAGATATGCTTATCCAGCCAATGGATTCTCTCTCACCTGGTGCTGGTGAGAGCCATTGCAAAGGCTGGGAAAATGCAAGGCGAGCAATTTGGTTTATGCTGGAAGGAGACGTGTCCATGTTTCAAGGTCAGTTTGTAATGGTTGATACTTCGTAAGACGAGGTAATGATCGTTCAATTGCAGATGAATGATCTGAAATTATAGCATGCAGAATGGTCATATGCCTCTCGCGCAAATAATGCGAAACATACCAGTGAGCATGATTGGTAATTATCCTGAAGTGCTTACGAGTATAATCAATGGAATTATTTTCAAATAGGATCGTGCTTACTGATTGAACGTCATTCAGAGGATCGAAGTAAATTACCTAGTATGTGATTAATGCAGTTTAAAATTAGCAGATTTTAACTTGCACACAACAATTTGGAGATTTCACCAATGTCGACCCTGGTAATGAAATTTGGAGGCACTTCCGTTGGCAGCCCACAAGCGATCCAACAGGTAAAGGGGATTGTCGCGTCATCCGTCCAGCAGTCAGACCGGGTGGTCGTCGTGGTTTCAGCCATGCGAGGTGTCACTGATACCTTGATTCAATGTGCAGAGGCAGCTGTTGATGGGGACGAAACGCAATACCAATCCCTGATTGGGCAACTCAAATCCCGCCATCACGACATGATGGATGATATTCTGGCTGACCAGGTAGAAATCCAGGGGCTGTCAACGCAGATTGATGGTCTTATTGAAGAATTGGGTGCTTACTGCCGCAGTATCCATGTGCTTGGTGAGGTCACCCCGCGCGGCATGGATACCATCAGCTCCCTGGGAGAACGGATGAATGCCCCACTGGTAGCTGCTGCCTTGCGCGAGGGAGGAATCGCCGCTCAGGCGGTGGATGCTGCCCGGCTGATCGTTACGGATTCAACTTTCCAAAAAGCGAATCCAATCGAACAAGCTACGCGGCAAAGGGTGCATCAAGAACTGTTGCCTTTACTGGAAAATAATCTGATTCCGGTAGTGACCGGTTTTGTCGCTGCCACACAGGATGGGGTAATTACAACTTTAGGCCGCGGCGGTAGCGACTATACCGCATCCATTCTGGGGGATTGCCTGGATGCGAGCGAAGTGTGGACCTGGACTGATGTTGATGGGATTATGACAGCTGATCCACGGATTGTGCCGGAAGCACGCGTCATCCCCGAACTATCATTTAACGAAGTAAGTGAACTGGCTTATTTTGGTGCGAAAGTTCTTCACCCCAAGACACTGAGGCCGATTATTGAACGTGACATTCCCCTTTGGGTTAAGAACACCTTTAACCCGGAGTCCCGGGGAACGAGAGTCAGCCGCTCAAGGCCCATTGTTTCTGGAAAAGTGACAGCGATCTCAACTATCCAAAATCTGAGCCTGGTTACGGTTGAAGGGCGCGGAATGTTGGGTATTCCGGGCATCGCGGCGCGCACTTTTGCTGCGGTCGCCAGGCAGGGCGCAAGCGTATTGATGATCTCGCAGGCTTCTTCTGAACAATCGATTTGTTTTGTAATACCCACGCAGGCTGTTCCATCAGTTGTTCAATCGATCGAATCCGAAATGGAGCTCGAACTTTCCCGCAGGGACATTGATCGGGTCTGGGCACAGCCCGATGTTGTCATTGTCACTGCGGTTGGTGCGGGATTGCGCCATACGCCAGGAATTGCCGGACGCGTCTTCAGTGCACTGGGAGAAGCAGAGATTAACGTGATTGCCATCGCTCAGGGCTCCTCTGAATATAGTATCTCGATCGTAGTTGCTGCTGGGGATGCAGATCAAGCTATGCAAAAAATTCACAAGGAGGTCATCCTCAATGGATAAAATTCCCGTTGCTATCCTGGGGGCGACTGGCGCCGTTGGTCAGCGGTTCGTGCAGCTGCTTGCTGAACATCCCTGGTTCGAGATCAGCGCGATAACCGGATCTGAGCGCACGGCAGGAGGACGATACAAGGACGTTTGCCGCTGGATCTTGGATGAGGAAGCACCTGAAATTGTTAGCGAAATGGTGGTTAGTAAAACGGGCACATCCCTTCCTGGCAGGATTGTATTTTCAGCTCTCCCCTCCAGGATTGCCCAACAGGTTGAGCCGTCCATGGCTGAGGCAGGGTATATTGTTTGTTCGAATGCATCTGCTTTCAGACAGGAACCTGATGTGCCACTGATCATCCCGGAAGTAAACAGCGATCACCTGGCATTGCTTGAACGCCAGCGGGTTAATCGGGGATGGTCGGGTTTGTTGGTCACCAGCCCAAACTGTACAACAACGGGCCTGGTCATGCCGCTGAAGCCGCTGGATGATGCTTTCGGAGTTGCCCAGGTGTTTGTCACAACCCTGCAGGCAGTCTCAGGGGCAGGCTATCCGGGTGTGCCTTACTTGGATATTGTCGGTAATATACTCCCGAACATTCCCGGCGAGGCTGAGAAAATTCAGCAAGAATCTCGCTTACTGCTCGGTCAAATGAAAGCAGGTCAGAGAATTTCAGCTGAGATAGAACTCAGTGTGCAGACCAATCGTGTGCCAGTCATAGATGGGCATACAGTGAATATGGCAATAAAATTCGAACGCCCTGCTTCACCAGAAGAAGCAGCCAGGGTAATGGCGGATTTTCGTGCATCCAGTCCCGTACCCGGGCTGCCCAGCGCGCCTGCAGAGTCGATCTTGGTCAGAAGTGAAATGGACCGGCCTCAACCGCGGCGCGACCGGGCTGCCTCTGATGGAATGGCAGTGACGGTTGGCAGCATACGTCCTTGCCCCATTTTGGATCTGCGCATGATCAGCGTTGTTCACAACACTCTGCGTGGCGCTGCGAGTGGTTCGATCCTGAATGCAGAGCTGCTCGTGGCAGAGGGATATGTTTGACCAGAAATTTTTAACTTAAAGGCTAAAAGCAGTGAAAAATTACGGTAGTTCAGCGCTGAGCGAATTTTTAGGGGACAATATCACTTACCGCAACCTGGTCCCAGTCGATCCAAGTATTCCAGGCTTGCCGGATATTTGGGAAGAAGCAGGTTTATCGACCAACCGCATACCACGCAAGACGACTGCTGAATATGCTGGCGTGGTTGCGCTCATACTTAAATACATTGCAAGACAAACCAATCCCGGGTCGGCAATTAAAAGAGTGATTTTCATCGGGGATACACATCTCAACGATGGTATGGCTTTCCAGAATATCTGCCGGGCTGGTGATTGGGATGGGATGGCCTTTATTGCAGCTGAAAGTATTGAGCCTGTCCAGTTTGAGGTGGAAGAGAAACACCCAGGCAAGATAGTTGTTGCCAATCGCTGGTCTGCATTGGATCAGTTCAAGGATACCTGCGCGCAGCTGAATTTTCCCATAGATGGCCAGGCTGCGGTGCTGATCGATTTAGACAAGACCGCCCTGGGAGCCCGGGGACGTAATGACAAAGTGATCGATCGGGTGCGTATCGATGCAGCAACCCAAACCATTCGCGAACTATTGGGTGATGATTTCGACCCCCAGGTTTTCTCAACAGCGTACCAGTGCCTGAACCAACCAGAATTCCACACCTTCACTGCGGATAACCAGGATTACCTGGTATATATCTGCATGATACTTGGAGGTGGGCTCACCAGCCTGGAGGCACTTGTGGAAGATGTTGCGGATGGGAGAATGGCTACCTTTCACCAGTTTCTTCGCTATAGCGAAGAAAATAAGAAGAACCTTCCATTTAAACTAGGCAGGGTGCATGATGATTTCTTTTCCTTAGTTAATAAAGGAGATCCAACCCCATTTAAAAAATTTCGTCAGGAAGAGTTCAAACAAACTGTTTCCCGCATGGGTCATATGCCAGCAGGTATCCCGGTCGAGGAATTGCTTCAAGTAGAGATCACCATCACCCAGGAGGTTCGCCAGGCAGCTCTTGAATGGCGTGAACAGGGAGCACTCTTGTTCGGCCTGTCAGATAAACCTGATGAAGCTTCGATTCCCACACTGGATTTAACTTCCCGGGGATATGCGGCGATCCACCGTGTAAAAACGGATATCGTGGGAGAATAAAATATGGAATTTCACAACTGGTATGAATGTATCCAGGGATGTGGGTGCAAGTATTCGCTTGAAGATGTCGTTTATCGCTGTGAAAATTGTGGGGGATTATTGGATGTGCAGCATAATATCGGGGCTCTAAGAGAAATAACTGCAGAGCAGTGGAAGTCGAATTTCGAGGCTCGCAACCGTTCTCCCGAGCATCCCTTTGTGAGTGGGGTTTGGCAGTACAAAGAATGGGTTGCACCGCAATTAAGGACTGAAAACATAATCTCATTAGATGAAGGGCATACCAACTTGTTTGATGCCCGCCAGCTGGGAGAGCAGGTTGGCTTGCCAAATCTGTGGGTTAAGCTATCTGGAAACAGCCATACCGGATCGTTCAAGGATCTGGGTATGACCGTGCTGGTTTCGATGGTGAAGCAGATGATCGCGGATGGGAAAAATATTAAAGCCTTGGCCTGTGCTTCGACTGGGGATACCTCTGCAGCGCTGGCGGCATATGCTGCTGCAGCAAATATTCCCGCGGTGGTCCTGCTTCCGCGCGGTAAGGTCTCAACCGAGCAGCTTATTCAGCCAATCTCCAACGGCGCGCTGGTGCTCTCCCTGGATACAGATTTTGATGGCTGTATGCAGATCGTCCAACGCATATCGGAAGATCCAGGTGTGTACCTGGCCAATTCGATGAATTCACTGCGTATCGAAGGGCAGAAGACGGTCGCTTTCGAGATCGCGCAGCAGCTTGATTGGCAGGTACCGGATTGGGTCGTTATCCCGGCTGGCAATCTGGGCAATGTAAGTGCACTGGGGAAGGGTTTCCTGCTGATGAAGGAATTAGGATTGGTCGACCGCTTGCCGCGCATCGCCTGTGCCCAGGCTGAACAAGCAAATCCCTTTTATCTGAGCTTCAGGAGAGGATTCGATCGTCTCGAGCCAGTTGTTGCCGGAACCACAATAGCTAGCGCAATCCAGATTGGTAACCCGGTGAGCTACGAACGCGCGGTAAGGATCGTAAAGAACTTTGATGGCGTGGTAGAGCAGGCGAGCGAGACAGAAATTGCTAATGCGGCTGCACAAGCTGACCGCACTGGTTTGTATGCCTGCCCACAGACAGGGGTTGCGCTGGCAGCGCTGTTCAAACTGGTTGAGAGGAACGTTATCAAAGCCCAGCAGCGGGTAGTCGTCATCTCAACCGCACATGGATTGAAATTTTCGCGATTTAAAATTGATTATCATAACCACCGGTTGCAATCTGTGATTGAGCAGTATGCAAACCCGCCTGTAGAACTTCCAGCAGACTATGAATTGGTCCTGGACAAGATCAATAATATACCTCCGGCCTGATTTGGCCAGTTACCGCTCTCCATTTTCTCTTTTGGCCCAATTTCGAGGCAATCGATCCTGAAGCGGTCTCCGTATTCAGGGGGATTGTATTTTCACCCGGAACCACTCATTGGGCAGACTCTAAATCCTAGATTGAAAATAATATTCTAATAATCTATATAATAAGTACTTGACAATACTATGTTATACATAGTATAATGTGAAACATGATAAAGGATGAAACTTCAGTAATACACGAGAAACTAACCCAGGAGCTGCGCCGTGGCATCCTCGTGCTGGCGACTCTCAGCCAGCTGGATGAAGCAATGTACGGTTATGCCTTGATCGACGAATTGTCGAAGCGAGGTCTTGAGATCGATCAGGGGACCTTGTATCCATTGCTACGCCGATTGGAAGAACAAGGACTGTTGGAGAGCGAGTGGAATGTCGAAGGGCCCCGACCGCGCCGCTACTATCAAATCAGCCCCACGGGAGAAAAATTACGGCAATTACTGGTCGATGAATGGCAAGCCATGGTTAATGTCATGGAAGGTTTATTGATGGAATCTAAGGAGTAGAAGATGGATCTTATTGAACGTTATGTATATGAAGTCGGTCGCCAGCTGCCCCGTAAAAACCGGGCAGATATCCAGGTTGAGCTGAAATCCACCCTGGTAGACACGCTCGAGGCTCGGGTCGATGGTGAGCCCAGCCAGGAGGATGAAATTAAATTATTGAAGGAATTTGGACCACCTAACAAGGTGGCGGCCTCTTATTGGCCGCAGGGCCAGTATCTGATCGGTCCGGGCCTGTTTCCTTTGTTTCGCATGGTGGTAGCCATCGCCTTGATCGTATTCGTGATCGTGCAGCTGGTTTTATTGGGTGTCGCGGTAATTTTCGATCAGGAAGTTTTGACCTTTTTGTCCGTGCTGGATATCTTCTCAGAAATGATCGGCAGTGTCTTTACCACTTTCGGTATCATTGTGATTGTGTTTGCCGTCTTGCAGCGTTTTGATATCAAGCCTGATGAGAAGGATGAAGAATGGGATCCACGTGAGCTGCCTGAGATTGAACCACGGGATACCGTCAGCCGCACCGGATTTGTGGTGGAGATCACGTTCAGCCTGGTTGTTCTCGCCATTCTGCTCTTTCTACCAGATAAAATCGGGGTGATCGTCAGCCCGGGGACTGAAATTATCCTCAATCCAGTGATTGGCACTTATATTCCGCTGATCATGCTTTCGGTTTTATTGGGTATTGCCCTGGACGTGATCTTGCTCTGGCGCGGCCGGTGGGAGATGGTCACCCGCCTGGCGAAAATCGCAATCAATCTATTTGGTATCTACGTTTTGTATGTTTTGATTACTGCTCATCAAGCCTGGTTAGTCGAGCAGGGTGTGGGAGGCTTTTTATTTACCCTGTCTGAAGGGTCAATCGATCAGCAATCGGTACTTGTACTTAGCATGCACGCTTTCCGCCTGGCATTCGCTATCGCCATGATCGTGATATCGGTTGATACGGTAAAAATGGTTTACCAGCTGCTCAAACGACAGATCACACCTGCCCCCACGATCACCTTGCCGCTCAAAGATAAAAAATAGTCTCTCAGGCGGCAAAATCAAAACCTAACCAAAACCGGGCAGCTGCCCGGTTTTTCCTTGTGGATGGCTGGCGAATTATTGCGCGTTTTTTAATGCAATGACGAGGATATGCAAGATTTCATTTTGGTGCTTAATTTATCCAACAGCTGGGATATTCAAACTCTGGAGACCGTAGCAGGCAGCACCAAATACACCGGCGTCCGGGTGAGTGATTACATACACCGGCACCTCGGTAAGCATTTCGGTGAAGCGTCCCTTGTCCAGAAAGCCTTTCCGAAAAGTGTCTCCGCGCAGCAAAGGCATGATCCGTCTCGGGATACCGCCTCCAAGATAAATTCCACCTGTGGCGAGAATTTTCAAAGCCAGGTTACCTGCTTCGCTGCCAAGGATGGAAACAAAAAGCTGCATCGTCTGAACGCAGATCTCGGCTGTGTTATCCAGTGCTGCCTGGCTGATGACAGGTGCAGGATCATCTGCTTCATCAAGCCGGGCTCTCAACCATTGCGGTTCATCCAGACCTTTCTCTGCGCGCAGGAAGGAGTATAGATTTGGGATACCAATACCGGAGCATACCCTTTCATAGCTGACGTGATCGTAGCTTGTATCCAGATAATTGAGTAGTTCCAGCTGGATTGATGTCTCCGGCCCGAAGCTGGTGTGACCACCCTCCGATGGATATGCCTGGTAGCGATCCCCATTCCAGATCAGGAATCCTTCTCCCAATCCAGTACCCGGAGCGATCACGCCGATTGCACCTTGCGGATTCGGTTCACCTGATATCAATATTTCTAATTCGTTTGGACTCAAGTAGGGGACAGCGGCAGAGATAGCGTGCAGATCATTCAGCAAATTAACCGGGATACCCCCCAACAGGTTGTGCAGAGAGGCTTTATCAACCGTCCATTCCAGGTTAGTGACCCTGGCCTTTTCACCAATGATCGGGCCTGCGATTCCAAAACTAGCGCCAGATAGCTGGTAGGGTTTATCTTTTAAATAATCATGCAAAATATCCTCAAGTGAAGGATAGTCTTGGCTGAAGAAGGTCTTGCCCTCCAGCGGGTGACAGGTTTTCCCCTCAGGTGAAAAGAGACCGATCCTGGTTTTTGTACCCCCGATATCCCCGGCGAGATATCTCTTTTGCATGCTTTTTACCTCTCAAAATTATCTTCAGCCATTATATCGCTGCTGGATTTAATATATTTTATCAGGCAAGAGGCTCAAACCAGATCCATGATTTGCGAAGCCCCTACCATCGATCTTGAAGCTCTGATTCCATCCGAAATATGCAGAATTTCTTCGATCTTTGGTCGAGCAGCGGGATTCTCTATTGCCGTGCCGGGGCTGGATATTCGAAGTGGATAATAACTACCTTTGGGGTGGCGCAGGAACACCTGCAGGGAAATACAGCCCTGGTTCCAGGTTGATGAGATCTCATTTAATTGATTTTCTGAGATTCGCAATATAAAAGAAAGAGCAGGTGTGTCTGGATCAACCACCTTCTATGCTCACTACCGAATCCTCACCGCCATATTCGTTCGGCAGGTACTCTTCACCGGCCCAGTCATTTTCCCAGCGTTCACCATCCAGAAAAAACTTATAACGGTATTGCTGTCCCGGTTTCAGGGAAATGGTCAAGGCGAAGCTGCCGTCTCTACGGCGCTTCATTGGGTGGGAGGTCCGGCTCCAATCGTTGAAATCTCCACATAAATATGCTTTTTGGGCATTGATCTCAGCAGGCAGCTCGAATGTCACCCGGCACGAGCGTCCAGTTTTAGTATATTCTTTTTTTGGCATTTTCTACTCTCCAGAATAAATGTTTCTACAATACGCTCACTGGTTCTCAGATATGAGAGCACGGATACAGGAAAAACCGCATTGTATCAGGTTTGTTGACTGGTAGACAATGAAGCACGAATGTAGGGGACAACCCGCTGCCCACTGACCTGGTCACCTGTCCAGGATGCGTCTCCAGAGCATGATTTTTTCTCCTGGTCGCCATGGGGTTAATGAAATTCTTGGGAACGATAATTGTTATCAAAGAGGACTAGCAGGTTTCCATGCCTTGGCGAGATATCCTGAGGCGCCAATGGCCTCATTTAATTATTTCCTATATTATAGTTTAGAAACAACCCCTCAATTTCTCTGGTTAATGTATCAGCCCCAGAGGGAAAAAACCTAGCGACAGATGGTTTCACATACGACTCTAAATCAAATCGTGAGGGGTGAAATCAAGTATTTCTGTCAATTTAATCGTGCTTTTCTTCCAAGAATAGAAAATCTTTCTGCTTCAACCTTTACTGGATTAAAATTTTCATACCGGTAGGGATTGAACCGGAGATGTTTCTAATATGCGCAGGAGAGCCTCAAACTCTGCCCGGCAGTCTGGGCAGAGTTTGATATGGTGTTCGACATTAAGCAGAATGATGAAAGTCTTTGTAATCTTGGTTGGTTTTGAATTTCCGAAATCTACGGCGGCTAAGTGAAATAAGTAATCTTCAGATTCAAAAAACCCGGCTCTTGCCGGGTTTGTGAGTTAATCGATGTCCTGGATATCTTCTTCTGGCCAATCTTGCAGTTTTCCCTGCAGCAGTTCCAAATTTAATTTATTGGCAACAAACTGCGCTTTATCCCAAGTTTCAAACGCCACTGGTATTGATTTCAATACATAAGAGATTGGGTATCCTTTATGAGTGCGGGAATGTACTTCCCTGCGAACCACTCGAAACGATTCATCAACTATCGGTCTTTTCCAGACAAAATACTCTGAAGATTGCATAGTCCCACCCATTACATTCGCCATTTATGAATTTATAAGCCTCCACTAAGCTGATCTTTCGCAAAGATCGTTTGTGAATTAGAAAACGATCAATTCTGGATTTTGTTACGGACAAAGACGCAGATAATATCGTTTTTACGCGAATTTTACGCATCATTTATTAATCATACTGGCAGCATGCCTTTCAAATTATTATATGCAGAAAACTTGAAATCATCAGTGACGGTTATGCAAGGGATCAATGCTCTACCTGGAATTTTGCTGTCAAATCTGATAGGGCGTAAAATAATTATTGGAGATTATCCAATAAACTGCTCAGCAAAGAATATGAAACAGGTGCACAAGAAAAAAGGTGGTTGAGGGATTTGAATAAATCTACTTTTCAACAAGGAGCAAACATCAGGTTTGCAGCATGCTGCCCGAATGTTCCAAACCGGCAGTACATTTGGTCCATATGTCAGCGATGGGAATTGAAACGATTTCCTGGAAACTATCTAGTACCTGGAATCTCATTCCTTAGTTTCCTTGCAACGTTAAAAGTATTTCATGGCGAAAACTCCACTGCCAAAACAAGTCCCTAGGGTCGGAGAATTGCTGGTGTTGGATATATCGAAAAACGCATTGGATGGTTGATTTCATTTGATGCCGTGTGCGGAAAGGATTTTATTGAGCCCAACTCCAGTCAGACCAGCCAGGTTTGCGCCATTGAAAGCAGGGTTGCCCGTTACTTCTTTAATGGCAAAGCCAGGGACCGGGATGGCGGTCAAATCTACAACGGAGACTCCTTCGATTTCCGCCGTAATCAACCCTGACAAGGTATTCTCAAACACATCAATCGCATATTGGTATTCGCCGCGTATATATGGATAGCGCCGTTTGGCGAGAGTTAATCCTCCCAGAGCTTCCAATACTTTGTACTCGGTTTTGTTTAGGTACAAGTTGGTCATAATTGTTTGGTGATCTTTGAAATCAGGTGGGCGATATTTTTGCCCCAGTTTAAAGACCAGTGCGTCCCCTCGGGGAGATTCCATTCGGCGTAATCTCAATCTTGTTCCAGTGATATAGCAATCGACGATGCGGATGAAATCTTCGTCACCGGGCATATCTTCAGGTATCGATCTTAATAGGAAGCGACGTTCCTGCTCGATTTTCGCATACTTAAGTGTATTATTGGGATCATTAAAGAACACTGGGGGGAGTTCCTATGAACGTATTCAGCTCTTCTTTTCTTTCAGACGCAGACATTCATTCAGGTGGATCAGATTATGGCGGGTGGCAGGCATCAGCAGCAGACCGGCGATAGTACGCTTACGCCAGTACTCAATCAATCCGCTTGCAGCAGGGATCACCGCTCCTGAACTTTGGACCTTTACCAGGCGAGCAGGATCAACCTTATCTTTCAAGTTCGCTGGTGGCAATTGCATAACGATCTCGCCTGTCCTGCGCCCTACAGCAACCCGGTAGGCGCGCAGGGCGGGGATCACAATATTCTGGCTGAGCCGGATGATTAATTCAGCAGGCATTGCGTTTCCTGTGTCCCGATTCTCTATCCCAAGCACAGTCTGCCATTCTCCCTCAGTGAAAACCTGTTCTCTTCCGGCCACCAGCATATTCATAGTTACATCTTCGATGCGGGCGATATGCCAGATGTTCCAGACGATAGAGTTCTCACTGGTGCGTGGGATCAGGCGAGCATTATCCTCGCTTAGGTTTTCAAAGACCTCGTCTTCGAGGGAAAAGTGCTCGGATTGTGCCATACTTGCAGAATGCAGCATGGCATGCTGCTTGAAGAACAGCTGAACTGCAGACTGGTGTTTTCCCTCACTGAGTAATCTATGGCGCAGCTCGGTCTGCTGTTTCTGGCAAATTTTGCGATTCGCTTCAAGTCCTTCTTTCAAGTAGAATTCTCCGGGAGGTTCAAGTGTCAGTGACTGAAGAAATAATTTATTCAAGATGATACTTCATTTTTCGCCCAATTTTTCTACAGAATAGGATCGACAAGAATCACCCAGTTTTATCACAGGCATGGTAAATGATCCCACCCCTATGAATGGGATGATCTCGGTCGGAAAATCTGGGAAAGAAATGTAATGGAAATTCAGGCTCACTGCAGAAGAGGTGAAGGATGCAGTTGATAGTACAAAAGGGTGGCGAGATCGGGCACACCGGCAGGCACCAGGAATCAGTTCCGGAGGTGAGACCATCCCACCTCCAAATCAGACAAGTTTCTCGGTACCGATAATAATTAATGGATTCTGTACAGCGTACCTGAGTAGGATGGATCACGCCCACAGAGCCAGGGCAGGTCGATGGATGTGTTTACATTGAGG
>Ga0316579_10000100_pt1 | contig 22889 bp, 16 predicted proteins | sample J5NA_2_FD_203074 | JGI IMG/M metagenome (GOLD analysis project Ga0316579, IMG submission 203074) | Rhizosphere microbial communities from salt marsh grasses in Alabama, United States - J5-7_160517rDrA | ecosystem: Host-associated > Plants > Roots > Rhizosphere | place: USA: Alabama | collected... | reverse complement strand
TTAAGACCGTTTAAGCAGTCTTGCTTTCTATTGAATTTCCAGCAAGATTTCCATTACCCCCAGCCTGGGCGCCTACAACATGCAGAACTCGCATGGTCAAAGCCAACCCACGCCGCACTTCCGGGTCACGCATTTGGCGAATTAAACCCGCATAGGAAATATCGACCGGTTTATCTATTTCTTTTTCGGCGACCAACAGGGTGTTGCGCACAAATTTCATGATCTCGGGTTGGGTCATATCTTTGACAGTGTTCAAGATCAACACAACGTTGTCACCAAAGCGATTCACATCTTCCTCGGTGAAGGAAGTGACCACGTTATCCATGATCTGCATTCCTCCACGAGCAAAGTTGAAGTAGCCTTTCTGCTCCATCTTAGCCAGCTCCATTACTGCTTTTTCAAAGGCTTCATCAGCCAACGGTCCTAAAGTATCCATTAAGTCCATGATACCTTCGAGCTGGTTTAATATCTTCTCGAAATTGCGACCATTACGTGCCATTCGCTTCACCAGGCGTAAAAGATCGCTCAAATCAACATATTCCTGGATCTCCTCCAATTGCTCGATCGAAAGCCGGAACGCCTCATTCGCGATCGGCGTGAGATCACGCATTAGTTCCGCCCGATCTGCCCTCTGCCGCTCAACAGCTCTTGCTTGCTGCGCCAGGTACTCCACTTGTGTTGTCAGGGCATCCATCTTTTGGTTCAGGTCAACCAGTGATTGATCCATTTTCCTCTCCTTAACTATGCCACTTGCCAGCCATTGACATGCGGGCTGGTAAAGGCATTTCTTCTCCCTTGAGCAAGGTGTTCCAATACAACCAACGGAAAAGCATCTTTCCCCAGTGGTTCATTTCAGATTCCTGAAGCAAAGAGAAAGGCCCAATACCGGGTAGCGGGTATTTCCCGGGGAGCGGCTCGACATCATAATTGAAATCGATCAGCAATCCTTTGCCAAACCCAGATTCGATGAAACAATTCGCATGCCCGTCGAACGTGGGCAGCATCTCCAGACCATCAATATAACGGATAAAATTATCGGAGAAACTGTCGACAGCGAAATGCGCTACCGAGCCGGCCTTGGAGGTCGGCAGGTTGGCTGCATCACCCAGAACAAAAAGATTATCATACTTGGGAGAAAGGAAGGTGTGCTTGTCAACAGGGATAAAATTAAGGTCATCTCCCAGCCCAGAATCGGTGACCACCTCTGCCCCCTTATTTAGTGGTACCGTCACCAGTAGATCGTATTCAAGCTCCTGTTCGTCATAAGAAACGATTTTCTTTGCGTCTGGGTCGACGTGTTCAATATAGAAATCCGGCACTACCTTTATATTTTTCCCTTCCAGGATATCGCCCAGGTGCTTGGAGGCGATCGGCTTGGTGAATGCGCCCGGCAGCGGGGTAGCATAGCTGATCTCCACCCGTTCACGAAGGCCTTGATCATTGAAGAACCAGTCCGCCAGCATCAAGAACTCTAATGGGGCGACCGGGCATTTGATCGGATTCTCAACTACATTGAGCACCAAGCGCCCACCCTGCCAGGTCCGCAGGTGTCGCGCTAATGCTATGGCGCCCTCAATAGTGTAAAAATCAAAAACATCCTTCCGCCAACCGTTTTCGATGATCCCGGGCGTTTCTTCTGGAGCCGTATGAGCCCCAGTCGCAATCACCAGGAAATCATAATTTAATATGCGCCCATCTTTTTCAATCTTTACCTGGTTTTTTTCCGGGTCGATGGCTTCAATGGAAGACATAATCAGATCTACGCCATGGGGAATAAAATCCCGCTTCGGCTTAATGACATCATTCTTACTGTAAATCCCAAATGGGATAAACAGAAATCCTGGTTGGTAATAATGCGCTTCATCCTGGTCGACAATGGTGATCCGCCATTCGTCATTATCCAGCAAGCGGCGCATTTTGTTGGCAACCATTGTGCCTGCTGTTCCAGCACCTAAAATCAACAAACTCTTCATTAATTTACTCCTATCAACTAATATCCTTATTTGTTTTCATTTACCGATTCTGCCAAAGCCACCTGGCTCTTGAGATTACTTGCCAGAACTTCCCTCAGCAGGTCAAGCGCGTTGATTATGCGCTCGTCAGCCAGGCTGTTGACCACAGATTGTCCATCTCGTCTGGCTGTGACCAACCCCCTTTCCCTCAGTAAATTTAGATGGCGGGATGCAGTTGGCTGGCTGATCCCCAGTTCTTCTGCCAATTCGCTCACGTTGCGTGGTTTCTCATTGAGCGCATAAAGCATCAAAATTCTACGGGGGTCTGCAAGAGCCGAACAGATTCCGGCATGCAAATTAGTAATTTCTTGAGTTAATGCGGGGGATACCATAATTTACACCTTTGTTTGTATACACATAACTGCATAGGTCAATTTGTGCAAATAATAACAATCACTTTCGGTAACCCATAGTGACATTTGTCACTAATTGTGGCCTCCGAATGTCATACCAGAAAGGCTGAATTCCTTCCACGATCTGAAAAGGGCTGTCCCAAAAGTATGGGGCAGCCTCTATATTTTCTTGACAGGCAAATATTCGAAGGTTAATGCGATAGGTTTATGATCATCTGCCTGGATCACAAAGGAGAAAGCTCCTTATACTGAAGGGACTGTTTTCTTGCTGGGATTTCGCCCCCATGCGAGACTGTCCTCTCCCAGGAGTTGCTCATCTATGAGGTGTATCCAGACAAATGGCAGCTAGATAACTGATTATGGCGACCCCGCGGATCGGAATTTTTGCATAGAAAAGTTTGATATCAACCTAATAACGCGCTGGTTTTTTAGGATAGGCCTGGAATGGCGTTCTAGGTTCCATGCTGAACCAACCGGTCTCCTGGTCTAGCTTTGACAAAGATCTCAGCAGATCAAATGTAACCCAGCGCGAGACCTCGGGATGACGTGCATATTCCCAGAGGCCATAGGCACCCTGTAATTCCATAATGAACCTCACATTCTCTGCCACCCGTGGGTCCTCCAAACTGGCGCCGATCCGCCAGGCCAGATCCAGAACCTGGGCTACATCATAACGCTTGAAATAAGTGAAGGCCCCGCGAGGAGGCTCTACCCCGATAATGCGAGCGACCTCAAAACCTAGAGAGTCGGCTTGATGGTGTTCGTGAGCTAGGAGTAAATCCAAACCCCGGCGAGCAGATTCGCTCTTACACCTAGTAGGGTGGAGGGCCAGGGCACTGACCGCGGCAGTTGTATTAGTCCGACAGCCAAACTTGGAATGAGCCAAGCGGCGATAACCACCTGCGAACACATATTGGTCAGCGTGCCTGCCTGAAGGCCAACCACCTTGAGGAAGTTCCTCCGATAAAAGCCAGTCATAGGCTTTCTCTGCACGCGGATCGCTGGCATACCCTGTCCAGGCTAACCCCAACAGGGGTAAAGCAGTCTGCAAGGGGATCATGTGATACTTCACATCCTGGTCAAGCCTACCGCCATTCAGAACAGCACCCTGGGTCGCGAGCGGAAAGGAACCATCTGGCAGCTGGTGGTTGAAGAGAAATTCAACGCCGAGCATGACAGCAGGGTGATCGGGTGCTAGCCCAAAGTATCCCAATCCCATCAAGGCTTGTGCGGTGAGCCTGAGCGATCCAAGAATCCCGCCTCCACCTTCTCCCCCGCTGAATGAGCCATCTTCATTTTGTAAATCAATAAACCGTGTTACGTAAGGATCGGATGCCTGGAGCAATTTCAGCTCTTGAAGTTCATCATCGGTTTCAGGCCGCTGCAGGAGATCACGCAATACTAACATGCGCAGGCTTGGCGATGGGTCAGCCAGGAGAAGAGGTGCCCAGATCATAGCGCCGCCCTCAACAACTGTTTGAGATATGGTGCAGTAGGTGTTTCCATAGTCATCACCATCTCGGGAGTTCCACTGGCAATGATCTCACCACCTCCCGGACCCCCTACCGGTCCCAATTCGATGATCCAGTCACAAGCGGCTAATAGGTGTGGATGGTGCTCCACAACCAGGACAGTGTGCCCAGCATCGACGAGCTTATTCAGTACGGTGACCAGCTGGGCGATATCAGCGAGGTGCAACCCGATTGTCGGTTCATCGAGGATGTACAAGGTCTTGTCTTTGGTTTTCTTGATCAACTCACCGGCGATTTTTAAGCGCTGAATCTCACCACCTGAAAGCGTATAAACTGCTTGCTTCCAGACCAGGTATCCCAAACCTACCTGGCGTACGATGTCCAATCTTTGAGCGAAGCCATCTTCATCCTTGAAGTGCTCGGAGACCTGATCAATCGTCATAGCGTTTACTTCCGGCAATGATACCCCTCTTATGCGCACCTCCCAGGCTTCCTGGCGATATCCAGTACCTTTACAGGTTTCACACTCCAGCCATTCATCTGGGAGGAAATCCATATTTATCCGCACAAGACCCTGACCTCTGCAGGCTGAACACCGCTCCCCAAGGGATTTCACTGTCAATCCGAGAGAATGAGCATCATCACTGTCTGCGTAAATCTTCAGCAGGTGTTTCTCGAAACCCAGATAACTTGCCGGGCTATGGATCCCCCTGCGAGATTGGTCGACCAGGAAAGCCCTTTTGGGTGGATTATCAATGCCATCATGATCGCCTGGATCGATGGGTTCGCGAGCGAAGGAGGTAGAATGAAGTTTTTGTACCAGCGCTCTACCAAGGGTATCCAGCACCAGGGTGCTCTTTCCAGAACCGGATACCCCGCAAATCCCGGACAAAACTCCTAATGGGAAAGCTACATCTTCACCACGCAAGTTGTTCTGCCGGGCGCCGCGTACCACCATCCAATCTCTCGGCTGACGGCGGTTGTTTTTCAGATGCAACCTTTCATCCCGCAGCCACTTCCCCGTGGTTGTATTTGCTGCAATGATCTCTGCTGGCTCCCCCTGGGCAACAATTTCACCGCCCTGAATCCCAGCCCCTGGTCCAAGATCGATGATGTGGTCTGCTGCCCGGATCAGTAGTGGATCATGCTCAACTATGATGATGGTGTTGCCAGCTTGACACAGTTCCTGCATGGCATCGCGCAGGGCCTCTAACTCACTGGGATGCATCCCCCTTGAGGGTTCGTCAACCAGGATCGTCAAGCCGGTCAGCTCGCTCCCCAAGAGGCTGGCTAGCTGGATCCTCTGCGCCTCACCAGCCGAAAGTGTCCCAGCAGGCCGGTTCAGGTGCAAATATCCAATTCCGACCTGGCGTATAAACCGCAGCCGCTTACGGATCACCCTTACACTGATCTCGATCAGGGGAAAAGCATTATCTGCAGGTTGAATATCTTTAACCAGAGTTTCGAACTCAACCAAGGGTAATTCGCTCAGTTCAAACATGTTTTTGCCCCGCAATGTGACAGCCAGATACTCAGATCGCAAGCCTGCACCCCCACACGCTGAACAGGTGATCTGCCGGGTATAGGTCCCATGCACATCCCAGTCGAAAATCCAGCTGCCTTCGCTAAAGAATCCTCTCCAGGTCCAGGTGGATTGTTTTGGCTGGCCTTTCGTGCGTCCTCCTTTAGAGACGTACGTCCAGGTGTATTCAAGCCCATCGCCAAATAAAAACGCAGTTTGAGCCTGCTCCGTCATCTCGTTCCAGGGAGTCTCGAATGGGTCGAAACCATATCGTTTGCCGATCTCTGCAATGATGGGCTGATCCTTACATAAATAGGATTGAGGCCAATAGCCAGGTGAATACATCGCCCCTGCGCAAAGGGGTTTCTCCGGGTGGACGATTAATTTTTCCGGTTGGGGGAGGTGCAAAACCCCCAACCCGTGACACTCCTTGCACGAACTTGACCAGTGCGCAGGAGAGAACTGCCGCGGCTGGGCGACTGGCGCGGAGGCTGAACAATTCGGACAAAGCCATTCGTCTCCCCGCACCATTTCAGCCCCACACTCCAGGCAATTTCGCGTCCCGAGCAAGGCCAGCAGGTTGGCAAGGTGGGCGCTCAATTCGGTGATAGAACCCACGCTGTTGCGCCGGGTAAACTGCGGTATCTGGCTCCAGGTATGTGCCTGTTGTGAAGACACCATTAGGGTGACACCCAAACCAGATATCGAATCCACCTGTGCTTCAGCACCTTCTCGCAACCCCTGGCGTTCATACATTGAGAGTGACTCTAAATAACGCCGGCGAGCTTCAACCTGAAGTACATCCCCAACCAGGCTGGATTTCCCCGATCCAGATACCCCAGTGATAACGGTTAATTTCCCTTTTGGTATGTCGACATCAATGCCCTTGAGGTTGTTGACCCTTGCGTTGCGAATAGCGATAACCGGGGAAGGTGCGGAGGAAGGATTTGCGGAAGACTGTCTTGGACGAAGCTGCGCCTCTGCCTGGAGTGCCTTTCCAGTAAGGGATTCCTCCACCTCCAACAATCCCTTGGGCAGCCCCTGGTAGAGTACACGCCCTTCCTCTGGTCCCGGTCCCAGATCAATTACCCAATCCGCAGCATGGATGAAATCGGTGTTGTGCTCCACGATCACAATCGTCGCACCTTGCTGCACGAGGCGGTCCAAGACCAGCATTAAGCCACCCAAATCTTGCGGGTGCAGCCCAGTAGAGGGTTCATCCAAGATCAGGAGCTGGCTGGAAAGGCTATTTCGACCCAGGTATTTGGTCAGCTTCACCCGCTGGGCTTCACCCCCGGAGAGGGTTGGCGAGGGCTGGCCTAATTCCAGGTATCCCAAGCCAACCTCAATCAGCGCTTGCAGGATCCTGCGGGCAAAATCACGCTGAGAATTAGATAGCCAGGGGGATTTTAAGATCAGGTCTCCGATTTCTGCAATGGGTGTGGTATAGAGATCAGCTATGGAAATTTTCCACCCCATTAATTCAACCACTGCACCCAGGACTTCGGGCTTAAAACGCTGTCCCTCACACACCTCACAGGGCAGCCAGATAGAAGGCAGGTAGCGCATTTTAATCTCCGCGGCACCCAGGCCCTTGCATCCTGGACATGCTCCTTCCGGACGGTTAAAGGAAAAGTGCGCTTTTGATAATCCTGTTGCTTCGGAAAATAAATCTCGGATGACATCCGCCAGCTTAGTATAGGTGGCTGGATTAGAGCGTGGGTTGCGACCGATGGGGGATTGATCTACCATCACAGGTTTTATCCTGGGACCAACTATTTCGGAACAACCGATGGGTTTCATTTTGTTCAGCGATGGCAGCAGCACATGCTCAACCAGGGTACTCTTCCCAGAACCGGATACACCTGTAACCACGGTCAACCGTCCCAAAGGAATGCTGACAGCGATGTTTTGAAGATTATGCTTGTGAACTCCCCGTAGATGGAGATACTCTTCTGCAGGAGGGCGAGGATCAGGAGTCTTCACCCGCTCTCGAAAGCTGAAAAAGCGCCCGGTAGCACTTTCGGTATGCCACAATTCCAATGGGGAACCCTTGAAAACCACCTTTCCCCCATCAGCCCCAGCACCTGGCCCTAAATCGATCGCCCGATCGGCAACAGCAGCTGCCGCTCGATCATGTTCAACGTAAATCACAGGTCCAGGCAGATCGCGGAAAGCCGGAATGTAGCGGGCAACGTCAGCAGGGTGCTGTCCGATTGTCGGCTCATCCAGAACATGCAGCACGTCCTCAAGGCGGTTGGACAAGGAAATTGCCAGCCTGACGCGTTGCGACTCCCCGCGTGACAGCGTAGGGGCGGGCCGGTTCAGGGCAATGTACCCCAACCCAACCCGCTTGAGAGCCTCCAACCGGCGGTCGATCTCAGACCGCAAGCGGTGCGCCGAGGAGGGCAGGTTTACGGCGGAAAACAAAATAATGGCATCATCTACGGAGAGAGCTAATAATTCTGGCAACCTCATCCCCTCCCAACGGGTTGAAACGGCTTGAGGATGCATTCCGGTCTGATTACAGCGCTGGCAGCCAGCTCCTTTGCAGTAGGGACATGCCTGGTTGAAGTGAGTCGCTCGTAGATCCCCCAACCCAGAACCACACATGGTGCAAATCAGGCGGGTCGCCATGGTTGAGTCAACCCTCACCCCACGTGCGTGAATGGCTCCAGCACCCAGGTGAGCCGCCTGGCTGACAAAATCTCGCACCCGGCTCACACTCTGGGAACCATCCAGCTGGCCGATATTGATTTCAATCGAATGGGGTAGCTCGGGGTCAAGCAGTTCAAAATCCCAGGCACCACCGTCCACGATTAATGCTTCTTTCCCGAATCCATCTACCAGGGCTGAAAGCAGGGACTTGTGACTGCCTTTCAACCCATGTATGAGCGGAATATTCAGGTTAATCGCTTCTGCTTGAGCGAGGCTGACCAACCGCTCGATGATCTCATCCTCAGAGAGCACTGTGAGCGATTCGCCGCAACTCAAGCAGTGCCGCTCCCCAAAATTGGTATACAGCAGGCGGAAGAAAGGGTGTATCCCAGAGGCGGTAGCCAGAGTCGAATTGGGATTACGGTTGAGCAAGTTCTGCCCCACCGCGATGGTTGGTCTCAGGCCGCTGATGTGCTCAACTTTTGCCGGTGCCAGCCGCTGCCCACCGCGACCGTATAAATAGACCTCCAGAAAACGACGCTGTGCTTCGTGGTAGAGGATGTCAAAAACCAGGGAGGTTTTCCCAGAACCGGAAACCCCCGTGACAACGGTCAGGCCATCGCTGAATTCAACATCAATATTTTTCAGGTTGTGCTCGCGTGCACCGCGAATACGTATCTCCATAAGACCTCAACGGTGGAAGGCCTAGGAAAATCATCCCAATTCTTCCTAATGCGATCAGACCCTTCAATTCTGGACCTCGTAGTTTCTGCCAATCTCTATCCATGGTTGACAATGAGCAAAATTGCCATCTAGGTCAAAATTCAATTAGCGATGGAGCGAAAATTATCATTCGAATAGGATAACACAAAGAACTGCCCCGTGAACTGCTGTGAGATTATTTTTGGGGAGTCAATTGTTGACAACCAAGCCTGTGTGACTATCTTTACTCCAGGTTGCAGGAGACTACATAGAAGTCTCAAACTCTGCTGCAAAATCAGTTCGTAAGCCCCACCGAAAGAGGTTTCGCTGACATAAAAGATCCGCCACAGGGATCCTAATGTGCCCTGGCATGTCCTCAATTTTAAAGCCGATGACTCACCTTCATCTTCCGAGTTAAAGTGGAAGTTGTTGAAGATCACCGGTGCCAGGAGCAACAAGGGGCTGTCTAAAAAGAAATTTAAGACAGCCCCTTTTCAGAAATAAAGATATTGAAAATCCTCGAAAGTCAGTTTACTTCGTTTACGGATACTAAAGTCAAACCTAGGTCGCGCAATTTCGCAATCAACCCATACAGCGCAGATTGGTCCTGCGCTTCTCCCCGAATGATCGTTTCACCCCCTTCCGTCTTGCTTATCTCGAATCCCTCAAACCATTCAGACCAGTCCGCATCCATATATCCTTTCACTCTTATTTCTACCTTTTGCATGTTATACCGCTCCCCAATAAATTCGCCTAATTTATCGTTTTTCTCTTTCCCAGCTCTTCTTAAATTTTCATGCAGAACGCATCCATAAGCCCTTCAATATTAACAATTTCCCTTCTCAATCCATGTTAAATGAATCCTGGAATGCCTGGTTTCATATTGAAATGTACCAACTCTATAATCCGCTGTCATCTAACAGAGGATAGATATCCCAGGTTTATTTTTCAAACTGGCCACCATCTGGTGAAATGATTTATGCACTTTCCCCCATCACACTGCAATCAGAGTATCCTTAAATCTCTACCCCTAACAACCGCCTGAGTCCTGTTGGACACGCCCATTTTTCCGCAAATGTTGTGCACATGCGTTTTGACCGTTCCCGGGCTCAGGTAGAGCTTTTCCGCGATTTCACGGTTAGATAATCCCACAGCGATCAATCGCAGGACTTCAAGTTCACGATCGCTGAGCCGTTCTACCTGGCTGGCACCCGCAGATTCAAGCGCTTGATCCTGACGAATGCAAGCCAATATGCTTTCAACATACTCGGGTGAAATACCCTGCTGTGCAGCCTCCAAGAGATTGGCAGTTACAGCCCGACCGTGATCCGCATATGCCCGCGTATAGCCCTCTGGCTCGGAGAGCTTCAGTGCCTCAGCAAATATCTCGAACCCTGCCTGGGGCTCTTCAATTACCATTGATTCTAAAATTCTTGCCGCGATGCCCCCGTAAACCCAACCTTCGCGGTCAGCCTGTTTGGTTTTCCACCGCAAGCGCTCAGCGGCTTCTTTTTTTTCATTTTGGGCGATTAATAGGTGTTCCCTCACCAGGCCATTATTTCGATAGAAAGGATGCCAATCCACATCTAATTCCAGATCTTTTTCCAGCTGCTCCGCTGCCAGCACATCACCCGCTCTCAAAGCCATCTCGATCATAAAAGCCAGGCATCGATTGAGATTCGGGGATGGGAGCACTCCGCTTTGCACGATTCCCCGCAGCTTGTTCAATACATCCAGGTAGGCTTCCTGGTTTCCAACTCCATTTTCCAGCATAGCCTGGAGCATATAACCCGCCGCCAGAAATTCCAGGTTCCCACTCGCCTGGTTGATTTCCTGTCCCATCTCAAGGTGCTCTCGACTGGCATTCAGGTCATTCCATTCGTAATGCAAAGTCCCAAGGTCTAGATGGACAAGCCCAACAATCGGAGCGTTACCACCCATCTCGATTGCTTGTTCGAATATGCGGGCTGCATGCCGCAGGTACCCACGAACTGCCTGCACTCTACCTAAAAAGACGATCGCGGATAATAAAGCATAATCATTCCCGGTCATTTGTGCCAGAGACTGGGCTTCCTTTAATGTTTTTTCAGCCTGCACCATTTTGCCTACATGCCAGTAGGCAATTCCCAGGTTGACAGCTAAAACCCCGCGTGTCTCCTGGTCATCTTCCGGGATGAGAGATAAAGCTTTTTCTGATAATTCGATAGTAGCCGGGATATCACCCTTCGAGCGTGCCATGAATGCTTGAGCGCTGGCTAAAGAACCATGGTACCGCGGCGTCTCTCTCGTCAAAATCTCGACACGTTCCAACCATTCTTCAGCCTGTGCATTTTGACCGGTCAGGATCAACACCCAGCTGTATTCCATCGCTAGGTCAGGCTTGTGGCGCAAAAAATCTTCCGGAAATTGTTTAAACCAGCTCATCAGGGTTTGGATTTCACCTTGCTTCATTAAACTGTTGCTGGTACCTAGCACCAGGTCACTCGCCCGGTCCCATGCTTTTGCCGACAGCGCATGTTGCACCGCTTCGACTTGCAAATTCTTCTTTTCATACCACTGGCTGGCTTTCAAGTGCAGCCCAGATTCCAGCGACGGTTCCCGAAGCCGTAGTCGATGTTGCAGTAAATCTCTAAACAGCCGGTGGTAGCGGTACCAATCTCGAGAGAGATCAAGCGGCACGATGAACAGGTTAGCCCTTTCTAAACCCACCAGTACTTCCTGACTATGCTCCTGCCCCACCACGGCATTGCATAAATCCGCACTCAGCTGGTTCAAAATCGAAGTTCGTACCAGGAAATCCTGGATTGCCTCCGGTTGCTGTTTGAAAACTTCTTCAAACAGGTAATCGATGATATAGCGGTTGCTGCCGGTGAAAAATTGTACAAATTCTTGCGGGTCGGGTTGGCCTTGCAGGGATAAAGCTGCAAATTGCAGCCCTGCTGCCCACCCCTCTGTCCTGCGCTGCAGGGCTTCAATATCCTCCTGCGGCAGTTTCATACCCATCGTTTGTGCGAGGAAATCCGCGCTTTCCCTGGATGTAAAACGCAGGTCTTCCTGCCGGATTTCAATCGCCTGGCCGCGCGAAAGCAACCTCGAAACCGGCAGCAGCGGGTCCTCGCGAGTCAGTACAACCTGGTGCAGGTGATTCGGTTGGTGCTCAAGGAAATAACCCACAATTGCATGAATTCTTGGAGTTTGAATCAAGTGATAATCATCCAGGGCCAGGATCAACGGCGATCTTATCCCTGCAATATCGTTTATCAGCGAGGTGATTAAGGCTTCGACCGGTGGGGGTTGTGGAGAAAGCAGCATCTTCATCGACTGGGTTCCGACATCCCTCTCCACCGTTTGGAAAGCTGCCACAAGGTACGCAATGAAACGAGCTGGATCATTATCCTCTTCATCCAGGGATAACCAAATCACCCGGCCTGGAAAATCACCCAACCATTCCACTGCGGAGGTTGTTTTGCCATATCCTGCTGGGGCAGAAATCAAGGTCAGCTTTCGTGCAAACCTTTCTTCTGTCCACAAATTGGCATTCAGCAGGTTGACTAAACGCTGGCGCTGGACTACGCTCTCCCGCATGACAGGCATATTAAGTTTGGTCTTTAGAAGCACACTTTCTGAAGTCACAAATAAATTATATATCAGGAATAACAAGCCACATCTTTCAAGTATTGGCTGAGAAGCCAGGAGAACATTATGGAGGTGAAGAATACAATCGCCTTGACTCAACCCGGGAAAACCGGTGTTCAGGCTTCCAACTTCGAGCCAGAGGAGGTTGTATATATAAATCTTTGGCGATCCAATCCCACGGATTAAACCCCTTTGATCTATCCATGGGTAGATGACACGTTTCTCCCGCTGTGCTAAAGTAGAACCAAGCAAGTTATCATCACTGCTATTATTGAATCAACCGCATTCTATCTGTCATTCTCAACATACCTCCAGCGAAAGGAAAAAATCATATGTCTGCCATTCTTGAAGTAGATCACCTGGAAAAGAAATATGGGGATTTCAGCGCCGTCAAGGGCATCAGCTTCTCAGTTGAGGAGGGAGAGGTATTCGGGCTATTAGGCCCTAATGGGGCCGGTAAAACCCAGACTATCTCGATGTTAACCGGCGTTATCCCGCCCACTTCGGGCACTGCGCGCATCGCTGGGCATGACATCAAGTCCGAAATGGACCAGGTTAAAAAGGTAAATGGGCTGGTACCGCAAGATTTAGCCCTCTATCCCACCCTGAGTGCGCGGGTCAATCTCAATTTCTTCGGACGAATCTATGGCTTACGCGGCAAGGAGCTCAAGGAACGCGTGGACGATGTGCTGCGCATCGTCGCTCTGACCGAGCGCGCTGATCAAAAGGTTGACCAATACTCCGGTGGTATGAAACGCCGGGTCAATATTGCCGCTGGCTTGGTTCACCAACCAAAATTACTCTTCCTCGATGAACCAACCGTGGGGGTCGATCCCCAGAGCCGCAACCACATTTTTGAGAGCGTGCAGCGTCTCAACCGGGAAAGGAATATGAGCGTAGTCTACACCAGCCATTACATGGAAGAGGTAGAACTCTTGTGCAACCGGGTGGCTATTATTGATGAAGGCAACATCATCGCCATTGATACGGTCAAGAATTTGATCTCTATCCTGGGCGGCGGGGTGATCTACATCGGGCTGGAACAAGTGGATGACTCCCTCCTGCAGCAGCTCTCCGAGCTGCCTGCTGTTAAGGAAGCCACCTTGACACTGCCACCCGCGCAACCACCTTTGCCTGAAGGAGAAGAACCGCAAACGGAGGCTGAACCCGTCATGCCAAACCCGATCGTAAAAATCGTTGCTGAAAATAGCCAGCAGGCAGTGGTCAATGTGATCTCCTTCCTCAATGAACAGGATCGTCCACTCACCTCCTTGGAAATCCTAGAGCCCAATTTGGAAAGCGTATTCCTGCACCTGACAGGCAAGAAGCTGAGGGAGTGAATATAAATGAAATCCATAAGCATTGCTATAAAAGATCTCCAAATCTTAATCAAGGATCGCGGTGAGGTGATCCAGCTGTTTTTGTTACCCCTGCTCTTCATCATTGTCTTCAGCGGTGCGCTGGGTGCCCTCGGTGGTGAAGATGAAGCTACTCTCCTGGCCTTACCAGTCGTTGATCTGGATGGTGGGGAGGCTGCACAGTCGCTACGAACAGGAATCGATGAAGCTGGAGGGTTAAAAACTGAGCTCTACGAGCAATCCCAGGCTCAAGAGCTGCTTGAAAATAACGACATCCACCGTTTGCTGGTGATTCCTGCGGATTTCACCAGCGGGACAGAGGCGGGAAACCAGGTTAATCTCACTCTCATCAGTCATCCGGATGCGGACATCCAGGAGACGGAAGCTGTGCGCCTGGTGATTGTCGGGGTTGTCAATGAGTTATCACTGGAGAGCCAAATTTTGGCCAGCCTGCGGCAAATGGGCGATATGCAAGCCAATGCTCCTGAGGAATACCAGATGTTTACCACGGATCGAGTATTAGCCCAGGCTCGCAGCCAGTTTGAAACTTCTAAGACGCGACCACTAATCAAAGTGAAAGAGACTATCCCTTCTCAGGAGGGCGAACGCCCTATCGTAGAAACCCTGGGGTTAGCTGCAGTTTCCGGCATTGCAGTCTTGTTCGTCTTCGGCACTGCCCAGGTGACCGCCCGCTCCATCTATGATGAAAAGAAGATTGGCTCGTTCCGACGACTCCTGGCGGCCCCGATGAGCAAAGCCTCACTGCTGTCCGGCAAAATGCTGCCTAATATTATTGTCGGTTTAATCCAATTCGCGGTAATCTTCGCCTTCGGAGTCTTTGGTTTGAAATGGTTGGGATTATCTGCTCCAACGCTTGGATCCCAGCCACTCTCTGTGCTCCTGGTATGTATCATCATTTGCTTATGCTCTACTGCCTTCGGCATCCTTGTAGCTGCAATTGCTCGCACAGAAAACCAGATTGGTGGTTTGACGAGCTTGCTGGTTTGGGGGCTGGGCATCCTGGGAGGCGCTTTCATCCCGATCGCTTTCCTTGACCAGTTCCTTGGACCAGTGGTCAAGATCATCCCGCAGTACTGGGCAAATCGCGCCCTGAGCAGCTTGATGTTGCGCGGCTTGGGATTGACGGATATAACCACCGAGCTCGCTGTGCTGCTCGGATTTACCGCGTTTTTCTTCCTGTTTGGTTTGTGGCGCTTCGATTTTGATTGATTTGCAATACGTGCAGTACTAGGAACCGACTGAATATAAATCCTGGAAGAAGATCAAAGATAAAAAAGGTTCTCCCTTCTAGGAAAGGAATGCCCAAGGAGCATCCGACATCCACTACCCTATCTGGAGGATGTAAATGAAATCAATTTACGACACCCTATCCATTGCTGGAAAAGAACTCCGTTTAATGGCTGCTGATCGCGGTCTGTTAGCCATCTTGATTCTCTTGCCGGTCTTGCTGGGTTCGCTATTCGCGGGATTAAACCTTATGTTGGTCACCGAAGAGGGAGATCCCAATATCCTTTTGAAGGTCATCTTGGTCAACCAAGATTCTGGAATTTTCGGGAATGAGCTTGCTAAATCGGTTCAAACCATCAGAGAACTCGATGTGAGCAATTTTAATTCTGTAGAATTAGCCGAACAGCGAGTGGCTGAAGGAAGTTTTGCTGCCGCGATCATCATCCCGGCTGAGTTTTCGGAAAAAATCGACTCGTACACACCCACCGAGATCGAAGTGATCGTTGACCCTGCAGAAGCAGAAACCGCCAGCATTGTCACCGGCATCATGAACCAGGTTGCTGGTGAAGTTACCATCTGGGGCGAGATTCAATACGGGATTCGCACTATCATGAGTGAAACACCAATAATGGAAGAAGCCAGCCCCGAACAGATGCGCGGTATAGAAGCGCAGAACCTGGGTGTGGTTATGACCCAATTAAATGAGATGCGCCGCAACCCAGCCATTGCTGTGATCAGTGAAGATTTGGAAGGGGTTGAGGTTCAAAGCGGGATCAAGTTATTTATCACCTTTTTGTTCCCTGCTTTTACCGTCATGTTCATCTTCTTCATCGTAGGAGCCGAGAGCTCTTCCTTGCTGCAGGAGCGCGAAGTGGGCACCCTGCGTCGTTTGCTGGCTGCCCCTCTATCCCGCTGGACGGTCATCGCGGGTAAAATGCTGGCCTATGGTTTGCTGGTATTCATTCAGGTCACTATTCTTTTTACACTCGGGTATGTAGCCTTCGACATCACTTTGGGCGAAGATCCCTTAGCGCTGGTAGCCATAACCTTGCTGGTTGCCTTTGTCGCTGTCTCATTGGGTATGATGGTTGCTGCCTTTGCCAAAACCCCCAAACAGGCAGATAATGTCGGCATGGTCTTGGGATTTGTACTCGCTGGCATTGGCGGTGCTTTCCCTAGCTGGCCCCCTATGTTTCGTTCAGGAGGAGTGATCGGAATCCTTTCAAAATTCACCCCTCATGCGCATGCCCTAGAAGGGTATTACAGTGTCATGGCTGAGAACGCACACCTCAGCCAGATTTTGCCCCAACTGGGTATCCTATTTCTCATGGGGATGGTGTTCTTCCTGATCGCTGTCTGGCGCTTCCGGTTTGAATAACACCTGCTTGGAACTGCAAAGTATTTCAAATTAGAGATTGGATCATACCCGGAGTCCAGCAAAGGTAATACCCACCTGCTGCCGATACAGCTGGTTGCGGCTATCCCCAGGATCTCTCCATTAATTTGCTGATTAAAACTCGCCTTCGAAAGAACCAGCATAACCGGTCAATTCGATATACCCACTTCCGGTAATGCGCTCTCCTCCCAACGTTCCTTCGATTTCAACGGCTCCTTCCCAGTAAGTATACGAAACCGTCATCTCCTGGTCGGCCAAATAAGGTTGAATACTGATCCGTAAATTCTTCTCGGGGACCTCCAGTCGCCACCGAGATGGGTATTCAGCACCGGAATTTGGACTGCGCCAGGTATCTTCGACCTGAATCAAAAACTCATCCCGGGTAAGAGCGAAGACCTCTCCACTTGGGCTGATCCAGGTACCGCTGGAGTACGGGTCGCTGCTGCCATCCTCGCGGCGGATTTGAAAAACCATCAATTCGCTCCCCTCATCCAATTGAATGGAAAACCAATCCCAACCCACCTGGCCTCTGGAAAGCGCGCTGGTGCTGAATTCGTGATCGTTCCAACTTAATCCGCTCACCTGGTAGCTGCCATGTTCAGTCTGTACACTTCCTGAAGTTTCGAGATGGGTCTGGCTGTAATAATGGGATGCATTCCCGCTTTCAGGTCCCTTTTGGCTGTAGCCTTGATCCCCGTGTAGAATTGGTCCTTTCGAATCTACCAGGATCAAATCCAAAGCAATGTCTTCCTGTTTTGCCACCAATCGGAAGCGCCCATCTTCGAGCTGTTTGATTTCCCAGTTCTCCAACCAGACCTGATAAGGCTCTGATTGGGCACCGGCTAACCCCGCAGCTCCGCGAGAAAACCGCTCAAACGCATGATGCTCCCCGGCGCTGATGTCGGTGAGGGCAAAGTGGCCCATATAGATCTGCTCGGTGGCTAACGAAGATTCTCGAGCGAACCGCTGCTTTTCTGGGAGCATAGCTCGCCTGAAAATAGTCAGCTGGTAGCCAAATCGTTCACCCTGGTCGCTTTCCAGGTTTCCAGTGTAATACCACCACTCCGTTTGATAATCAGGATGAGGGCCGAAGTCTTCCGGAAATTCCCAATCCAGCGGGCCTTCAGCGCGTTGGAAACCAACTGGTGTCTCGATCTCTGCAATCAGGCTGGAGGCCGGATACTGTGGTTGGAGGAGATCCAAACCGGCTATGACAATAATGATTACGACCGCGCCGAGGCCTACCAATCCAACCCAATACAACGTCTTCATGCTTCGAAACCACCTTTGCTAATCAAAACGAATCGCTTCCGATGTATTGCGCTTTATGATGCGGATTGCAGGGTAAAGTCCCGCCAGCAAGGCTGCCAACAATGCTATCAAAAATGCTTGGAGAAAAGGTTCTGGCGTAACCTGCATGCGCAGAGTCCATCCAAAGGAACGCTGGTTGATGATGAATACCAGGATCAAGGCCAGAACGTATCCTGTTGGCATTGATAAAAGACCAGCAACAGCTCCCATCAGCCCGGTTTCCAGGGTGATCAATCGCCAGAGCTGGCGTCCAGTTAATCCAATGGCCTTTAGTATTCCCAATTGACGCTGCTTATCCAGCTGCAGGGACATCATCGCGCTCAGCACGCCTACGAAAGCCACGAAGGTGGTCATTAATTGCAGCGCACTGGTGATGGCAAACGTCCGGTCAAACACGTCCAACGCGTCTGCCCGCAAGACCTGGTTGGGGCGTATCAACAGGCTTTGAACCGCTGCCAAGCGAACTTTTAACGCTTCCACGGTGGTGTTAACATCCACCCCAGGATCCAGGATAAGCGCGGCAGCTGCCACCTGGTCATCCCCCCAGAGTTGGCGGTAATTCTCCAGGGATAGGATTGCGGTACCCTGGCTGGATGCATAATCATAATATATCCCGGCAATGGGAAAATTCCGGATTCCATCTTTTGTGTATAACGCTAATTCTCCACCATGCAGCGGCAGGTCAAGCCGGTTAGCCAGCGGCTCAGATACCAAAACCGCACCCTGTTCGACAGCCTGCCACATCTCTTCAGGGGGATACTCGCGAGCCCGGTAGACCTGTTCCATGCCATCGTTTGGGTTGTTATTAGCGGAGATCTGTACTGGCCCTGCGGGAGAGTCGACGACTGCGTTCTGCAACAGGTCAACCCTGCTAACACCTTCCCACTGGTTCAGGATTTCGATCACTTCTGGGTCAATAGCCTGCAGCGGCTGGCTGACAGTGGCTCCAGGAACGGAGATATAGATATCTCCATGCAAGATCTGGTTCATCCAGGTATCGACGGTAAAACGGAAACTTGTGACCATCAAGCTGACCCCGATCGTCACTGCAATCGCCACCATCAGCGCTGCCACAGCGATCGATGTCCGGCTGATCGAGTTGATTACTTCGCGGGGTGCCATGCGCCCCAGCAAACCCCATAAACGGCTGGTGAACTTGTTTGCAGCGGTCATCAACCAGACGGTAAAAGTGGGTGTCAATATGGCAAATCCAAAGATGACTGCAAAAGTGCCCATAAAACTAAAGAAAAGGCTGTCATTGGATACGAGCAGCATGCCGAATCCAAGCAGGATGATCAAAACGCCAGCAATCCCCAACCAGTGCACAATCCTCTGGGCTTTCGATTCAAGATTGGCCCGTGAAAGAGCTGTCCGTGGAGGAACACTGGCAGCCTCCCAGGCAGGAAAAGCCGCAGTGATCACAGTCGCCAGGACTCCCAATGCGAATCCTTTGACGAGGCTGACTAATGGAATGGGAATATCCTGCACAGTGGTAACAAAAAATAGGTCATTAATCGTTTGTGATACCAAACCGACTGCCCCGCGCCCCATCAAGATCCCGATCAGGATCCCCAGGGTCGCTCCCAGAAATCCAACCACCAGGGCTTCACTGACCACCATCAGAAAAACTTCGAGGCGAGTAACTCCCAGGCTGCGTAAAGTTCCGAAAAGTGGACGGCGTTGGACCACGGAAAAGGTCATCGTGTTATAGATCAAAAACAGGGCTACCACCAGCGCCAGAAGACTCAACGCAGTCAAATTCAAGCGGAAAGCAGCAGTAATCTGCTCCACCGTTCCGCTGCGCACTTCGTTTGGGAGCACTAAAACCCCATCAGGCATCATATTCTCGATCGTCTCCAGGGTCTCATCAGCTCCATCCGGAACGATCAGATCGATCCGGTCCAGCCTTCCCAATCTGCCACTGATTTCCTGTGCTGTCGCGATATCCACCAGCAGCATGCTGTCGATAGCTTGCCGGGTCAGGCTGTCGGCTGGCTGGAGTAAACCAGCTACCAATACTTGAATATTCCGACCGGCATATTGAATTTCAAATTTATCCCCAGGATGGAGGGAGTAGCGTTCTGCCAAGGTTTCGGAGAGCAGTACACTGCCTGGTTGGGACAGGAAAACTGTCAAACCGTCTAAAGGAACCTCCTCCGCAGCACCCAGATAATTCCGGAATGGGGTTTCTGAAAAAGGGTCGACCCCTAAAAGCTGCAGGGTTGTACCAGCCATATCAGGTGAGGTGACATAATCTGTGACGACGGGGGCAGTGGGAATTTCCACCCCAGCCCGTCGAAGTGCTACATAAAGTGATTCATCCACCCCTCGTGAACCACCAGAAATGTAATGCGTAGCCCTGCCAACGATCGCATCTGTGCTCAGGTCAAAAGCACGGCTGGCACTCGTGTTGGCAATATCGATCCCCACGGCAACAGCAACCCCCATGCTGATCCCAAGCACCATCAGGATGCTCTGCCAGGGATGGAAGCGCAAATATCTCCAACCAATCTTGAAAAGTGATCGTGAAACCAAAACTTTGCTGTTCATGAGCGTATCGTGACCAGGTTTCTAATCCTTTTCAAGTTCGTTCAGACAGCCCGCTTGCAGCTCAAATATCCGATCAGCATAAATCGCATTTTCTCTGCTGTGAGTAACCATGATCAGGTTCTTGCCTGCTTGGCGGGTCAGTTTGTCCAGTAAGACTAGTACCTGTCTACCTGTTTCTTCGTCTAAATTCCCGGTCGGTTCATCTGCCAGCACGAGCAGGGGATCATGAACCAGGGCGCGGGCAATCGCCACACGCTGCTGCTCACCACCGGATAACCGCTCCGGGAATGTGTTCAGGCGGTCGGAAAGACCAACTTCAGCTAATATTTGCGACGAACTTTCTACCGCTTCATTGACTCCTGCCCCTACCAGCTCCAACGGTAAACTGACATTCTCTCTCACATTCAATGTCGGGATCAGATTGAAAAATTGGAATACGAATCCGATCTTCTGCCGGCGGAAGATCGTGCGCTGGTATTCATCGAATTGGGTGAGCAGCTGACCGTTGATTTGTATATCACCCTGGTCAGGCTCATCGATTCCGCTGATCACATTTAATAGCGTACTCTTACCACTCCCGCTCTTGCCGAGAATGGCGATGAATTCACCTCTATTAAAGTCGGCACCCGCACCCCGCAGTACTTCTCGCTTCTTACTTCCCTCCTGGAATTGTTTCCAAAGGTTGTCCAGGTGGATAAATCCATTTTTGGTTGGTTTCTCCATAACTGGCCTCACAAATTATTTCGGAGCGCTTTAAGCACTTCGATCAATTCACCTGCTTTTGGTTCGCTAAATCCACCAGAGCTGCGCCAATATATTTGCCCTGCAGTATCAACCAGAAATAGATATATCTCATCTTCGGTTCCGATATCCAAAGCAGACTTAAAGATCTCCTTATCAAGATAAAGTGTTATCGTCCGTTCTCGTGCTTTTCGGTCGGGTATGCCAACCCGCATGCCTTCATTGATAAATGTCCGCGAGAAAGATGGCATCTCGTAGATCGTTGGTAGTTCATAGTAGATAAAGCCGGGATGAACTTGTTCCAATTGCTGTGCAATTGGAATCCATGTGTTTACGATGTTCTGCTGGTATTGTTTGAAAGGCACAATCACCAGGTTAAATTCACCAGCAAAATCCGTGGGGAATTCCAGTTCCTCCCGGTTTAAGTTATAACCCGAAACGATTGGAAAACGAGTTTCATCCCGAGTTACTTGCAATTGGCTTTTCGAAGGTGATATTCTCGTGAAAGTTCCAATAATTCCTATCACCAAACCAATGCTCAACAACACGATCAAAATGGTCATTATTTTAATCCTAAGTAGTTTATTCATCCATCGGTTCTGCCACAACTTTGCCTCCTCGCACAGTAGCACCCAATACCAGAGCAGAGCCAATGATCACCAAATTCTTTACGATATATTGACCCTCGAGGGAAAGCACGAATGGGAAATTAGTCCAACAAATCTCCGGAAGTAATACCAATGGCAAAGCTGCGCCTATCATTTGCATAAAAAGCAGGAGAATGGTCAAACGCTGCAACTTGTTGGTGAAGAATCCGGAAAGAAAGCCAATCCCTATCAGAACTTCCCAGGCTGCCAGGATTGGTAAAATCAAATCTGGATCGAAGAAATAAATCGTATTGCGCACCAGATCCTCTGCAGGACTCAGCCCCGGGAAGAACTTAAGTGCACCAAACCAGAAAAATATTACACCCAAGGCAAAGCGCAGCACATTCAGACTATAGTGCGCCATCCAGCGGGTTATCCGTAGATCGAGCTGGTCGAATAGCGAGATAATATTATAGAAGGCTTTTGTATTTTCCATTTTCCTGCTTCTTTCGCTTGAGGGTGCTTGGGAGTTGCACTCGATCAATTTAACAGTAAGCTGTATTTTCGAATACTGCTTTCCAGCCTCCTCGCAGTTTACTCCAACAATTGTCCATCCACCGAAATTTCGCTACTTTCACTCAACAACGGCAGACTGCTGTGAATCGGGAAAAACACACCATTTAAATTTGCATCCAATACCCGCTGCCAGTCTTAAGCAGTCATTGCTGCGGCTTTTTGATATGCAATATCTCCAGCTGCATAACAAAGCATGTCGATTGAATCCACTTCGTGCGAAACAAGATAAACTATCTGTTCAACTTCTGCTGGGTTCTCAAAATGGGTTCCAAATCCGTGATCTGCGATTTGGGAATACAGGGAGACATCACGGGTGATGCTGATGGTATTCCATCCTTCATCCATTAATTTCCTGATAATCGCCGAACCAATCGCACCGGAAGATCCCCGGAATAAAGCATTTGCCATACGTAATCACTCCCAATAAATATCCGTTTGAAGTCACACCATTAAATATGTGATAATAATAACAAATATTATCATATTTGTCAATATATTGCAAAGGTTTTGCCAGCTCCCCCGTGTTCTGCCTGGTTTACCTGGCGAGAGCATGGTTACCAGGCTAAATACTTCTCAGCTTGGTCTCGAATTACAAACCGCTCTTCAGGCTCAATATTTTGCAAACCCAGTAAACTTCTTCTCATCCGGGGATTTGAACGCAATCGTGCTTCCTTTTTCAAGATGAAATTCCAATACAAAAAGTTAAAGGGACAGGCTCCTTTGCCAATCCTGAGTCTTTGATCATAGAAGCATCCTTGGCAGTAATC
>Ga0316579_10000099_pt1 | contig 22913 bp, 19 predicted proteins | sample J5NA_2_FD_203074 | JGI IMG/M metagenome (GOLD analysis project Ga0316579, IMG submission 203074) | Rhizosphere microbial communities from salt marsh grasses in Alabama, United States - J5-7_160517rDrA | ecosystem: Host-associated > Plants > Roots > Rhizosphere | place: USA: Alabama | collected... | reverse complement strand
CATCCGCGGGAATCGGCCGTCGACGCCTGGAACCTCTCGGCCAGGCTCTCCACCGTCCCGCGCATCGTCGGAGTGGTGAGCACCCGCGCGGGAACCGTCACCGGACACTCCCCGGTGACGTACCGCACCCACCTCACGGCACCGGCGACCCCCATGCCGAGCGGGAACGAGACGACGAGCACGAGGATCCACAGGACCGGCGCCCGCAGCCTTGCGCGGAACTCCGGTTGGTTCCACCGGTTGTCCGTCCGGTCGAGGAGACGGGCCAGGGCCGCGTCCATCGCCTGGATCCCCGTGATGCCGCCGATCCCGCACCCCACGGCCAGCAGGACCCAACCCCACCATGACAGGACCCGGTCCGTGGCCAGTTGCGGCGCCGCGATCCCCAGGGCCCCCAGGCAGAAGGCCACGGTGCGGCGCACGGCGCCGCTGTCCGGTGGCGGACGGCCCTCCTGAGCTGAACCCGAACCGTCCGGCATCGTCATCGACGCTCCTCACACTGTCTCCCCGTGCCAGTGCCCTGAACGCACCGGTGCCGCTGCCGCGGACGGCGCGCCACGGAGCTGGGGACCGTGGCGCGCCGGACCGTCGTCAGGACAGCGCACGCGTCGCCGCGTCCCGGCACGACTCAGGACCGTTCTCCGGGACACGCCCGGAACAACGATGATGGCAACGATAATCCCGTGGATACCTCATCGTGCCGAAAAGACAGAGGTCGGGCCGGAAAGGTAACGCCGGAGCCCCCGACCGGCGCTGAGCAGGACCAGGAGCGGTTCACCGTAGTACCCCACCGTTCGGCATCCGAAGGCCGAACGGCCTCAAAAGGACATCAAGGGGTGACGGGGGGCGAAAAACCCTGAATCACCACGTTCTCGCTCCGAGAACTGCAAACGGCGAGGGGAAGACAGATGAGGCGAACGACGCTACTGACCGGAACGGCGCTGTTCTCGATGGTCGTGACGGGCCTGCTGGTCGCTCCGTCCGCGGGGGCGTGGATCTGGCACCCGGACCAGGCGTCCTCCCGGACCCGGATCCGCACGACCCTCGCCGACCCGGTCTCCCGCCAGGAAGCACTGGAGGACCTGCACAGGAGCAGGCAGCGCGGCAGGAAGCACCCCGCGACCCCCACGGGCACGCGAGCTCCCACCCGAACCGGCGTCCCCGTCCCGACCAGGACCCGAACCGGCGTCCCCGTCCCGACCAGGACCCGCACGGCGAGACCGACGGCCGTCCGCCCCACCACCACGGCGGACCCCACCCGGACGGCGAGCCCGACGGCGACGGCGACCCGCGGCACGTCGACCCCGACGGCAGGACTCGGCGCCGTCGAGCAGGAGGTCCTCGACCTGACGAACGCCCAGCGCGCGAGCCACGGCTGCTCCGCGCTGGCCGTCGACACCCGTCTGATGACAGCCGCACGGGCCCACGCGGCCGACATGGTCGCCCGGGACTACTTCAGCCACACCTCCCCGGACGGCAGCGGTCCGACCGAACGCGGCAACGCCGCCGGGTACACCGGGGGAGTGGGGGAGAACATCGCCGTGGGGTACCCCAGCGCCCAGGCGGTCATGGACGGCTGGATGAACAGCGAAGGCCACCGCGCCAACATCCTCAACTGCAGCTACGAGGTCATCGGCATCGGCCACGATCCGGGCACCGTCAAGAGCGACTGGGGACCGGGCGCCTGGGTCCAGGACTTCGGCCTCACGGCGCAGTAGTCCCGAACGGTTGCGGGCGCTCGCCCCGGACGGTCGGCCCGGCCGCCCGGGGCGAGCGCCTCCTGCCGCTTCCTGCCTGACGAGCGGCGATTAGGGATACGTGTTTCGGCTTGAGCCGCGAGTTCGTCATGGCGGCGCGGGGTGGTTCAAGCCGAGGTGCAGAGCAGGGCGCATCGCGCAGGGGGGCGCTTTTCCGTCAAGCGGGGACGTCGTGCGCGTCTGGTGGCGGGCCAGGACGGCGTAGCCCACCTCACGGCGCTGACCGACGCGATCGGCGCGCGTTCAGCGTCTGCGCGACGACGCTCCCACCGGACTTGACCAGAGATCCGAGACGACGGCTCCTGCCTCGACGACTGCGGGTCCGGGCCTCGCGCTCGGCACCCCCCGACCCCGCTCACACGACGGCATGGGCCGACGCGGCTGCGGTGGTCGCAGCGCACCGCGAACAGCACCGGCTCACCGAGCAGCCCGCCAACGCCGGTGTCCGAGTGCCGGGGCCGTTCCCCACCCCGGATGCCGGAGCCGCGTACGTCGACGCGTGCTGGGCCGCCGCCACGGCGACCGTGACCGCACGCCACCACGCCCAGCCCCGCCCCGAAGCCCAACCTCAGCGGAGGCCCGCCGCACCGCCGTCTTCGCCGCGATCGGCTCCGCAGCCCGAGCCGGTCCACCAGCAGGAAGGCCCGCGACGGGACGGGACGCCCCAACCCGGACGCGAGTGGCAGGACACTGACGGGCAGCAGCCCCGCCTGCGCTGGTGAGCGTCGAGGTGCCGTCGTGGTGCTTGAAGATCTGATCACGTCGGTGTGGGTCAGCTGTGCGGGGAGCGGGCGGGTTCGAGGTGGTCGGTGATCGGGGCCGTGGCGGTCCCGAGGACGGTGGTGATCATGTCGGCTGTGCGGGTGGCGGCGTGTCCGTTGCCGAAGGGTGTGGCGCGTGGCGAGGCCCAGCGCGGCGTGGTGGCGGTACCGCGGGCCACGGCGGGCAGGTCGCGCGGGTCGCTGAGGAGCCGGCAGGTGGGGCCGAGTGCCTCGGGCCGTTCTGTGCTGCGTCGCAGGACCACCAGGGGGCGGGCGAGGACGGCTGCCTCTTCTTGGACGCCGCCGGAGCCGGAGACGATCAGGTTCGCGGTGCGAGCGAGTCCGAGGAGGACGGGGCGGGCGACCGGTGGGACCAGGTGGAGGGCGGGGGCTGCGCGGTTCGTCGCAGGGCGTGCAGTTCGTGCCGGGTCCTGGGGTGCAGTGGCAGGAGGACCGGGCCCGCCAGTTCGCCGAGGGCGGTGAGTATCGCGTCGAGCCGGTGGGGGCCGTCGGTGTTCTCGGGGCGGTGGATGGTGGCCAGGATGTGGCCGGTCCCGTGCAGCGGGGCCGGGACTGCGGTGGCACCTGGGACATCGCGTGGGCAGGTGCCGGCGGCCTCGACGACGGTGCTGCCGGTCAGGGCGATGCGATGGGCTGGGACGTTCCCGGCGAGGGGATCGGCGACGTTGCCCGGGGCCGGGGCGCAGCACAGGTCCGCGAGGTGGTCGATCAGGATGCGGCTGTGTTCCTCGGGCACGGCCCGGTCGTGGCTGCGCAGTCCGGCCTCGACGTGGACGAGTCCGGCGCCGACGGTGTTGGCCGCCGGCGCGGCGGCGAGGGCGGTGTGAGGGGCCCCGGCCCGGTCCGCGCCCCACCGATCGAACGCCCCCGCCCGTCCTCGGTCGCTCTTGCCGTGGCACTTGCCGCGAACGGCCCCTGCTCCGGCGGACGAACCTGTTGCATGGAGGGGCGGCGGAGCCGGAACGGCCTCCCGTGGTCCGTGGGATCCGGCCCGTCCGGTTCCGTCGCCCGGGCGCGCGGGAAGGAGCGGGCAGATCATGCAACTACGCGACCACACAGGGCGTCACGGCCGCCGTGTCCCCCGGACCGGCCGGGCACGGTGGGCAGCGCTCGCCGGCGTTGCCCTCGGGGCGGGTGCCCTCTCCCCGTTCCCGGGGACGGCGGCCACGGCAGCGGCCCCGCCGCCCCGGTCCTGGTCGGTCGTGTCGGCCGGCGAGGCGCACACGTGCGGGATCAGGACCGACGGGTCCCTGTGGTGCTGGGGCGCCAACGAGGACGGACGGCTCGGGGACGGCACGACGGCCTCCAGCCCCCGACCGGTGCGCGTGCGGGGCGCCGGCCCCTGGAGGCAGGTCGATGCCGGCTGGACGCACTCGTGCGGGACGGACGTCCGCGGCGTCGCGTGGTGCTGGGGCAGGAACGACTACGGCCAGCTCGGGGACGGCACGATCTCGCAGCGGTCCACGCCGGTGAGGGTCGCCTCCGGCCTGCGGTGGCGGAGCGTGTCGGTGCGGGGCATGCACTCGTGCGGGATCGACGTCGCGGGCCGCCTGTGGTGCTGGGGCGCCAACGAGGAGGGCGAGCTGGGCGACGGGACCACCATCCGCAGGCCGGTTCCCGTGCCCGTTGCGCCCTCGACCCGGTGGCGGACGGTGTCCTCCGGTGAGCGGCACTCGTGCGGGATCGACGTCGCGGGCCGCCTGTGGTGCTGGGGGAGCAACTTCACCGGCCAGCTGGGGGACGGCACGGTCGACAACCGGCCGGTCCCCACCCGGATCGCGCGGGGCACGCTGTGGTCGGACCTCTCGGCGGGACACTCCCACACGTGCGCCGTGCGCTCCGACCGCACCGTGTGGTGCTGGGGCCTGAACGACACGGACCAGTTGGGCACGCCCGGGCTCGGGGTGCCCGGTGACCCGGTCACCCCGGGCCCCATGCAGCTGACCCCGGCCCCGGTCCCCGTCCGCGGTGCCTGGACGCAGGTGAGCGCCTCGCTCGGCTTCACGTGCGCCGTGCGTTCCGGCGGCGCCCTGTGGTGCTGGGGCAGCAACGGCGGCCGGCAGATCACCGACCGCACGGAGGTCCCGCGGGGGACCCCGATCCCCGTCGACGGTCCGGGGCCCTGGCGCGCCGTGTCCGCGGGCAGCGGCCACACCTGCGCGATCCGGCCCGGCGGGGACCTGTGGTGCTGGGGGATCCCGGAGGACGGCCGCCTGGGCAGCCCGGACGCCCCCTCCCTGCGGGCGCTGCCCCGCAGGGTCGGACGGGGCGGCTCCTGGGCCGAGGTGTCCCTCGTCTATCACACGGCGTGCGCCGTGCGGGCCGACGGCACCCTGTGGTGCTGGGGGGACAACGGCAACGGCCAGGTGGGGGACGGCACGACGACGGACCGTTTCCTCCCCCGGCAGGTCGTGGCCGGCCACCGGCCGCGCTGGACCGGGGTGAGCGCCGGACTCCGCTCCACGTGCGGGACCGGCCGCGACGGCTCCCTGTACTGCTGGGGTGCCAACGACTCCGGGGAAGTGGGGGACGGCACGACGACCGGCCGCCCGCGTCCGGTGAGGACCGGTGTCCCGGGCCCGCGGGCCGTCGTGCGGGTCGGGTCCCACCACGCGTGCGTCCGGCGCGCCGACCGTTCCCTGTGGTGCTGGGGGGAGAACTCCTTCGGGGAGCTCGGGCACGGGGCCTGGCCCCGTGCCCTGAGCGCTGCCCCCGTCGAGCCACCGGCGACCTGGACGGTCGTCACGACCGGGACCGAGCACACCTGCGGCGTGCGCACGGACCGTTCCCTGTGGTGCTGGGGGACGGACCGGGGCGGCCGGCTCGGTGTCCCGCCCGAGCAGATCCCGCCGCGGACCGGACCGGGCACCCCCGACGGCGCCCCGCCGCTGCGGGTCATGGGGCCCAGCACCTGGCTGACCGTGTCCGCCGGGACGGCCCACACGTGCGCCGTGCGCACCGACCGGTCGCTGTGGTGCTGGGGGAGGAACATGTCCGGTCAGCTCGGGGACGGCACGACCACGGAAAGGCCGACCCCCGTGCGCGTGGGGACCGGCACGAACTGGCGCAGCGTCGCGGCGGCCTTCTCCCACACGTGCGCCGTGCGGACCGACGGGTCGCTGTGGTGCTGGGGGAGGAACATGTCCGGTCAGCTCGGGGACGGCACGACGAGCGCGCGGCTGCGCCCCGGCCCCGTGGCACCCGGGTCCGGCTGGCGCAGCGTTGCCGTCGGGAGCCACAACACGTGCGGCATCCGCGACGACGGGTCCCTGTGGTGCTGGGGGAACGCCCTGGGGCCCGTGGGCAGCCTCACGTCGTTCCGCGTCCGGGTGACCTGAGCCCCGTCCGGGCGGGCCGTGGTCCTGCCCCCCCACCGCCGTGGGGCGCACCGGCGGTGGGGGGCGCGCCCCCCACGGGCGGCGGGACCGTACCGTGCGGGCCCGGCGGGCCGGTCCCGCCGCCGCGGGTCAGTCCTGCCGCTCGGCCCGGAGCCGCCCCGCGGCGACGGCCGCGACGAGGGCGGCGTGGTCCTGGGACGCCTGCCGCGGTCCGGTCCCGGTCCCGGTCCCGGTCCCGTCCGCGCTCGCGGACGGAGCGGCGGCAATTCCCGCGGCAGCGGCCAGAGCCAGGACCACGGAACACCGAAGAAAATTCTTCGATCTCATGTCCCGTCCTTCCCCGTATCGAACAGGCCGGGGTGACGGATGCGGCACCACGTCGGCATGGAACAGACCGGCAGGGAACACCGTCCGCCGTGGAGTCCGTTTCCCCCGAGGAACACCCTGTGCCGGGATCTCTTCGGGCCCGGCGGAACCATGGGACAGGAGACCGCGCCCACCGGGCAATACACACAATTACGTATTCCGCGGGCGCTGCGGACGGTGGATCCTTCGTACTGTCCCGTCGGGTGGCCGGGGGACGGGGAACCGGCGACGGCGCAGCCGTTCCCTCCGCAGCCACGCTTTTCCCCGCAGACGGGGATCGTTCCCGCAGCCCTCCTGCTCGGGGGGGGAACGGATCGGTTCGCGGTGATCGGCGGCCTTCAGCGCGATCCCGGCCGCTGTCCGGGTGAGACTCGTGTCGAGTTCCTCGGTGCTCCCGGGGTGCCACGCGCCGTACCAGGCGTTGGACGATCTCCAACGTCGCCAGATCGATCTCGTGGGCGTACCGGATCCTGATGAGGACCCTGTAGGGGTGGTCGTCCTCCCCTGGAATTTCCTGAACGACCTTTCCTCGAAGGACCGCCCGGGAACCGTCCTGAACGATCGCTCAGGAGAACGATGGCTCAGGAACCGGCCAGGACCGACAGCTGACGCTGGAGGGGGGCCGTCGCCTCGCGACGTGTTCCGGGCGAAGGACCCTGGCGAGGAACTCGCCTCCCGCGGACAGGACGTGCACGGTCCCGACACCCACGTGGTCGCGTGGCCGGGCGGGGCGTCCCACGGGATCGTGTCCGGCCTCCACGGCGTGGGATCGGGTTCCCACGGGTCCGGACCGGGTCTCGCCGGATCCCACCGGCTCCGGAGCCGAGCGCCGTGGCCAGGGCCACCACGGGACCGGCTCCGGTCTCCGGCCGTCGGACGCCCGCGGTGGCGTGTCGGATCCGGCCGCTCCTCGCGCCGAACCCCTCCTCCTGACCGGTGCGTGCGTTCCGCTTTCCCGCGTCCGATCGTTCCGGTGGTACCGGTCCGGTCGTCGTGGCACGGCGCCGGGCCGTACGGATCCGTTTCCCCGTCCGGACCCGGCCTCCGTGAGGAGCGAACGGACAGTATCCGCTCGGCTGCGGAGGGAACCGAACCCTTGGGCCGGACCGGATCCCGATGCAACTCTGACACGCGTCGATGACGAGGAAAGGTTCCGGATGTTCCTGAGAACGAGCCGGCGCAGGACCGCTGCCGCCCTGGGGGCCGCCGCGGTGTTCGCCGTCGGGACGGCCGGGGTGAGGACGGCCTGGGCACCGGCCGCGACCACGAGCAAGGCGGTGTACATCCCCAGCAGCTGGAAGAGCACAGGGCAGGTGCCCTGGAGCTCGGACCGTTCCCAGGAGTCGGCGAACTTCGTCCTGCTGTGGGGTGAGAAGTCCGGGACCGACCCCGCCTCGGCCCCGGGGGACTACGAGTTCGACCCGGACGACGTCCTGGGCCAGCTGGAGAAGGCCTACGCCTACTACCGGGACACCATGGAGTTCACCCCGGAGACCGGGGCCATGGCCCAGTACAAGGTCATTGTGATCGTCACCCGGACCTGGAACCGCACGGCCCTGGACGCCTGGGCGAACGGCGGGTCCGCCGACGGCAAGGTAGGGGTCATCAACCTCGCCCCGGCCGCCGCGGCCCCCGGGTCCTGGAGCCTGGCCCACGAGCTGGCCCACGTGTTCCAGAACTTCACGTTCCTGGGACGCGGCAGCGGGACCGGCTTCACCGACGCCTCGGCCGGGACCTTCTGGGAGACCAGTGCCGAGTACATGACCATGCAGTACTACCCGGGCAAGGGCGCCGGGGACCTCACCCGCTTCCTGCGCACCGAGAACCTCGCCTTCAGCAGCAGCCGTCACCACTACGGCAACTGGATGCTCGTGCAGTACCTGGTCGACAAGCACGGCGGCCTGAAGATCTTCACCGATCTGTGGAACCGGGCCCGCGCCACCGAGCACCCCCTGGAGACCTACCGCCGCATCACCGGCACGACCCAGGACCGGCTCAACACGACGATCGGGGAGTACGCCCAGCACCAGGTCACCTACGACTACGGCAACCGCGACACCTTCCTCCCCCTGATCGAGAACATGTACGGCGCCGGGTTCGTCACTGCCTACAACGGCGTCCCCGTCGAGGCCGTCGACAAGGCCACGGGCCACTACGCGATCCCGGACGCCACGGCGCCGTCGGACTACGGCTACAACAAGATCAAACTTGTGCCCTCCTCGGACGGCGCCCTCATCCGCCTGCACTTCAAGGGGCACGTCGACAGCGCTGCCCGGTCCGGGTGGAGCTACGGTTTCGTCGCGGTCAGGAACGGCACCGCCCGCTACGGGAAGGTCTCCACCGCGGCCGACGGCCAGATCAGCTTCCAGACGCAGCCCGGCGAGAAGGAGGTCTACCTCGTGGTGGCCGGGACACCCCAGGCCGTGCACCACTACGCCTTCCTCGACGGCTACACCAAGAACCACCGCTACCCCTACGAGTTCCGCATCGACGGCGCCGTCCCCTCGGGCCACGAGTCCGGGTACACCAAGCCCGCGGCCACGGGCGGCGGCCACTGGCACTCCAACGGCGGCGGCTGGGTCAGCGACTCGGCCGAGGTCGCCTCCACCGCCTACGTCGGCCCGCGCGCAGCCGTGTACGGCAGCGCCACCGTCAGCGGCCGGGCCAGGATCGAGGGGCTGGCCTGGGTCAACAGCGGCGGCACCGTCGGCGGCAGCGCCGTCGTGAAGGACAACGCCATCGTCCAGGGCGGGGTCACGATCTCGGGCAACGCCGTCGTCGGAGGGGACGCCGAGCCCTCGGGGACCTGCAGCTCCGGCACCTACCTGCTGTTCGACCCCGACCGCGGGTGCGACGGCGCGAGCGGGGAGAAGGACGTCAACCCCTCGTACACCCGTTTCACGGACGCCGAACTGGCGATCACCTCCACGGGATCGGCGAGCCCGGCCCCCACGGCGACCCCGACGGCCTCCCCCGCCCCGAAGCCGTCCGCCGCCCCGACGGCGGCCCCCACCGGCTGGAAGGTCACCTGGACCTATCCCGACGGGCAACGGATCACCGGCGCCCAGGGAGCTGCCGTCACGAGCTCCGGGGCGAAGGCCACCGCCCGGCCGTACGGCGGCGGCAGGACCCTGGCCCCGGGGTCCTGCACCACCTTCACCCTCCGCGGGACCTGGTCGCGGCGGAACACCTCACCCGCCCCGACCCGCTCTCCCGCCTGACCGGACAGGCGATCATGGCAGGAGCCCACGTACGCACCCCCAGCACAGCGGTCCGCCGGCTGCGCGCGGCCCTCGTCGCGACCCTCGCGGTCAGCACGGTCGGCGGCGGGGTCGCCGCCGCAACGGGCACGGGTCCCTTCGGACACCGGCCCGCGCGTTCCCCGGCGGCGGCCCCCACCGACGAGGAACCGGACACCCGGGACGACCTCGCCCGGTCCGTCCCCTCGGCGACCCTCTCCCCGACCGCGACGGCCTCGGCGTCGCAGACCCCGAGCAGGACCTCGACCCCGATCCGTACCCCCAGGCCGTCAGCAACGGCGAGCGCCCCGGCCACGGGCACCGGTCTGGGCGGGCGCCTGACGGTGACCACCGTCGCCCTGCCCGCCCGCCTGCCCTACCTGCAGTCCGGGTACAACGGACTTGCGGAGTGGGCGCGCATCGACACGGCGGCGGCCCCCGACGGAACGCTGCGCGTGGCCTGGCCGGCCTCCGGGAGCGTCCACGTCACCCCGCTGACGGCCTCCCTGCGGCGTGCGGGCTCGGACACGGTCGTGAGCAACGCGCGGGAGGTGAGCGGTCTCGTCGCGCACGAGGGCGGGTTCGCCCTGCTCACGCGCCTGCCGGACAGCAACAAGTGGAACGAGACGGCGGCGCACCTCGTGCGCTACTCCGGCGGTGCACGGACCTTCGACACGGCCCTGACCGGAACGGCGACGAACGACACCTCCCCGGTCCTGGCCGGGCAGCTGCGCTGGAACGGCAGCAAGTACGGCGCGTACTTCGTGGTGCACGGCGCCGGCGGCTCGGCGGACGGCCACTTCGGCGACAAGCTCCAGTACGTGTCCTCGGACGGGAAGAAGGCGAGCGGCGGCTGGAACTGGGGCTGCAGCCACAACCAGGGGACGGCGCTCCTGCCGTCGCCCTCGGGCTCCTTCCCCTCGGTGTGCGCGGAGGACTGGCGTTCGGGCATCTTCGTCAGTACCGGCATCGGAGCCCCGGACGACGCCCCCCTCATCAGCCGGGAGGAGTGCTGGGCCGGCTACTGCGGCGGGACCCCCGGCGGTTTCGTCCGGATCGGCTCGCGTTACGCCGTGGCCTTCACCACCCGCGGGGCCGCGAGCCAGACCCCCGACGGGACCGGCCGCGGCTACAAGGTCACGGCCAGGACCCGGACCCACCAGGTGGGCCTTCGCTTCCTCGGTGACGCCTCCACCCCGTCCGGCTCGGTGAGGACCCTGACCGGCGACACCTCGGTGGACAACGTGAACGTCCGTCTCGCCCCGTACGGGAAGGACCGGATGCTGGTCTCCTGGGAGAGCTACGCCGGGGCGACGTGCTCCCAGGGCACCTGCACCGGCCGGTTCACGGGCACCCACCTGCGCCTGATCGACACCGGCGGGAAGTTCCTGACCCCCGACCTCACGGTGCGCGCCAGGATCGCCGGGGACATCGCCGCCCTGTCGAACGGCGACCTGGTGTGGGCCTACGCCGCGGCCACCCCGGACCGTACCGGTCCACTGAACGGCTCGGGCCCGACGACCGGGACCCTGAACATCGCCCGTCTGGCCCACGCTCCCTGAGGGCGTGCCGTGGGAACCCGGCCACCGGGAGTACCCCGGGGCGGTCTCGAAAATTTCAGAGGGACTGACGTGGCATTGCCTGTCAGGTCAGTCCTTCCGCCGGGGGAGGCCCCGTGTTCTTGCTGAGCAGGGGGCGGGAACAGTGCGAAGGGCCAGGTCAGGACCTCCTGTGGAAACCCGGCCGACTTGGAACTTCCATTGATTTTCCGGAAATTATTGACATCCCAACAACACGGGCCAATACTTCCGCAAACGTTGGACCTCAACCGCTGTCGGTCCACGGGCAAGCGCCGGGACCGGTTCCCGGCCGTCGATCGGACGACGACCGTCATCCGTGGCGTGCGCGACGCCGGAGGCGTCGGCCGTGCTCCGGAGAGTTCACGCCACCGTCGAGTCGTGTCACGCAGTCCGGCCTTCGGACAGGACGTCACGAAAAGGATGCATGCACATGAACGACTCCCCCGACCACTCGAAGAGCCGCAGGCGTGGCCGCAAGCGGCTGCTCCTCGGCGGTGCCAGCGCCGTCGTCCTGGCCGTGGTCTCCGCGACCCTGACGGTCAACGCGCACGCCGAGGCGGACCGGACCGTCACCTCCAACTCGACCGGCACCCACAACGGCTTCTTCTACTCGTACTGGAAAGACAGCGGCAACGTCACGATGAAGCTCGGTGCCGGGGGCCAGTACAGCGTCCAGATGAGCGGCATCAACAACTTCGTCGGCGGTAAGGGCTGGAAACCCGGTTCGAGCCACACCGTGAACTACTCCGGCACCTTCAGCCCGAACGGCAACGGCTACCTGGCCCTGTACGGGTGGACGACCGATCCGCTCATCGAGTACTACGTCGTGGAGAGCTTCGGCAGCTACAACCCGAGCACGGGCGCGACGAGGCTCGGATCGCTGACCACCGACGGCAGCACCTACGACCTGTACCGCACCCAGCGGGTCAATCAGCCCTCCATCATCGGGAACGCGACGTTCTACCAGTACTGGAGCGTCCGGCAGCAGAAGCGGACCAGCGGCACCATCACCACCGCCAACCACTTCAACGCCTGGTCCAGGGCCGGCCTGCAGCTGGGCAAGCACGACTACCAGATCATGGCCACAGAGGGCTACCAGAGCAACGCCAGCTCCAACATCACCGTGAGCGAGGGATCCGGCCCCACGCCGACGAACACCCCGACCTCGACGCCGACGAACACGCCGACCCAGACGCCGACGAACACGCCGACCGGCACGGGAACCTGCAAGGTGACCAACTCGATCAGCGCGTGGAGCAGCGGCCTGACCGACAACATCACCATCACCAACACCGGCAGCACGGCCATCGACGGCTGGTCGCTGAAGTTCACCCTCGCCTCCGGCCAGAGCATCACCTCCGGCTGGAACGCCTCCTACTCGCCCAGGAGCGGTCAGGTGACCGCGACCAACGCCGCCTACAACGCCTCGATCCCACCGGGTGGTTCGACGACCATCGGCTTCCAGGCCAGCCACTCCGGCAACGACGCCGCACCGAGCGGTTTCTCCCTCAACGGCACCGCCTGCAGCTGAGACACCCCCCGCAGTGCCGGGTCCGGCGTCCGCCGGACCCGGCACTCGTCCGTCCGGCCTGGGTTCCGCAGCTGATGTGCCGGTGAAGGATCCGGATCATGGGGTCGGCCTGGGGGAGCACCGGTTGGCCCCAGTGGCCGCGCGTGTCACGAGGAGCTTTCGGCCCGTGGACCAGGCGGCGACACAATGACCTGCGGAAACACCATCGATCATGCCCCCAGAACCCGATTGGCTGCGGAACGCAGGTCCGGGACCGCGAGCGACGGGACAGGGAGGAAACCGGCGCCCCCCGGCGCCGGGCGCACCGGGACGGACCGGTCCCCCGGGCCGGGGGAACACCCCCGGTTGTCGAGGGGGAACCATTTACGACACAATGTTGTGGTGAAATTCGACGAGCGCGTTCCGGTGCACCGGTTCCAGGGCGCGCCCGCGCCCGCCTCCGACGTCTGCTGCGAGAAGCCCACCCGGGAGCGGCTGCGCAGGGAGATCCTCGAACGGGGCCCGGTCACCGCCAGGCAGCTGTCCGACGGCCTCGGCCTGACCTGCACGGCCGTGCGCCGGCACCTGGACACGCTGCTGGCGCAGGACCACATCGCCGAATGGAAGTCCACGGGCCCGCGGCGACGGGGCAGGGGCCGGCCGGCCCGCCGTTTCGTGATCACGGACGCCGGCCACGACGCCATGGCCACCGGCTACGGCCACCTGGCCTCAGCGGCCCTGCAGTTCCTCCAACAGCACCTCGGACCGGACGCCGTGCTCGCCTTCGCCCGCACGCGCGTGGCGGAACTCGAGCGCCGCTACCTGCCGATCGTCGATGCCGCCGGTCCCGAGCCCGCTCTCAGGGCCGGGGCCCTCGCCCTCGCCCTGGACGCCGACGGCTACGCGGCCAGCATCCGTCCCCTGGGACTGGGGAAGATCCCCGCCGTGCAGCTGTGCCAGGGGCACTGCCCCGTGCACCACGTAGCCCGGAGGTTCCCCGAGCTGTGCGAGGCCGAGACCGAGGCCTTCTCCCGCCTGCTCGGGGTGCACGTGCGGCGACTGGCCACCCTGGCCCACGGCGAGCACGTGTGCACCACCCACGTTCCCGACAGGGACGGGGCCCCGGCGGTTTTCGGGGCCCCGACCGGTCCGGGAACCTCCCCCGCGGATCCCCGCGGACCCGAGCCACCGGGCAGCGTCGCCTCCGGTACCGCCCCGAACAGCGCCGACCCCGAGGAGACGAATCCACGATGAGCTCCGTTGCCCACCCCGAACTGGAAGGGCTCGGCCGGTACGAGTACGGCTGGGCGGACACCGACGTGGCCGGTGCCGACGCCCGCAGAGGGCTGTCCGAAGAGGTTGTCCGGAACATCTCGGCCATGAAGGGCGAACCCGGCTGGATGCTCGACCTGCGCCTGAAGGGGCTGCGGATGTTCCACCGCAAGCCCATGCCGGCCTGGGGCGCCGACCTGACCGGCATCGACTTCGACACGATCAAGTACTACGTGCGTTCCACCGAGAAACAGGCAACGACCTGGGACGAGGTCCCCGAGGAGATCCGCGCGACCTACGACCGCCTCGGCATCCCCGAGGCCGAGAAGCAGCGTCTCATCGCCGGGGTCGCCGCCCAGTACGAGAGCGAGGTCGTCTACCACCAGATCCAGGACGAGCTCCGGCGCCAGGGCGTGATCTTCCTGGACACGGACTCGGCCCTGCGTGAGCACCCGGACCTGTTCCGCGAGCACTTCGCCAGGATCATCCCCGTGGGGGACAACAAGTTCTCCGCCCTCAACACGGCCGTCTGGTCGGGGGGCTCCTTCATCTACGTTCCGCCCGGCGTCAGGGTCGAGATCCCGCTGCAGGCCTACTTCAGGATCAACACCGAGAACATGGGCCAGTTCGAACGGACCCTGATCATCGCGGACGAGGGATCCTCCGTGCACTACGTCGAGGGCTGCACCGCGCCGATCTACAGGTCCGACTCCCTGCACGCCGCCGTCGTGGAGATCGTCGTGAAGAAGGACGCCCGGGTCCGGTACTCCACGATCCAGAACTGGTCGAACAACGTCTACAACCTGGTGACCAAGCGGGCCGTCGCCCACAGCGGCGCGAGAATGGAGTGGATCGACGGCAACATCGGCTCCAAGGCCACCATGAAGTACCCGGCCGTGTACCTCATGGGGGAGCACGCCACCGGGGAGACCCTCTCGATAGCCTTCGCCGGCCAGGGGCAGCACCAGGACGCCGGGGCCAAGATGGTCCACGCGGCCCCCCACACGTCCTCGACCATCGTGTCGAAGTCGGTGGCCCGCGGCGGGGGACGCACCTCCTACCGCGGCCTGGTCCAGGTGGACGACGGTGCCCACCACTCGGCCTCGAACGTGCGCTGCGACGCCCTGCTCGTGGACACCGTCAGCCGGTCCGACACCTACCCGTACGTCGACGTCAGGGAGGACGACGTCGCCATGGGCCACGAGGCCACGGTCTCCAAGGTCAGCGACGAGCAGCTCTTCTACCTCATGTCACGGGGCCTGTCCGAGGAGGAGGCCATGGCCATGATCGTCCGCGGTTTCATCGAGCCCGTCGCCAAGGAACTGCCCATGGAGTACGCCCTCGAACTGAACCGCCTGATCCTGCTCCAGATGGAAGGGGCCGTCGGCTGATGGCAGCCACCACAGAACTCACCCCCCCGGCCGGCACGACCCGCCCCGGTCCGGGCCGCGCCCCCGCCGTGTCGAGGGCCGAGCGGTCGATCAGCTTCGACGTCGCGGACTTCCCGCGGCCCACCGGCCGCGAGGAGGAATGGCGCTTCACCCCCCTCGCCCGCCTCGGCGGCCTGCTCGACGGCCCGGCCGCCGGGATCGACGTCGACTGGAGCGGGGACCTCCCGGACGGCGTGACCCGCGAGGCGCTCGCGGGCCACGACCCGGCCCTGCGCGCCGTGGTCACGCCCGTGGACCGGGTCGCTGCCCTCGCCATGGACCGGGCCGCCGGTGCCACCAGGATCCGGGTCACCGCCCGGGCGGCGGCCGACGTCCCGGTGCACCTGAGCCTGCGGGCGCCGGCCGCGCCGGCCTCCGGCGACCCCGTCCGGCCCCCCGTGGCCTGGACCCACCTGGTCCTGGACGTCGAGGCGGGGGCGGAGGCGACCGTCGTGCTCGAACACGGCGGTTCGTTGCGCTGCGGGGCCGCCGTCAGCGTCCTCGTCGGGGACGGGGCCGTGCTGCGGCTGGTGGGGATCCAGGACTGGGCCCGGGACAGCACCCACGCCGGGCACGTCGGGATCCGTCTGGGCCGCGATTCGCGCGTCACCTCCACGCAGGTCACGCTCGGGGGCGACCTCGTGCGGGTCGTGGAGACCGTCGAGTACACGGGCCCGGGCGGCGACGCCGACCTGGCCGGGGTGTTCGTCGCCGGTGCCGGCCAGCACCTCGAGCACCGCCTCCTCGTCGACCACGGCATCCCCAAGTGCCGCAGCGACGTTCGGTACAAGGGGGTGCTGCACGGGGCCGACGCCCGTACCGTGTGGATCGGGGACGTCCTCATCCGTGCCGGGGCGGAGGGCACCGACACCTACGAGCTCAACCGGAATCTCGTGCTCACCGAGGGCGCCCGCGCCGACTCCGTGCCCAACCTGGAGATCGAGACCGGCGAGATCCAGGGCGCGGGCCACGCCAGCGCCACGGGCCGTTTCGACGACGAACAGCTGTTCTACCTGCAGGCCCGCGGCATCCCGGAGGACGAGGCCCGCCGTCTGGTGGTCCACGGTTTCCTCGCGGGGACCCTCCAGCGTGTCGAACCCGCGCAGCTGCGCGAGCGCCTGCAGCGGGCCGTCGACGACGAGCTGAGCGGGGCGGTGCGGTGACCTACCGCCGCGTCTGCTCCGTCACGGACCTTCCCGGTCCCGGGGCCCTGAGGGCGGAGGTCGACGGCGTGCTCGTCGCCGTCGTGCGTGACACCGACGACCGCCTGCACGCCGTCGGGGGGCTGTGCTCCCACGCCGACGTCTGGCTGACCGACGGCGAGGTCGATGGCGGCCTCCTGGAGTGCCCCCGGCACGGCTCCCAGTTCGATCTGGGCACGGGCGTCCCCCGGAACCCACCGGCCGTCGCCCCCGTCCCCGTCTACCCCCTGATCGTCGAGGGGAACCAGATCCTCGTCGACGTCGCCGGGAGCACCGCAGCCCCCGGGACACCCCCCGGAGCGCTCGAAGCACCCGCGAAGGAAGGCTGAACTCATGTCCACTCTGGAGATCCACGACCTGCACGTCAGCGTCGGGACCGACGCCGGGCCCCGGGAGATCCTGCGAGGGGTCGATCTCACCGTGCGCGCCGGCGAGACCCACGCGGTCATGGGCCCCAACGGGTCGGGCAAGTCGACCCTTGCCTACTCGCTGGCCGGGCACCCCAAGTACACCGTCACCGGCGGCACCGTCACCCTCGACGGCCGCGACGTCCTCGCCATGAGCGTGGACGAGCGGGCCCGCGCCGGGATGTTCCTCGCCATGCAGTACCCCGTGGAGGTCAGCGGTGTCACCGTGTCGAACTTCCTGCGCACGGCCAGGACCGCCGTCGACGGCCGGGCCCCCAACCTGCGCTCGTGGGTCAAGGACGTCCGCGCGGCCATGGAGGCCCTGCGCATGGACCCGTCCTTCGCCGAGCGCAACGTCAACGAGGGCTTCTCGGGCGGAGAGAAGAAGCGCCACGAGATCCTGCAGATGGAGCTGCTGCGCCCCCGGCTGGCGATCCTCGACGAGACCGACTCCGGCCTGGACGTCGACGCGTTGAGGATCGTCTCCGAGGGGGTCAACAGGGTCGCGGCCTCCGGGGAGGTCGGGGTGCTGCTCATCACCCATTACACCCGGATCCTGCGGTACATCGCCCCCCAGTTCGTGCACGTGTTCGTCAACGGCCGGATCGTGGAGAGCGCGGGACCGGAACTGGCCGACCGACTGGAGTCCTCGGGCTACGACCGGTACACCCGGGGCGTCGGGGCGGGGGCCTGAGACACCATGACGACCCCAGCCCTGCGGGCCGACCCCGGCCCCCCGGCCGCGGACCCGCGGCCCGGTGAGGACCCCGGACCTCCCGGCGCCCTCCCCCCACCGGGGGCGCGCCGCGGGGCCGCGACCCCGCGGACCGGTCGGCCGCACGCACCGGCCCCGGCCGGTGCCGTCCTGCCGGGCACCGTCCCGGACGGCCCGCGGCCACCCGCCGCGCCGGACACCGGCCCGCGGGACCTGACCGCGCGGGAACTCGCTGCGATCCGGGCGGACTTCCCCGTCCTGCACCGGACCGTCGGCGCGCACCCCCTGGTCTACCTGGACTCCGCCGCCACCTCCCAGCGGCCCCGCCCCGTCCTGGACGCAGAGACCGCCTACTCCACCCGGTGCAACGCCGCCGTCCACCGCGGAGCCCACACCCTCGCCGAGGAGGCCACCGACGCCTACGAGAACGCGCGGGCCGCCGTGGCGCGTTTCGTCGGCCTCGGACCGGACCAGCTCGTGTGGACCCGCAACGCCACCGAGGCACTCAACCTCGTCGCCGCCGTCCTCAGCGACCCGCTGACGGCGCGGGACCCGGGAACGGCCCACCTGGCACTGCGGCCGGGGGACGAGGTCGTCGTCACGGAACTGGAGCACCACGCGAACCTCGTGCCATGGCAGCGCGCCTGCGCCCGCAGCGGCGCGAGGCTGCGCTGGCTGCCCCTGACCGACGACGGGCGCCTGGACCTGACCCGCCTCGAGGAGGTCCTCACCCCCGCCACCCGTGTCCTGGCCTTCGCCCACGCCTCGAACGTCCTGGGCACCCTCACCCCCGTGGACGTGCTCGTCGCCAGGGCCCGCCAGGTCGGGGCCCTTGTCGTCCTGGACGCCTGCCAGTCCGTTCCCCACGTCCCCGTCGACCTGGCCGCGCTGGACGTCGACCTCGCGGTGTTCTCCGCCCACAAGATGCTCGGCCCCACCGGGCTGGGATGCCTTGCGGGCAGGGTCGAGATCCTGCAGGCCCTGCCACCGTTCCTGACCGGCGGTTCCATGGTCGCGACCGTCACCATGGAATCGGCGACCTTCCAGGACCCGCCCCAGCGCTTCGAGGCGGGGACGCCCCCGGTCAGCCAGGCCGTCGCCCTGCACGCCGCCGTCGACTACCTCACGGCGCTGGGCATGGACCGGGTCGAGGCCCACGAACGGACCCTCACGGCCAGGGCACTGGCCGGGCTGCGCGACATGCCCGGGGTACGGCTCCTCGGACCCGTCGAGGCCGTCGACCGCGTCGGCGCCGTCAGCGTCGTCGTCGACGGAGTCCATCCCCACGACGTCGGGCAGGTGCTCGACGCCTCCGGGATCGCGGTGCGGGTCGGTCACCACTGCGCCCAGCCGGTCCACCGCCGGTACGGGGCGACGGCCAGCACCCGGGCCAGCACGTACCTGTACACCACCCCCGACGAGGTCGACGCGTTCCTCGACGCGCTGTCCGGGGTCAGGGCCTACTTCAAGAAGGCGTGAATGTCCCTAGACCAGCTGTACCAGCAGGTGATCCTGGACCACGACCGCGAACGCCACGGCTGCGGGCTGCGCCCGGCCCCCGACGGGACGGCCGACGCCGAGAGCCACCAGGTCAACCCCTTGTGCGGTGACCAGGTGACCCTGCGCGTCGCCGTCCGGCAGACCCCCGACGGCCCCGTCGTCCAGGACGTGTCCTGGGCGGGGGAGGGCTGCTCCATCAGCCAGGCTTCCATCTCGGTCCTGCACGACCTCGTCGTCGGCCGCCCGGCCGACGAGGCCGACGAGCTGCTCGACGCCTTCCGCACCATGATCCGCTCGCGGGGGACGGTCGAGCCGGACGAGGAGGTCCTCGGCGACGCCGTGGCCTTCGCCGGGGTCTCCCGCCACGCGAACCGGGTCAAGTGCGCCATGCTGGGCTGGACGGCCTTCGAGGACGCGATGCGCAGGGCCCGCGCCGGCGGTGCGGGAGGGGCCACGGGCGCCTCCGGCGGTGAAGGACCGGCCGCCGTCGCCGCGCGGACCGCCAACGGCCTTCGAGGGACCACGAACGAGAGGGGGGACCGATGACCGGGACCAACGCGGGGAGCACCGCAGGAACAGGGCCGGGCACCGGGACCGCGGCACAGGCATCCCCGGGGGCGACGGCACCCCGGACCGCCCCGTCCACCGGGACCGCCGCGGCCGACGGGCCGGCGGGCGCCGCCGCTGCCGGGACCGCGCCGGCCGACCCGTCCGGACCGGCCGGGTGCGAGGGACCGGCCGCGGGACAGGAACAGGACGTCTCGCACCTGACGGAGGCCCTGCGGGACGTCGTGGACCCGGAGCTCGGGATCAACATCGTCGACCTGGGGCTGGTCTACGGGCTCACCCTCGACCCGGACGGCACCGCCGTCGTGGACATGACCCTCACCTCGGCGGCCTGCCCCCTCAGCGACGTGCTGGAACAGCAGATCCGAGCGGTGTTCGAGACCCTGACCACCGGCATCAGGATCAACTGGGTCTGGATCCCGCCGTGGGGACCGCAGATGATCACCCCCGAGGGGCGCGAGCAGATGCGGGCCCTGGGCTTCAACGTCTGAGTTCCACCGCCCGGGGGACGGGCCACCGCCTCCGGGGGACGGATCCCTCCCGGACCCGGCCGCCGGCCCGGCCGCCCGGACCCGATCACCGACAGGAGCACGACACGACCGTGACCGACCGGCCGGACCGGCGGGACGGCGGCCCCGCCTGGCGGACCGTGACCGTCCCGGCCGAACGGCTGCCCCGGTGGGTCGCGGGATTCGCCCGGAACCACGGCGATGCGCTCGCGGGGTCCCTCGACCCCGGCACGGGGTCCGTGCGCATCACGGCCCCCGACGGCGCCCGCGCCGTCCTCCGCCCGCCGGCGGCCCCGGACGGCGCGCCCTTGCCGCCGGCCGGCGCGCGGCCAGCCGCGGCCGCGGACCCGCCCGGTGGCGGGCTCCTGGCCGGCGACGGCCTGTCCGCAGCCGTGGCCACCCTCGCGGGGAGCGTCGTGGCGGACCGCACCCTCGGCGTCGTCCTGGTCCGCAGGGGAGGCTTCGCCGCGGCGGTCGTCGAACGCGGGGAGCTGGCGGCGCACCGCGTCGGCACCCGCCACGTGCAGGGACGGACGGCCGCGGGCGGCTGGTCCCAGCAGCGCTTCTCCCGCCGTCGCGACAAGCAGGCCGACGAGCTGGCCGCAGCGGCCGTCCGCCTTGCCGCCGGCGTGCTGCGCCCCTGGGCCGGCCGCCTGGACGGCCTCGCGACGGGCGGCGACCGGCCCCTGGTCGACCGGGTCCTGGCCGACCGCTGCCTGGCGTTCCTCGCGGACCTGCCCCGCCGCCGGCACCTGGCCGTCGGCGACCCCCGGGGCAACGTGGTGCGGGCCCTGCCTGCCCTCCTGTCCGGGGTGCGCGTCGAGGTGTGCCCCTGACGGGGCGGGCGCCTCAGTACCGGTACGCGGCGACGGTGGAGTGCAGCTCCGCGGACAGGGACGCCACCTCGGCGGCGGCCTCCTCGACGTTCCGCACGCCCGAGAGGGTGGTCCCGGTCGCGTGCACCACCGTGTCGATGCTCTCGGTGATGCGGCTCACGTCGTCGGAGGCGTGCTCGAGGTCCGAGGCCATGCTGGTGGTCGTCGCGCTCTGCTGCTCGACGGCCGAGGCGATGGTGGCCTGGTAGGAGTCGATCTGCCCGATGACCTCGGTCACCCCGGAGATGGAGCGGGCAGCGCCCCCCGCGTCGGTCTGGATGGCCTCCACCCGCTGCGAGATGTCGTCGGTGGCACGGGACGTCTCCTGCGCGAGGTCCTTGACCTCGCTGGCAACGACCGCGAAGCCCTTGCCGGCGTCACCGGCCCTCGCCGCCTCGATGGTGGCGTTGAGGGCGAGCAGGTTGGTCTGCTCCGCGATCGCGTTGATGAGCTTGATGACGTTTCCGATCTCGCTGGAGGAGGTGCCGAGCCGCGCCATGATCTCGTCGGTGGCGCCGGAGACGGTGACGGCCTCGTTCGCGATCTGGGCCGCTCTCTGGGCGTTGGAGGCGATCTCCCGGATGGAGGCCCCCATCTGCGTCGCCCCGCCGGCGACGGACTGGATCCCCGTCGCGACGTCGGAGGCAGCGGTGTGGATCCGGGCGACCTGGTCGGAGGTCTGCACGGCGACCTCGTTGAGGTCGTGGCTGGAGTCCTGCAGCTGGGTCGCCCTGCCCGCCAGCGCGGTGCTGCTGCTCGCCATGGTCCTGACCATGTCCCGCATCCGCTCGGTGGCCCGGCTGAGCGCCTGGGACATCTGGCCGAGCTCATTGGTCTGCCGGACGTCGGCCTCCTGGGTCAGGTCGCCGTCGGCGACCGAGGCCAGGACGCAGCGGACCCGGCCGAGGGGGACCATGATCGAGGCAGCCGTGCGCAGCGCGAGGGCGATCGCGATCCCGACGGAGATCACCAGGCCCGCGACGATGGTGAGCCGCGCGCGGGAGTTGGTGCCGCGCATGCCGTCGATGCGCTGCGTGGCCCGGTCCTCGGAGATCTTCTCCAGCTCGTCGAGGCTCTTCTGCGCCGCGTCCATCACCGGGTTGAGCTTCTCGGTGATGAAGGCCTGGGTCTGGGCGGGCCGGTCCTGCGCGGCCAGCTCGTCGAGCTGTTCCAGGAACCCGTCGTACGCCGTCCAGTCCTCGGTGAACGCGTCGATCCTCGTGCGCTGCTCGTCCGTGACGGGCCTGGTCCTGAAGGTGTCCGCCGTCCCGAAGAGGACCTTGCTGGCCTGCTGGACCTGGTCCTGGTAGTACGAACGGCTGGTGCCGTCGCGGGTGGAGATGCTCGAACGCACCGCCCAACGCACCCGGTAGAGGTTCTCCCTCAGCGTCGCGACGTCCTGGGAGGGCTCGTAGCTCTCTGTGTAGATCCTTTCCCCGTCGTCGGAGACCTTGCGCAGCTGGACCAGCCCGAGGACCCCGACGGCCACCGCGGCGGCCGCCACGACGAACACCGTGGCCAGGATGCTGGTACGGACGCTGAGCGATCTGCCGCGCAGAACTCGCGGGCTCCGTGCCATGCCTGGCTCCTCTGCAGGTCCGGTGACGTCCGGTGACGTCGGGCCGGCTGGCTTCCGGCCCCGTTCCTTCGTCGGACGGCACCGTCGCGGGCTTGAGCCGGGACCAGGGCCGTTCCCCGTCCTGGGAGCCGGTCCCGGCCGCGCCGGACCCGCGGGTCAGGGCTTGCGGGCTGCCAGGCGTTCGACGATCCCGAGGGCGAAACGGTCGTGCCGTTCGACGGCGAGGCCCAGGTCCCGGACCCGGAGCAGGGGACGGCGCCGGTAGTGCTCGCCGGTCCGCCGGAC
>Ga0316579_10000098_pt1 | contig 22965 bp, 16 predicted proteins | sample J5NA_2_FD_203074 | JGI IMG/M metagenome (GOLD analysis project Ga0316579, IMG submission 203074) | Rhizosphere microbial communities from salt marsh grasses in Alabama, United States - J5-7_160517rDrA | ecosystem: Host-associated > Plants > Roots > Rhizosphere | place: USA: Alabama | collected... | reverse complement strand
CCTTCATGGTAGAGGCGGGGACCATGGGACGATCGGCGTTATAGGAGACCAGGGACCGACCGCCCTCCTGGACAAGCAGACTCGCCCTCGACAGGCCCTGGACCTGGTCGACGGGTCCGGCGGCCGACGGGGCGGACCACCACCCTGACAGCACCAGGGGGAGGCAGAGGAGCCAGGGGGACAGAAGGGACATCGCGGGGGACTGCTTCATGAGCCTCTCGTGATCGGCGATTGGGGCGTGCAGGGAGTCGAGTCGGTCTACTGTTTCTCGGCCTTGCCCTTGTCTTCCTCGGGCTTGGGCGTCTCCGGGGCCGCCTCGTCCTTGGGCTTGACCTTGACGATGTCCTCGTTGAGCTCGACCAGGGCCTTGTCACGCATGGCCATGAGCTGCTCGCCGATCTTCTGTCGCTGCACCATGGCGGTGAGCTGCGGCTTGATGTCCTCGAAGGCCGGCGGCTCCGCCATGCGCGTCTCCTCGAGCTCGATGACGTGCCAGCCGAATTGGGTTTGCACCGGCTCCTTGGAGTAGGTGCCGGGCTTCATGGCGGCCACGGCACTCGCGAAGGGCTGCACCATCTGACTCTGGTCGAACCACTCCAGCTCGCCCCCGTTCTTGGCGGTGGGGCCCAAGGAATGCTTCTTGGCGAGCTCCGCGAAGTCCGCCTTCTTGTCGAGCTCCTTGATCAGCTTCTTCGCCTCCCCCTCGTCCTTCACCAGGATGTGGCGCGCCTTGTACTCCGTGCGCTCCGCCTGCTTCTTGACCTGCTCATAGGCCTGCTTCAGCTCCTCGTCGCTGACCTCGATCTCCCGGGACATCGCCGCAACGGCGGCGTTTGAGAGAACCTTGAGTCTCTGGAGCTCCAAGGCGGTGGTGACCCCGGGATCGTCCTGAAGCTTGCGTTTCTCGGCCTCCTGGGAGGCGACCACCAGACTCATGAACTCGTTGAATGCCTGCTGCTGGAAGGCCTCGTCGTTCTGGTGCTGGGTCTCCTGCATCCGCTCCATGTAGAACATGCGGAAGAGCTCCAACGAGTAGGGCGTGCCGTTGACGGTGGCGATGTTCACATCACCCGCGGGAGCTGTCTCCTGGGTGGTGTCCTGGGCCTGGCCGATTCCGGTGGTGAGGAGGACGGCGAGGAGCGCGGCGATGGGCTTCTTGGTCATGGTGGCTGGTATTCCTTCGTGGTGTATCGATCGTATCGGAGCTGGCGGCGGCGGCGGGGCCGGCCTCAGGGGCTCTGTATCCGTTTGGGGGCCCGGCCCCTGCCGGGTGTGTCTGGGCTGGGCGGGAACGACTCAGGCGGGGAAGACCTGCTTGAAGGGCTTCACCTGGACCTCTTCGTACACGCCTGCCGCCCGATAGGGGTCGGCGTCGGCCCAGGTTCGGGCCGCCTCCAGGTCGGGGAAGTCGGCGACGATCAGGGATCCGGTGAAGCCCGCGTCTCCGGGGTCCGGGCTGTCGATCGCGGGATGGGGGCCGGCCAGAATCAGCCGCCCTCCCTCCTGAAGGGCTCGGAGGCGCTCGAGGTGGGCCGGTCTCGCGCTCAGGCGGGCGGTGAGGCTGCCGGGTCGATCCGTGGCCAGGATGGCATAGAGCACGTCAGTTTGTCTCCGCGGCCTGAGGTTCGTCCCTGACGTGGCGCGCCAGATAGAAGGCCTGGGCGATCACGAACAGGATGGTGAGTCCCATCATACCGAACAGCTTGAAGTTGACCCAGACCTCTTCTCGACTGTGGGCGTCGTTGCAGAGCGCCAGGAGCTGTCCCGAGAAGTGGGCGGCGCAGGTGGCGAGATCGATCTCGTCCTTTCCCGTGGCGGCGATCAGGGCCTGGCGAGATTCGTAGAAACCGCTGGCCACATAGACCACGAAGAGGTTCGCGAGACCCGAGAGCAGGAAGAACAGGACCCAGGCCAGGTTCAGGCGGGTCCAGATGCGCCCGGGCACCTCGATGGCATGGGACATCATGCGCTCGATCAAGGGGCGTCCCCCGACCCACTGGCTCCCGAGGAAGACCGCGGCGAAGAGCCAGTTCACCAAGGTGGGCTTCCACATGACGAAGAGGGGGTCCTGCAAGGCGATGGTGAGTCCACCGAAGACCACCAGGAGCCCCAGGGTGGCCAGATGCATGGGCTCGACGCGGCGTCGGCGTGCCCAGATCCAGGCCACCTGGACCGCGGATGCGGCGATGGCCACGCCCGTGGCCACATAGATCCCCTGCAGCTTGTAGGCGACGAAGAACAGCAGAATCGGGAAGAAATCGATTAGCAGCTTCATGGGCTCAGCAGCTTCTGCGCCGGGGCCGACCCGTCACCGCGCGCTCGGTGCTCGCAGGGGCCGGGGAGTCCTCCGGGTCTCGACCTGGGGCGACGATCCAGTACCTCGACGAGGGATTCCCGCTCACCGGTGCTTCTTGCCCACGTTCTCCATGTGGGCGATCCAGGCGCCGAAGAGGCCGGTCTTGGAGCGGAAGTTGCGGCGTCCCGGGAAGGTGCCGAAGCACCGCTCGTTGTCCTCGCCGAAGCGCGCGGAGCCGACTGTCAGCAGTCCCAGCATCAGGAAGACGTCCGCAACGAGTGCGAGCACCACGAGCGGGGTGTGCAGCAAGACGTTGGTGGAGATCCAGGCGAGCACCTGCTGGTGGTAGGTGAGCACCACCCAGACGGTGGCGATCAGGAGTGCTAGGGCGAGCAAGGAGAAGAAGTCGGCGATTCGCTCGTGGGTTCGAGAGAAGTGCTTGATCTCTCTGCAGACGGTCATTTGGTGGGCTCTCGTCGTCCGGGGGTTGATGGGGCCCCGCCAGGGGCGGGCACAAGAGCCGGGAGCATAAGGGGTTGGGGGCCCAGGGTAAAGTCGTGTCCCGTAGGGGGCGTCGAGAGGGATCGCGACGCTGAACGGTGCGCCGTTCGATTCGAACGGTCGTCGCGGTCGTGCGATTTGCCCGAGCCGGCCGGGTCGTCAGTCGGGGTGCGGCAGCGGCCGGATTCTCTTGATTGTCCGGATACCGCTGCCGCTCGACACCGCCCCGTCGGTGCTCTCCGTTTGCCGGAGGCCGTGCGCCCTTCGTTGGCGCACACACATCCTAGCGGTGCGCGGTGTGGTATTCCTTGACAGAGGCGGACAATCGATTGACTGCGCGCGCCAATCGTCGCGGGGCCGCGTGGGCCTTGCCGGATTTTGAGTCGAATGCCGTGGGTCGCGTGCACGGGAGGGGCAATTTGTCAGCGCTTCAGTCGGGGCTCGCTTGTTCGCGGGACCCGTGAGACCTATAGTCAAGGCCATGAAGTTGTCCCGGCGCTTCTCGCAGACCGTGCTCCTCCTGTGCCTGCTGGTCATGCAGTCACAGCTGTGGGCCTCGGTGACGCTCGGCTGTCGGCATGAGGCAACGGTCGGGCTCACCGCCTCGGCCCCCTGCCCCTTCCATTCCGCGGGTGCCCAGCAAGGCGACCAGGCCCATCCCGCTGGGCTCCTCGACTGCCAGAAGTGCGTCCTGCACCTGGCCGTCGGCGTTCCGGCCCTCGCCGCCAGTCCACCCGCGCTCGCGCTTCCGGCGGTCTCTTGCCCGTCCACGGTCCCGGTGGAGCCCCACTTCTACCGCTTCGCCCCTGACGCCATCCACCGACCTCCAATCGCCTGATCCCTCCCGATCGACCGTGTCCGCCATCGGCCTGGTAACTGCCTAGCCCGTTGCCGAGCGGCGGGTTGTTCGATTGCGCGGCAGTGCCGCCGTGATCCCCGGAGGAGACAGCCATGTCCCGTTCCCCCGTTGCCCGCCGCGTCGCGGGTCCCGCGACCAGGACTGCCCTGGCGCTTGCGCTCGCAGTCGTCGCGGGCTGCGACCAGGGGGTGCCGCCCCCCAGCGAGTCCCTGGAGGAGGCCATGGGCGATACGGCCATGGGGCACGCCCTGAAGCACCTGGACCCCAAATACGTCTGTCCCATGCACCCTCAGATCGTGAAGGACGAGCCTGGAGCCTGCCCCATCTGCGGCATGGATCTCGTCCAGAAGATGATGGACCCCATGACCGGCAAGCACCCGGAGGTCAGCCTGAGCGGGGCCGTGGTGCAGACCATGGGCGTGCGCACCGCGAAGGTGGAGCGGGGCACCCTATGGAAGTACATCCGCACGGTTGGCCGGGTCGAGTACGACGAGACGCGGATCGCCCATGTGCACCCGCGTGCGGAGGGCTGGATCGAGGGCCTCAAGTTGCGCGCCGAGGGCGAGCCGGTGACCAAGGGCCAGGCGCTCGCCGAGCTCTATTCCCCGGACATCCTGTCGGCCCAGGTGGACTTCCTCATCGCCCTGGAGCCCGACAGCGGCGTCAGGCGAGACAGGATCGACAAGGCGCGGAACCTGCTTCGCCTGCTTGATGTGCCGGACCCGATCATCCGCGACATCGAGCGCGCCAAGGAGACCCGCAACACCGTGCCCGTGCTGGCGCCCATCAATGGGATCGTCACCAAGATGGTCGCCCGGGAGGGTATGTTCGTCACCGAGAGCAGCGAGATGTTCACCATCGCCGATCTCAGCCAGGTGTGGGTCATGGTGGACGTGTTCGAGCACCAGATCGACTGGATCGAGCCCGGGCTGCACGCCGAGATCCGTGTCCCCGCCCATCCGGGAAGGAAATGGGAGGGGGTGGTGGACTATCTGTACCCGGACCTGGACCCCAAGACCCGTACCCTGCAGGTGCGCCTGGTGTTCCCCAATCCGCAGCTGACCCTCAAGCCGAACATGTTCGCCGATGTGGTGATCTTCGGCGGACCCAAAGAGGGCGTGCTGAAGATCCCGCGGCAGGCCCTGATCGTCACGGGGGAGCGGGAAACGGTGGTCAAGGCCCTGGGGGACGGTCGCTTTCAGCCCGTGGACGTGGTCTCCGGGATGCAGCGGGGCGACGAGGTGGAGATCCTGTCCGGTTTGAGCGAGGGGGACGAGATCGTGGTCTCCGGCCAGTTCCTCATCGATTCGGAATCCAGCCTCCAGGCGAGCTTCATGCGCATGGAGGACACACAGGCCCCGGCGGGGGAGCAGTCGGTCTCCAATCCGGCTCACCAGCATTGATCGGAGACCCTTATGGATAAGCTCATCGAGTGGTCCGTCCGAAACCGCTTCCTGGTCCTGCTCGCCACCCTGCTGCTGACCGCCTGGGGGCTGCTGTCGCTCCGCCAGATTCCCCTCGACGCGATCCCGGACCTCTCCGACGTGCAGGTCATCATCCGCACGCCCTTCCCGGGACAATCGCCGCGGGTAGTGGAGGAGCAGGTCACCTACCCCATCACCACCACCATGCTGGCCGTCCCCGGCGCCGAGACGGTGCGGGGGTACTCCTTCTTCGGCGATTCCTACGTCTATGTCATCTTCGAGGACGGGACCGACATCTACTGGGCCCGCTCCCGGGTCCTGGAATATCTCAACCAGGCGGCGTCGAGCCTTCCGGCCGGGGTCCAGCCCAGGCTGGGTCCCGACGCCACCGGCGTGGGCTGGGTCTACAGCTATGCCCTCGTCGACCGCACCGGAAGGCATGACCTGGCCCAACTGCGAAGCATCCAGGACTGGTTCCTCAAGCTCGAGCTGCAGACGGTGCAGGGTGTGGCCGAGGTCGCCACCGTCGGTGGGATGGTGCGCCAGTACCAGGTGGTGGCGGACCCGGAGAAGCTCCGTGCCTATGGCATACCGCTGGCGCGCCTGAGCGCCGCCATCCGCAACGCCAACCGGGAGGTCGGCGGCTCGGTGGTGGAGCTCGCGGAGGCGGAGTACATGGTCCGCGCCCGCGGCTACATCGAGTCCCTGGAGGACATCGAAACCATCCCCGTGGACGTGGATCCTCGCGGCACCCCGATCCTGCTGCGGGACGTCGCGACGGTGCAGATCGGCCCCGAGATGCGGCGCGTGGTCGCCGACCTGGATGGCGAGGGGGAGGTTACGGGAGGCATCGTGGTCATGCGCTTTGGCGAGAACGCCATGACCACGATCGCGTCGGTCAAGCGCAAGCTGGATGAGCTGCGGGCGGGCCTGCCGGAGGGGGTGGAGATCGTCGAGACCTACGACCGTTCCGAGCTCATCCGTAGAGCGGTGGACAACCTCGAGCACAAGCTGATCGAAGAGTTCATCGTCGTCGCCCTCGTGTGCCTGGTGTTTCTGTTCCATACCCGCTCCGCCTTCGTCGCCATGGTCACCCTGCCGCTCGGGGTGCTGGCGGCCTTCATCGTGATGCGTCACCAGGGCATCAACGCCAACATCATGTCGCTGGGGGGCATCGCGATCGCCATCGGGGCCATGGTGGACGCGGCGATCGTCATGATCGAGAACGCCCATAAGCACCTGGAACGGTACCGCCAGGCCCACGGTCACGCCCCCAAGGGTCAGGAGCACTGGGCCGTGATCACGACCGCCGCCGTGGAGGTGGGCCCCGCGCTCTTCTTCTCCCTGCTGATCATCACCTTGAGCTTTCTGCCGGTCTTCACCCTGGAGGCCCAGGAGGGGCGGCTGTTCGCCCCGCTCGCCTACACCAAGACCTATGCCATGGCCGCGGCGGCGGGTCTGGCGGTGACCGTGGTCCCCGTGCTCATGGGCTACTTCATCCGCGGACGCATCCCGCGGGAGGAGTCGAATCCCCTGAACCGGCTGCTGATCTGGCTCTACCGGCCGTTGCTGCGGGGGGTCCTGGCGGCGCCCAAGACGACCATCCTGGTGTCCATCCTGCTGTTCGCGACCCTGCTGATCCCCCTCTACGGCATCGGCGGCCTGCTGGAGCCCCTCAAGTGGCCCTTCAAGACAGCGGCCCTGGTGAGTGAGGACGAATCCGTTCGACGGCCGGTCGCCACCATCGCCCGCTGGCAGGAGGGCCTCGCGCAGGGGTGGCGCGAGGCGACCCGGGGCATCCCGGTGATCGGGTCCTGGCACCGGGGACTGGGCTCGGAGTTCATGCCCGAGCTCTACGAGGGCGATCTGATGTACATGCCCACGACCCTGCCGGGGCTCTCCATCGGCAAGGCCCAGGAGCTCTTGCAGCAGACGGACCGACTGATCGCCACCCTACCCGAGGTCGAGCGGGTCTTCGGCAAGATCGGCCGGGCGGACACCGCCACCGATCCGGCGCCCCTGACCATGATCGAGACCCTCATCCAGCTCAAGCCCCAGTCCCAGTGGCGCGACGGTATGACGGTGGATAGGCTCATCGAGGAGCTGGACCGCACCGTGGACTTCCCCGGGCTCACCAATGCCTGGGTCATGCCCATCAAGACCCGCATCGACATGCTCGCCACCGGCATCAAGACCCCGGTGGGCATCAAGATAGCGGGCCCCGACCTCAAGGAGATCGAGCGGATCGGCAAGGACGTGGAGCGCGCGGTGCTGCAGGTACCGGGCACCGCCTCCGCCTTCTCCGAGCGGGTGGCCGGCGGACGCTATATCGAGGTCCGCCCGAACCGCCTGGAGGCAGCACGGGTGGGGCTGAACATCGAGGACATCAACCAGATCGTCGCCGCGGCCGTCGGCGGCATCAATATCACCCAGACGGTGGAGGGGCTCGAGCGCTACCCGGTCAATCTGCGGTTCCCCCGGGAGCAGCGGGACGACGTCGAGAAGCTGCGGGAGCTCCCCCTGGTCACCCCCACCGGCGCCCAGGTCCCCCTGGGCCAGATCGCCGCGGTTCAGATCGTCGACGGGGCGCCCATGCTCAAGAGCGAGAACGCGCGGCTCAATGGCTGGACCTTCGTCGACATCCGGGGCAGGGACGTGGGCAGCTATGTGGCGGAGGCCCAGGCGCGGGTGCAGGCGGAGGTCGCGCTTCCGCCCGGCTACTCCATTACCTGGTCCGGTCAGTACGAGTACATGTCCCGCGCCAAGGAGAAGCTCGCCCAGGTGGTGCCGTTCACCCTGGCCATCATCTTCATCCTCCTCTATCTCACCTTCGGACGGGCGTCGGAGGCCTTGCTGGTGATGGTCTCCCTGCCGTTTGCCCTGGTCGGCGGCTTCTGGCTCATCTATCTGTTGGGATACAACCTGAGCGTGGCGGTCGCCGTTGGCTTCATCGCCCTCGCCGGGGTGGCGGCCGAGTTCGGGGTCGTCATGCTCCTGTACCTGGACAACGCCCTCGAGCAGCGCCGGCTGGAGGGTCGGGCGGGCGACCTGGCCCATCTCAAGGCCGCCATCATGGAAGGCGCGGTCATGCGGGTGCGCCCCAAGGCCATGACCGTCGCCACCATCTTCGCCGGCCTACTCCCGATCATGCTCGGGGCCGGCACCGGGTCCGAGGTCATGCGTCGAATCGCGGCGCCCATGGTGGGCGGGATGATCACCGCGCCGCTCTTGAGCCTATTCGTGATACCGGCGATCTATCTGATCTGGCGCAGTAGAGAGCTGGCCCAGGCCCCGTCATATTCCGAATCGAGCCCCTCGGTCGGCTAGGATCAAGCTCGCTCGCGGCGGGCAACAGCTTTCCGGAGCTGTGGCCCTAACCGTCCCGGCCACTGTAGCCTGCTTCGCATCCAGTACACTGAAATGGCCCGAAGTTGTCGCCGCCTTGGCTCCGAAATCACGAGACGCAGCTGGCCTGTTGTCTCTTGCGGTCGTCCGAACCGGCTCTAGGCGATCTGAGGTTGCCCGACGTCACGGCGCTGTGGACCAGTGAGCGAAGGTCGTTCTGCTGCTGTCGGATTTACCATTATGAGTCAGGTCCTTATCGTCGACGATGATCCGGACATCCGAGACGTCGTGGCCCACGAGGTACGGCGGCAGGGCTGGGCCGCGTTGGAGGCCGGCAGCGAGGCGGAGCTGGTCGCGGCCCTGCGCCAGGGGACACCGGACATCATCCTGCTCGACATCCGGCTGCCCGATCAGGACGGCCTCACCATTGCCCGCCGCCTGCGCGCCACCTCCGCGGTCCCCATCATCATGCTCACGGGCATGGGCTCGGATATCGACCGCATCCTCGGCCTGGAGATGGGCGCCGACGACTATGTGGTGAAGCCCTTCAATCCGCGGGAACTCATTGCGCGCATCAAGGCCGTGCTCCGGCGCACCTCGGGGAAGCCCATGGGGGCGGCCCCTTCCGAGGCGTTGGACCACGACTGCCGGCGCTTCGCCGGCTGGCTGCTGGATCGCACCGCGCGGGTGCTGACCGACCCCAGCGGGAATCCGGTATCCCTCACCAACGCCGAATACCTGCTGCTCGAGGCCCTGGTGGATGCGCCGCACCGGGTGCTGAGCCGCGAGCATCTCCTGGAGCGCACCCACTCATACGACGCGGATGTCTTCGACCGGACCATTGATGTCCTGATCCTCCGGCTGCGCCGACGGCTGGAGCCCAACCCCAAGGCGCCGAGGCTCATCCGGACGGAGCGCGGCGCGGGCTATGTCTTCGACGTGGACGTCGAAAAGGTGTGAGCGTCGAGGGAGCGGCGGAGCGCCCGCGCAAGCAGATCGAAGGGGACAGGTTTTGACAGAAGCTCGGCGGCGGGCTCCCTGATCTCCCGATGCTCCCCTGAGGTGAAAAGGACGGCGAGGCTAGGCCGCCGCGCCAGGGCCTCGCGGGCCAGGGCTACACCGTCCCAGGGCTTGGGCATGACCACGTCCGTATAGAGCAGGCGGATGGTCGGCTCCCGCTCCAGGATGTCGAGGGCCGTTGCACCGTCGCTCGCCGTCAGGACACGGTAGCCGAGGCCCTGGATCTGGTCGCCGCTGGCGGCCAGAAGACCCGGGTCGTCATCCACCACCAGGATCGTCTCCCCTTCACCGCGGGGCGGTGACTCCGGGATGACCGTAAGGGCGCTGTCATCCCCGTGCACCGAATCCTCGCCCTGGGCCGCGACCGGCAGGGTGATGTGGACCCTGGTGCCGCGGCCTGGCTCGCTCTCGATCCTAAGCTCTCCGCCCGACTGCCGCACGAATCCATAGACCATGCTGAGCCCGAGGCCGCTCCCCTTGCCGGACGGCTTGGTCGTGAAAAAGGGCTCGCACACGCGGTCGAGCAGGTCCGGCGGAATGCCGCAGCCCGTGTCCGCGACGGTGATCTCCACCGCATCGGCGCCGGGATAGGCCGTCGTGATGCTGATCCGTCCTTCACCCTGCATGGCGTCCCGGGCGTTGATCACCAGGTTGATGAGCGTGTTCTCCAGCTGACCGGGGTCGACGCGCACCACCGGCAACTCCGGGGCCAGCTCCGTGGTCAGGTCGACGCCGTGCCCGAGGCTGGACTCCAGAAGGTCCAGCATGCCGCTCACCAAGGCGTTCACGTCGACGATCTCCGGGGCGAGCCGCTGGCGTCGGGAGAAGGCCAGCAGCCGCTCGACCTGGCGAGCCGCCCGGTCGGCGGCGCCCATGGCCCGCCTCCAGCGCTCGTGCAGATCGGCGTCGGACCGCACGGCCGGCTCGATGAGGGTCAGGTTGCCGAGGATGGCGCCCAGGATGTTGTTGAAGTCGTGGGCGATGCCCCCCGTAAGCTGACCCACCGCCTCCATCTTCTGCGCCTGCCGGAGCTGCCCCTCCATGGCCCGGCGTTCGGTGACGTCCATGTGCAGGGTGGCGATGCCGCCGCCGGGAACCGCGGCGCGGCGCAGCTCCACGACGCGCCCGTCCGGGCAGTGGACCTCGAGCTGGCGGTCCTCGGCGCGACCGGCCCCCGGCAGATTCGATAGCGGGATGTCCTCGCCCAGGGCTGTGCGGACCCGCGCTCCCTTGTCGCTCAGCACCCGAAGGATGTGCGCCAGCGGCGTACCGAGGCCGATCTCGGCCTCGGTCAACCCGTAGAGGCGCAGGACCTGGGGGTTCCAGGCGACGAGCCGGCCGGACTCGTCGAAGACCGTGAGCCCGTCGTTCATGCTGTCGAAGGTGGTGACCAGGAGCCGCGACTTCTCGAGCACCTCCCGGTGCAGGGTCTCCACCCGGAAGGCCTGATCCTTGAAGACGTTGAAGACGCGGGCTAGGTCGCCGATCTCGTCGTTGCGCTCCATGGCCGGGACCCGCGCGTCGCGCTCCCCGGCGGCCAGGCGCTGCATCGCATCCGTGACGGCACGCAGGTTCAGGCTGATGTCGCGCACCACGAAGCGGTAGGAGAACAGCATCGCCAGCAGCACCACGGTGACACTGACCCCAACGAACAGAAGGGTGTTGGTGAGGACCGTGTCGCTTATGGAAACGGCCGCCCGGGCGATGTTCTGATTGGCGGCCAGGACCAGGGTGTCCACCTCTTCCTTGAGCCGCGTGGCCACGAGGCGGCTGCCCGCCACCAGCGCGTCCGCCTGGCGCAGGGCGGCGAGCTCCGCCTCCCGCAGGCCCAGGACGCCGCCGGACTCGACCTGGCGGTCCAGCTCGTCCACCGCCGCCCGGAGTTCGGTCCTGAGCCCCGAGGGTACCGTCGGGATCACCGAATCGAGCCGTGCACGCAGACGCTCGAAGGTGGCGCGCGCCTGCTCCACCCGCTGCGGGGTCGGCGCGGCGGCGCCCACCAGCAGCTCGGCGAAGGCGGACCCCACCAGACGCTCGGCCTCCAGCAGCGGGCCCTGGGCAACGGCAGCCTGCCGGAAGAGCACCTCGGGCGCGGCGGCGCGGCCGACCACGTCGGCGACGGCAAGGATGGATGGCCCCAGGATCTGCTGCACCCGCTCGCGCAGGGCGGCGAGCCGGTCGCGCTGCTGCTCCAGGGCCGTCGTCTGGGCCGCGCCCTCTTGGAGCAAACCGGCCAGATCGCGCAGGTTGCCCGCCAGCTCCGGGGCGAGGCGGGCGATTGCCTGGACCCCGGCACCCCCCGGCTGCAGCTGGCTCAGGCGCTCGGTCTCGCTGGCCAGCAACAGCAGGTCCGACTTGATCAGGTCGGTCTGCCGCTGGCGGGCATCGGCCCCCTTGGCGGCCATGAGGGCGGGGGTGCGGTCCTGCAGCCGCTCACCGACCCGGGCCAGGATCAGGGCGGCGTCCGAGGCGGGGAGGGCCTGCTCGGTGACAGCGGCAACCTGGTCCCGGATCTCCAGCAGCGCGATCAGGGCGGTCGCGCTGGCGGCCAGCAGCGCCAGCCCGGCCGATCCGAGGATCAGCAGCAGCCGACCCTTGACCCCCGTCGGCCTCATTCCGGCTCGGACGCCAGGCCCATGGCCCGGCGGTAGTGGCGGCGCTGACTATCGCGGCCGAGGCGGTCGGTGAGGGACTCCCAGGACTCAGCGGCCGCATGCAGCCCTTGCCCCGGGGTGATCTCGCCTGCCATGACCCGGTCGAGCTGGTCCTCCAGGGCCGAGATGTAGGCCCGGTAGCCCGGGAGGCGCAGGTCCCGCGCCAGGTACGGCGAGGAAAGGCTCGCCCGCAGCACGTCGAGATAGGCGATGCCCACCCTATCCCCGAGCAGCCGCCGCCAAGGCTCCGGGTCCTCGAGCTGGGAGCGCCTGTAGGGGTTGATGCCGGAGCTGCCGTCGAGGACGTCCTCCGCGCTGTGCTCCGGACTCCCATACCAGGCGAGGTAGGACCACGCCTGGTCCTGACGGGGACTGGCCGCGGGCGCCACGCCGATCCAGCCGCCAAAGGCGAGGAAGGTCACGGAGCGCGGCTCCGCCCATGGGTCCCACGCCTTGGTCGCCGGGTTCCAGACCTCCCGGCTCCCCGGCAGGGGAAAGAACCCGAGCTTGCCGGCGACTCGGGAGCGAAGCGGATCGCCGGCCAGGACACCGGTGTCCGCCCAGTCGATGTCCATCGCCGCCTCCCCCTGCGCGAACCGCAGTCGGACCGCCTCGCTGTCGAGGCTTGCGGCATCCTCCGGGCCGAACTGCCGCAGATCGAGCATCTCATCCAAGGCGCGAATCCAGGCCGGGTTGTCGATGGCCGGTGTCATGGTGTCCGGGTCGAAGAACATTGCGCCGGGGTGGTCCGGGTGGTTGGCGTAGGTAGCGGCGTGGCTGAACAGATACCAGATGCGCTGACCGCCGCGGGCATAGGCCTCCAGGGTCCCCGCCAGCGGCGTCCCGTCCGGGGCTGTGCGGTCGCTGAAGAAGGCGGCGATGTCGCGGTACTCCTCCCAGGTGCGGGGCGGCTCCAGGGGTCGGCCGTAGCGCGCCCGGAATGCCTCCCGAGTGGGAAGGTCATCGAACAGGTCGCGACGATAGGTACCGAGGTGCAGGTCGCCGTCGACGGTCAGGGCCATCCAGCCGCCCCGCCAACGCATCAGCGAATCCCGATAGACGGGAAGGATGTCCGCGAAGTCCGGGCTTTCCACCAGCGACTCTGGGGCGGAAGCGAGGAAAGGGGCAAAGTCCGGTAGCCATGCGGACGGGATCAGGAGGACGTCATAGGGAAGCGCGCCGGTGACGAAGCCGAGCATGATGCGCTCGTAGAGGTCGGCGAAGGGGATCTGGGTGACGCTGACCGGCGTGCCCGTCCCCGCCTGGTAGCTCTCCCCGTGACGCAGGGCCGGGCCAGCGATGGCGCCGGTGTCGCGGGTCAGGACGCGCAGGCCCTGCCCAGATGCGCTGGCCCCGAGGCCCGGCCGGCAGGCCGCGGCGAATATGACAAATATTACAAGCGCGCCAAGGAGGCCTTTCATTTTCGGTTCATACGGCGGTGTTTCGATGGCCACTACCAGGAGGTAACGGCGGCGCCAGGACATCGCACCGAGACTACCGGGAGGAGGACCGGCGTGTCGAATAGCGGCCGGGACCACTCGACGATCAACACCACGCGAGACCGAAGGCACAACCATGAAAAAGACCCATACGACATCCGCGTTGTCGGCGCTTGCGGCCGTCCTGCTCCCCATCGCGGGGGCCGTGGCCGAGGATGGCAACGTCGGCGACGAGGTGCCAGTGACGACGGGCGAGACCACAACCGCGCAAGGCGGATGGCTCGCCGGCGACTACCTGACCGGGGATTGGGGCGGAGCGCGTAGCGAGCTCGCCGACAAGGGCTACACCTTCTTCGCCTATCTCAACGGCATTGTCGCGGGCAACGTTAGCGGGGGCATCAACTCGGGCACCGCGCTGGCAAGCGACCTCTATGCCGGGATGACTGTCGACCTGCAGAAGGCCATGGGCTGGGACGGCTGGACATTCAATCTCAGCGGCATCGACCGGGCAGGTGCGAGCATCGACCCGGACGTGGGCGGCATCTACAGCGTCATGCAGCTGGTCGGTGGCCAGACCTACTTTCTCTACAACGTCAGCCTGGAGAAGACCTGGGACAACGGCAAATACGCCTTCAAGTTCGGCCGGATCACGGCCACGGACGACTTTGCCGGCTCCCCCTTCTACGGCTACTACCTTTCAAACAGCATCAACGGGCAGATCCGCGCCGTGCTCTTCGACGGCGTCATGACCTCCTACCCCTTCGGGGTCTGGGGCGCGCGTTTCCAGTACACGCCGAGCGACAGATTCCGCGCCAAGCTCGGCGTCTACCAGCTCACCCAGAACATGTGGGACCCGGACTACCACGGGACCGACTTCGCGATCCGCTCCAGCGACGGTGTCTCGGTCATGGGCCAGCTGGAATGGAGCTGGAAGACTAGCACCGGGCCCGGGCACTTCAACCTGGGGATGAACGCCGTCTCCTTCCCCATGCCGAACTTCAACAGTGACGACACGACCAACCCCTTCTTCCGCTACTACGCCCAGGCTGACCAGCAGGTCACAGCGGAGTCGCCCGGATCGGATCAGGGGCTCTATCTGTTCGGCACCCTGGCCTACACGGACCAGCAGGAGCCGGCCTTGGTCCCGTTCCAGACCAGCCTCGGCGCCCAGTACGTCGGACCGATCCGCGGCCGCAACCAGGACCGCCTGATCTTCGGCACCACCTACGGCCAGCTATCGGACGACTACGCCGCGGAGCAGAGGGCGCTGGGCAACGGCGACCCGGACTACGAGTGGATCCTGGAGCTGGGGTACCGTATCCAGCTCACCAAGTTCGCCTACATCCAGCCGGACATCCAATACGTGGTGCAGCCCGGCGGGACGGGTGACATCCCTGACGCCACCGTGATCGGCATGCAGTTCGGCGTCTCGCTCTAGGCCACGACCACCACAACGATTCGGAGGAAACCCATGATATCCATGGATCCAAGAGCGGTGCGCCTGGGCGTCAGGCCCGCGAACAAGACCGACGCCATCCGGCAGGTTGGCCAAGTCCTGGTCGATGCCGGATACATCGAGCCCGGCTACGTGGACAGCCTGCTCGCGCGGGAGCGGGTGGCCAACACCTTCCTCGGCAATGGGATCGCCATCCCCCACGGCGTGCCCAAGGACCGGGATCTCATCAAGAAGACCGGTGTCGCGGTGCTTCAGGTGCCGGACGGCATCGAGTGGAATCCCGGCGACCGGGTGCATCTGGTGGTGGGCATCGCCGCCAAGTCCGACGAGCACCTGCAGATCCTGACCAACCTGACGGACGTGCTCGGCAACCCCGAAGAGGCGGCCCGGCTGGCCCACACCGCCGACGTGGCAGATATCACACAGCGTCTCTCGGCCGGCCCTTCGGCCGCCGGCGAGGCCACCGTAGAGCCGTTGCCGGAAGATTTGCCCAACCACTTCGACACCGTCATCGCGAGCCCCCACGGCCTGCATGCCCGCCCCGCGACCGCGCTGGTGGACGTGGCCAAGGGATTCGCCGCCACCGTCCGCATCCGCCACGGCAGCCGCGCCGGCGACGGGAAGAGCCTGATCGCGGTCCTGAATCTGGGCGTGGAATCCGGGGCCACCATCCGCGTCATGGCCGAGGGGCCGGACGCGGACGAGGCCCTCGCGGCCCTGCGCGAGGCCATAGAGCAAGGTTTGGGGGAGGAGGCAGAGGCACCCGCAGCCCAGGCCGTGCCCGAGACGGAGCGGATCGCCTGGGAGGGTCCTACGCTGGCCGGTGTCGCCGCATCTCCCGGCATGGCGGAAGGACCCGTCTGGCAGTACCAGCGCGGCAAGATCGTCGTCGCCGCGACGGCACGCGACCCCGGCGCCGAGCTGGTCCGGCTGGAGCGTGCCCTGGAGAGCGCCAAGCGCGAGCTGGCCGAGCTGCACGAGGAGGTCAAGGCCAAGGCGGGGGCGGGCCGGGCGGCCATCTTCAAGGCCCACGCCGAGTTCCTCGAGGACCGGGGACTCAAGGACGCGGCCGCGCACCTGATCCGCACCGACGCCCGCAGCGCCGGCTATGCCTGGGAGCACAGCTACATGGAGCAGGCCAAGTCCCTGGCGGCCCAGAAGGACGCCCTGCTGGCCGCACGCGCCACGGACCTGCGCGACGTCGGCCGGCGCGTGCTGCGGCTGCTCGCCGAGCGCATCGAGGACGAACCCAAGCTGCCCGACACCCCGGTGATCCTCAGTGCCGATGACCTGTCCCCTTCGGACACCGCTCGACTCGACCCGACGCTCGCGCTCGGGATCTGCACGGCCGCCGGGGGCCCGACCTCCCACACGGCCATCATCGCCCGGTCACTCGGGATCCCCGCGGTGGTCGGCGCCGGAGACTCCCTGCTCGACGTCGCCGACGGCACGACCGTGGTCCTGGACGGCAACAGCGGCACCCTGGTGCTGGACCCAACGGACGCGGACCGCGTCGCCGCCCAGAAGGTCCGCGCGGATCTCGCCGCCCGGCGCGAGGCCGAGCGGCGCGCCTGCTACCAGCCTGCCATCATGACCGATGGGGCGCGCATCGAGGTGGTCGCCAACTGCGCGGCGCCAGCGGAGGCGGCCAAGGCGGTGGAGGCCGGTGGCGAGGGAGTGGGACTGCTCCGCACCGAATTCCTGTTCCTCGGCCGCGATCAGGCCCCCACCGAGGACGAGCAGGCCGCCGCCTACGGGGAGATGGTCAAGGCCCTGAATGGCCTGCCCATCATCATCCGCACCCTGGACATCGGCGGCGACAAGGCGGTGCCCTACATGGCCATGCCGGCGGAGGAGAACCCCTTCCTGGGCGAGCGCGGCATCCGCCTGTGCCTGAACCGGCCGGAGCTCTTCCGCACCCAGCTTCGGGCGATCTTCCGCACCGCCGCCCTCGGTCCGGTCCGCATCATGTTCCCCATGATCTCGACCCTGGAGGAGTTGGCGCGGGCCAAGGCCCTGACCGAAGAGGTCCGCATCGAGCTCGGGGCCGACCCGGTGGAGATCGGGATCATGATCGAGGTCCCCTCCGCCGTGATGATGGCCGAGGAGCTGGCCGCCCAGGTGGACTTCTTCTCCGTCGGCTCCAACGACCTGACCCAGTACACCCTGGCGGTAGACCGGATGCACCCGGTGCTCTCGCGCCAGGCCGACGGTCTGCACCCAGCGGTGCTCCGCATGATCGAGCGTACCGTGCAGGCCGCCGACAAGGCGGGCAAGTGGGTCGGGGTGTGCGGAGGCATCGCCGGCGATCCCCTCGGCGTGGCGCTGCTCACGGGTCTGGGGGTGCGGGAGCTCTCGGTCAGCATCCCGAGCATCGCTGCGGTGAAGGCCCAGATCCGCGGCTTGAGCATGGAGCGGGCACGCGGCCTGGCACAACGCGCGCTGGCTTGTGGCAACGCGGCCCAAGTCCGGCGCCTGCGGCTCGGGGCTTGAAGGAGACGAGTCATGAGCATTGAGACACGCATCGCGACCTTGAGCCTCAACCCCGCCATCGACCAGACGGCCCGGGTCCCCAACTTCACCGCCGGTCGCGTCAACCGGGTGGAGTGGGAGCAGGCGGACGCCGGCGGAAAAGGGGTCAACGTGGCCTCCTTCCTGGCGGACGCCGGGCTCCCGGTGGCCGCCACCGGCCTCCTCGGCAGCGGCAACGTCGAGCCCTTCGTCGAGCTCTTTGCGCGCAAGGGCATCGCCGACCGCTGCGTCCGCCTGCCAGGGCGGACCCGGGTGAACGTGAAGATCGTCGACCCGATCCTGTACGAGGTTACCGACATCAACTTTCCCGGGCTCTCTCCAAGGCCGGAGGACCTGATGACCCTCACCGAGACCATCGACGCCCTGTGTGACGACACCGACTGGTTCGTGCTGTCCGGCAGCGTCCCCGCGGGGGTACCGTCAGCCACCTACGCCGACTTGGTCACACGGCTCAAGGGGCGCGGCAAGACGGTGGTCCTCGACGCAAGCGGGACACCCTTCGCGGAGGCGATTTCCCACGGTCCGGACATCGTCAAGCCCAACATCGACGAGCTGGCGGAGCTGGTCGGCCGGCCACTCTCGGGCCACCCAGAGGTCGTCGCGGCCGCGCGAGCCCTGATCGAGGGCGGCGTCGGACTGGTGGCGGTCTCGATGGGGGCGGATGGGGCCCTGTTCGTGGAGCGGGACGCCGTGGTGCTGGCCACCCCGCCCACCATCGAGGTCAAGAGCACCGTTGGGGCCGGAGACGCCATGGTGGCCGGGATCGTCACCGGCACCCTGCGGGGGCTTGACCTGGCCGCCCGCGCCCGGCTCGCCACCGGCTTCTCGCTCGGCGCCCTGGGCGAGGTCGGACCCCACCTGCCGAGCCAGGAACAGATCGCATCCCTTGCCGAGCACGTCCAAGTGACAGCGCTCTGACACCACTGAATTCGGAGACAACAATGGCAAGACTCATCGCAGTCACCTCCTGCCCCACAGGCATCGCCCACAGCCTGATGGCCGCGGAGGCGATCAAGAAGACCGCCGAGCTGATGGGCCACGAGATCCAGGTCGAGATCCACGGCGCGGAGGGCACCACCAACCCCCTGTCGGACGAGACCATCGCGGCGGCCGACGCACTGCTGATCGCCGCGGACATCCACGTCGAGACCGAGCCCTTCGGCGACATGCCCACCCTGACCGTCTCAACCAGTCGCGCCATCCGCGACACGCGGGGCGTGCTCGATGAGCTGCTGGCCCTGGTGCCCGGCCTGGCAGCGCAACCGGCTGAGCCCGAGCTACCCGAGACAACCGCCGGCGGTGGGCGCCGCATCGTTGCGATCACGGCCTGCCCTACCGGCATCGCCCACACCTTCATGGCCGCGGATGCCCTGAAGAAGGCCGCGGCGGCGGCCGGCGACGAGATCCATGTCGAGACCCAGGGCTCGGTGGGCGCGAAGAACCAGCTCACGCCCGAGCAGATCGCCGCGGCGGACCTCGTGGTCATCGCCGCCGACACCCACGTGGACCCCAGCCGGTTCGCCGGCAAGTCCGTCTACACGACCTCGGTGGGCGCGGCGGTGAAGGGCGCCGCGGACGTCATCACCAAGGCCAAGGCCGAGGCGGCACCACTCTCGGGTACGGCTCCGGCCGCTGCCGCTGCAGAGAAGACCGGCAAGCGCAAGATCGAGGGACCCTACAAGCACCTGCTCACCGGGGTGTCCTACATGCTCCCCATCGTGGTGGCTGGCGGGCTCTGCATCGCCCTGTCCTTCGTGTTCGGCATCGAGGCGTTCAAGGAGCAGGGCACCCTGGCCGCGGCCCTGATGGACATCGGCGGCGGTGCAGCATTCAAGCTGATGGTGCCGATCCTCTCCGGCTACATCGCCTACTCGATCGCCGACCGCCCCGGCCTCACCCCCGGACTGATCGGCGGCATGCTCGCAGTGAACCTGGAGGCCGGCTTCCTCGGCGGCATCGTCTCGGGATTCCTGGCCGGCTATATCGCCTTGCTGATCCGCGACCGGGTCCAGGTGCCCCAACACTTCGAGGGCCTGAAGCCCGTGCTGATCATCCCGCTGCTGTCGACCCTCGCCGTCGGACTCCTGATGATCTACGTCGTCGGTGCCCCGGTGAAGGGCATCATGGACGGGCTGACCCACTTCCTGCAGGGCATGGGCTCCACCAACGCGGTCATCCTCGGCCTGATCCTCGGCGCCATGATGGCTGTGGACATGGGCGGACCGGTCAACAAGGCCGCCTACACCTTCGCGGTGGGGCTCCTGACTAGCGACACCTATATGCCGATGGCGGCGGTAATGGCGGCCGGGATGACGCCTCCCCTGGGAATCGCCATCGCGACGATGATCGGCGGCAACCGCTTTACCCAGGCCGAGCGTGAGGCCGGCAAGGCGGCGGGCGTTCTGGGCCTCTCCTTCATCACCGAGGGGGCCATCCCCTTCGCCGCCAAGGACCCGCTGCGCGTCATCCCGTCTCTCATCCTGGGCTCCGCGGTGACTGGCGCCCTGTCCATGTACTTCGGGGTCGGACTGCGCGCACCCCACGGCGGCATCTTCGTGCTCGCCATCCCGAATGCGGTCAGTCACCTGGCCCTGTACGCCCTGGCAATCGCGGTCGGGACCGCACTCACGACGGTCGCGCTTCTCATCCTCAAGCCGTCGCTGGAGGAGCCCAAACCCGCCACCGCCGTGCGTCTCGCGACCAAATAACTACCAGCGGGTCCCTCGGCGAAGAGGGGGCCCGCACCACCACAATTGGAGACCAAACCATGTTGCATCGCCACACCGTCGGCATCATCGGCACCGGACAGGTCGGCATGGCGGCGGCGTCCGCCTTGTTCCAGCAGCGGATCGCCAACGAGCTGATCCTTGTCGACCTCGACCGCCGCCGGGCCGAGGGGGAGGCCATGGACCTGATGCACGCCCAGGGCTACGTTGGGCGGCGGAAGGTCCGGGCCGGGGACTACGCGGACCTGGCCGACGCACAGATCGTGATCGTCACCGCCGGAGTGGGCCAGCGGCCCGGGGAGGATCGCCTGTCGCTCCTCAACCGCAACGCCGCGGTGTTCCGCCAGATCGCGGAGCAGCTGGACCGCCATGCCCCGGATGCCATCCTACTGATCGCATCCAATCCCGTGGACGTGCTCACCTACGTGATGCAGGAGCTCTCGACGCGCCCGCACGAGAAGGTCATCGGGACCGGGACCATGCTCGACACCACCCGCCTGCGCTCCCTGCTGGCCGAGCACTACGGGGTGGACCCGCGCTCGGTCCATGCCGTGATCCTGGGCGAGCACGGTGACTCCGAGATCGCGGCCTGGAGCCACGCCACGATCGGCGGCACGCGGATCATCGGCAACACCATCCTCGGCAAGCCCTACGATCCGGAGTTTCTGGACCAGGTGCTGACCCAGGTGCGTCGCGCCGCCTACGAGATCATCGAGCGCAAGGGTTATACGAACTGGGCCATCGGGCTGGTGCTGGCCCATCTGGTGCGCACCATCCAGGAGGACCAGGGCAGCGTGCTGCCGATCAGCGTGCGGCTCCACGGCGAGTACGGGATCGACGAGGTCTGCCTGAGCATCCCGGTCGCGGTGGGGATTCATGGCGCCGCCGGGCGCGTTCCTATCCCCCTGGACGACACCGAGCAACAGGCCCTGGTGAGCTCCGCCGAGACCCTAAGGCGGTGCCTGCGCTCGCTGGATCTATGAGATTGAGGCCGGAGTTAGGGCCAAGTCGAGAGGGCCCAGGACCGACCGGATACCCAGACAACGAGCCGGATGCCTTGGGTCCGGACGGACCCTGCGCCGGCGGGAGAATCCAGTGCCATGAGCGTCATCACGAACCCCTTGTTCCCTGGGAAGCACTTCATCGGCACGGTGCTCGAGGCACTCGAGACCAAGACCGCGATGTCCGGCGAGCTCGCCCGACGCTACCTCCAGCGCGCCGCGATGGCGGGGGTCATCATCGGGCTCCTGTACACGACGAACTACGCCCTCATCGTGGCGTTCGACGCCGTGCGCCTGGGGGAGGCCACGCTGCACCCGCTGGGCAGGATCGCCGGGGCCCTGGCCTTCGGGTGGGCCCTGGTCTTCATCCACTACTCGAAATCCGAGCTGCTCACGTCCAACATGATGATCGTCTCGATCGGCGCCTACCACCGCCGCATCGGATGGACCAAGGCGATGCGGCTCCTCTCGCTCTGCTATGTCGGCAACTTTCTGGGCGGGCTCTTCATGGCCCTGCTCTTGCTGTTCAGCACCCTGGCCGAGGGCCAGGTCTTGGCACAGATGGGGCACTCGGTCGCGGTCAAGCTGGGCTACGTGAGCGGCGGCGCTGCCGGATGGGGCGACCTCTTCGTCCGGGCAATCCTCTGTAATTTCATGATCAATCTGGCCGTGCTGCTGGTCTACAACGGCCTGATCAAGGATGACCTCACCAAGAGCCTGGTCATGATCGTGTCGGTGTTCATCTTTGCCTTCCTCGGCTTCGAGCACTCGGTCGCCAACACCGTGCTGTTCACCATCGTCGGCCTCAAGCAAGGCATCGACGTCGGCCTCGCGGCGGGCAATGTGGCCATCGCCCTGGTCGGAAACTTCATCGGCGGCGGGCTGCTCATTGGTCTCTACTACGCCTATGTCAACGACGATGCGAAGTATCTGCGCACGCGCCCCCAGCCCGCGGAGGCGGCAGACGTGGACGACCGATGAAGGACCCAGGGGGGTCCGGAACACTGGGCAATGGCTCATCGAGAACGAGGGCAGCTATGTACAGAATGGTTCTGATCCGCCACGGGGAATCGACCTGGAACAAGGAGAACCGGTTCACCGGGTGGACCGATGTCGATCTGAGCGAGCAAGGTGTGGCCGAGGCCCTCGAGAGCGGGCAGGTGCTGCGGAGCGAAGGCTTCCAGTTCGACATCGGCTACACATCGCTGCTCAATCGCGCCATCAAGACCTACAACACGGTGACGGAGGAGGTCGACCAGATGTGGCTCCCGGTCAAACGGTCCTGGCGTCTCAACGAACGGCACTATGGCGCCCTACAGGGGCTGAACAAGAGCGAGACGGCCGAGCGCTTCGGCGAGGAGCAGGTCAAGATCTGGCGCCGCAGCTATGACATTCCGCCGCCGCCGCTGACGCCCGACGACGAGCGCTATCCCGGCAAGGACCCGCGCTACGCGGATCTAACGGCCGCGGAGTTGCCGTTGACCGAGTGCCTGAAGGACACCGTGGCGCGGTTTCTCCCGCTCTGGCACGAGGACATCGCCCCGACGATCAAGTCCGGCAAGCGGGTCCTGATCGTGGCGCACGGCAACAGCCTGCGCGCCCTTGTGATGTACCTGGACCACATCAGCGAGGCGGATATCGTCGAGCTGAACATCCCGACCGGGATGCCCTTGGTCTACGAGCTGGACGCGGACCTCAAACCGACCAGGTCC
>Ga0316579_10000097_pt1 | contig 23040 bp, 26 predicted proteins | sample J5NA_2_FD_203074 | JGI IMG/M metagenome (GOLD analysis project Ga0316579, IMG submission 203074) | Rhizosphere microbial communities from salt marsh grasses in Alabama, United States - J5-7_160517rDrA | ecosystem: Host-associated > Plants > Roots > Rhizosphere | place: USA: Alabama | collected... | reverse complement strand
GTAATGGAATTATTTACGAAAATCAAGGTCACTTCAGGGGGGCCGAATTTTGTTTAAGTAAACAATAATTGCCCTCTGAGATATTCCCTCATATCCAGGGTTTATCCCGGTCCGGTTTATCCACATTGATCAAGCACCATTGGCATTGAGGAAAAATAATGAATAAAGAGCGTGAAATTTTGAGCAAGGTACCGGAAGTCACCTTGGTATTTTGGATCATAAAGATCTTAGCCACCACCCTGGGCGAGACCGGCGGCGATACCTTGTCCATGTCAATGAATCTCGGCTATCTGCTGAGTACAGGAATCTTTGCCGTCATATTTGTCGCTGCGGTTGTAGTGCAGATATTAATGAAGCGCTTTCACCCCGTGGTGTACTGGGTGACCATCATTGCTACAACCACGGTGGGAACGACATTGGCGGATTTTGCCGATCGCTCGCTTGGTATCGGCTATCTCGGCGGCACTACAATTCTATTTTCACTGTTGATGGCATCGTTGTTTATTTGGAAACGCACTCTCGGTTCGGTGGCCGTGGATACGGTGAACTCACCAAAATCGGAAATGTTTTATTGGGTAACCATCATGTTTTCGCAGACCCTGGGTACGGCACTCGGTGATTGGACGGCCGATTCGGCCGGTCTTGGCTATAGCGGTAGTGCGCTGGTGTTTGGCGCTTTGCTGGCGGTCATCGCGGTGGCCTACTACCGAACGCAGATTTCCCATGCCGTGCTTTTTTGGGCGGCGTTCATTCTGACTCGCCCCCTGGGGGCCGTCGTCGGCGACTTCCTGGACAAACCCCTCAGCCATGGTGGTCTGGCGTTAGGCCGCTATTCGGCGTCCGCGATGCTGATCGCGTTGATCGTGCTGTGCATCTTCATCTTTCCACATAGGCCGGCGACGCGGGCGCATTGAAATCCGGGGATTCGGGCTCCAGGATTGAGGGGGCTTTTGTGATCGGGCCTTTATAGCCTATTATGCGCTTGCTTATGATGTTAGATTTAATGACGTTAATGTAGATTGTGTGTGGAACGTATTAAGATTGTTACATCCAATTAATCTTACTTGTTGCATGAATATGGAATCCGAAAACGACCAAAGTCAGAATTCTCAGCAAAGCTCGCATCGATCCAGACGAACCAGGTCTTCCCGCCACAGCGGCCTGAAAATCTGGGGTTTGAGCTTTGCGTTGATTGTTACGCTGGTGGTTTTATTTATTTCATTCGTATACAGCGGTTCACGCATCGAAGCACTCTCCACGCGTTCCGACTTGGTTCAGCAAGAATTAATCCAGAAAACTAAGGAAGTGAATGAGCTGAAGGCCGATCTGGGTCAGACAAAAAAGGATATGGAAGAGTTGATCAAAGGCAGACTTCCCAGCGTGATGCAACTGGTTCCCGATAAGGTATTGGCTGTCAAAAAGGATATGATAAAAAATATCGTCTTCACGGTGGTGAAGCATGACGGCACCAAACAATACGAATACAAGCTGGTGGTGGAAAACCATACCCATAATAAGATCGTACCTAAATTCAGGTTATTGATATTTGACAAATATGGTGTGCAGATAGGTCTTGATCAGGTCTTGACTAGTGACGAATTGGCTCCGGGCGAAAGCCGCTCCTACTCCAAGAAAGTGGAATTCTTCATGAAAGAAGAGCCGGCCTACTTTGATGTCTCCGGCATGATGCCCGCTGGAGCGGAGAGCCTGCAAAGCCTTCTAAAATAAACGGTCCCACTGCGTCGCTCTGATTTAGGCCCCATTTTTTTACATTCACCCTGTTAGTCAAAGGCGATTTTGACGAACAACATGAGTCCGACGCCGGCGATAAACGCGATGAGGTTTAATGCGTTGGATTTCAGTTCACCATGTTTGCTGACCTCCGGTACCAGGTCCGACGCGCCGATATAGAGAAAATTGCCGGCGGCGAAGGGGATAAGAAAGGCTACATTGAAATTATATGAGCCTGCATAGGCAAGCAGCCCGCCCAGCAGAAAGGTAAGTGCCGATAGGAAATTAAATGCCAGTGCGCGAGCCTTGCTCCATCCTCCATGAATCAATATTCCGAAATCTCCCAGTTCCTGCGGGATCTCATGAGCGGCCGCTGCAAGCCATGCCATGATGCCCAACCGGATGTCGGTCAGGAAGATTCCAGCAATCGCCAGGCCACCTATGAAATTGTGAAGACCGTCTCCAATGAGAATCAAATAGGTCAGCGGTTTTTTGCATTCGGTGTCGGCTCGGTGACAATGGTGCCAATGCAGTAATTGTTCAAGTGCGAGAAAGACGGTGAAGCCCGCCAGGATCCAGGCATAAAATTCGGTAGTGTTACCCATTGCGGCTATGCCGGCGGGTATCATGTGGAAAAAGGCACCTCCGATCAATGAACCGGCCGCGAAGGAGACCAGCGGCAAAAGCAGACGGCTCAGTGTCTCAGGTTTAAGTATCAGGGTAACGCTGCCCACCAAGGCAATGGCGCTCATCAATAGACTGCTGCCGATAATCCAGGTCAATGTCGTCATGAGTATTTATTGCTTAACGCGTGCTCACTCAGATAGTAGCTCACGTTGGTGTGATCCTTATACTGGGCGGTTTTTTTAAATAATACCTAAAATGGGGAGATGACGATTGGGGTTCATTGGCAACTGTTAATCATTTTCACTATCCTTAGCCGCTGACGACAGAGCAGAATAAAAATACCATCATTCTATCTTGCCGGCTGTATGTTTGAATCATAATGCCGTTCCTGTCAGCGCGCGCTACGACATCGGTCGGCGGGTGATAGGGAGAATTACACCATAACCGCATCAGAAAATGGGAAATACTTGATCTGCCGCGCGCCCGGTGAGATAGCGGTGGTTATCGCGCGCGAGTTCACAATGGAGCTGAATCGCTTGAGTCGGACTCTCAAGATTAAGCGTTTCCTCAATGATGTTCGCGGTGCTTCAAACGCCTTGAGCACTCTTAAGAATTTCGATTTTGCATATAAGAATATGGCGGAAATGAATCTCCAGCGTGACGCGTGTTCCGCTATTCTGGTGCGAACGTCGATAGAACGTACGATTTTGTCGAGACGGTAAGCCAGAACGCTGGCTATAACATGTGCATCTTTTACGAAGAAGAAGCTGCTATCGCGTGGTTAGAAGATGATGAATCTTGAGTCTATTTCGGTCCTGCGTAATTCATGGGCGGTGATTGTTTTATTTATTTTGCTACGTATATGGGCCTTAGCCATGCTTTTTCGCTGATGAAGGATGCTGTAGGAGAGCAATAAGTAAAAAAGCGGCTTCACTGAGATGAGTATTACTGCTTCTTGAAATGCCGGCTGATTCCTGTCACTTTTGCATGGTATGCGTTCATCTCGCAACCATATACACTTTAGATGGGACTATATTTTGCCCGGCCTTTTGGCGTTGCTGATTGTTGCCTATCTTATTTCACTGTCCGCTTGCTCCGTAACCACGAAACGCTCCGACCTATCAATGCCCGCCCACCACACCGATAACGGTTTTCGCAATCTTTATATCGAACCTCTGCAGGCGGGGTTTCTTACCTTTTTGCGTATGCGCTATTTAGGCGATGAGCAATGGGCCGACTACGCGGCCAGTGCCGATCGGGTCGCGAAGGTCAAGGCAGATCTCGACCGCATCAGTGCACCGGGGGAGCAGCCGCAGGTCACCTGGATCGGCCATGCCACGGTACTGGTCCAGTACCAGGGTATCAATGTGCTCACCGATCCCATATTCTCAGAGCGCGCCTCGCCGTTTGCCTTTATGGGCCCCAAACGCAGTGCGCCGCCGGCGCTGAGTATCGAGCAGCTGCCGCCCATCGATTTTGTACTGATATCCCACAATCATTATGATCATCTCGACGAGTACACGGTAAAAACCCTCGGAGATCGCACTACTTGGGTGGTGCCTCTGGGGTATCAGCAGTGGTTCGCAGGCCTGGGCGTGCGCAAGGTTGTGGAGTTCGACTGGTGGGACCAACACGATATCGCCGGCGCCACGATCACCGCCACACCGTCCCAGCACTGGACAGGACGCGGCTTGAATGACCGTTATAAGGCGCTGTGGGCGTCATGGGCGGTGCAGATTGGCAGGTTCAAATTCTGGTTCGCCGGCGATACCGGCTACGACGCCAGGATTTTCACCGAGATCGGCGCCCGCAGCGGTCCTTTCGATCTGGCTCTGATGCCGATAGGCGGCTATGAGCCGCGCTGGTTCATGAAGGATATGCATGTCAATCCCGAAGAAGCGGTGGCCATCCACAAGGACATTCGTTCCAGATATTCGTTGGGCATCCACTGGGGCACCTTCCCGCTCACCGCCGAGCCCATAGATGAGCCGCCGACGAGGCTGCGTGAGGCAGCTAAATCGCTACAGGATTCCGTGTTCGTGACCTACCCGCTGGGCGGATCGGAGAGCATTCCCTATCCTTAGGGAAGTTCCGCCCGGAGCGAAAATAATGAGTCGTACTTCTTTGCCCATGCACTGAAGTTATACAAGCTTGTAGTTTTAAGAACCAAGATAGTTCGGTTATGAGAATGATGCGACAGTCCAGATTGCAGCACAATGATCTGCTTTTGTTGCGGAGCAGCAAGACTCTTTTGTGAGTAACTGGCTGATTGAATACAAACTAACTGTGAATTCGAATCCGCAATAGAATCTTCCGGATTGTTAGCCGGAATCTAATTATAAGAATATGTCGCGGTTATAAGGCCGCCTTGGCACACATGCTGCTAATTGTAAACGTCACTGCGACTGGTTATAGGTGAGCCGCCATGAATCTACAGCACGACGACATCGGCGCGGGGATATTTCTCTGGTCCTTGATCAGTTTTCTTGCCATGGGTTTGACCGTTATAGGTGGCTGGGCATTCTGGGGATGAACGGAAGGAGCTGAAATTCATTGCCAACCCCTGCAATGGGAATAAACGCCGCTTTAAAACAAGCCGTAAACTTCATACATCCACCTCCTGATATAGCTATGACGACTCTTAGTTATTTGTCATTTTTGGAGAGCAGCCTGGAAGCTCATGCCTCAAAATCCACAGATTACCGGATTCCGGCGCTTGTGCCCTTCGGAGTATGTGCATGAATGACATCATCAAAAATAAATCGGATTATCGTGAATATTTAAAGAGTATCAGTCGGTGACCCCGTCTTTGTTACTCAGCCACGCGACGGTTTCGGGAAAGAAGTGCGCGAGACCCTCCAGTACACCGGCGGCATAGTTGCCGTTCATACCGAAGAACGAGCCTTTCGCGAGGTAGAGCGAATCCCGGTGTACGCTATCGCGCACCGCCTGCAAGGCGGTCTCACGGATATCCTGAGTGGCATTGGCAACGAGCACGGATTGCATGCCGGAGGTGAGGACCGCGAGGTCGTTGCCGCTGTCGCCGGCGAATAAGCTGCGCGACGCTGGTATGTGCAAGGTGTCGATCAAAAAGTGGATGGCGTGCAGTTTGTTCGCTGAGGCGGGTAAGATATCCAGCAGTCCCACGTGCTCCAATTCGTCGACGCTCCAGATGAGGTTTGCGCGGACCCCGGCGTAGGTGAGTCTGAGCGACATGTCCTCAATCAGGGCGGCATACTCCGTGTCCAGCGCCACGTAATAGCTGAGTTTGAATGTGTTCTGCTTTTCCGCTTCCTGCATGGTCAGCGCGGTCAAGTCGGTGAAAAGACCAGCTAGCTCATCGTGCCGCTTACCATTCCAGTCCGGGCCGATTTCGGCTTCCCAGGCGTCCCAGACCTGCCATTGGCCATCGTTGCACGTATAGATTCTGGTGCCGACGTCGGTGATGGCGTAGTCGGGTTCCGGTAGTTGGTAGCTGTCGATGGCTTCTCGCAGCAACTCGCGGTGGCGCCCGCTGACATACGCCAGCTTGATCTCAGGCCGCTCAGCAACGCGCCGCAATAATGCGCGGACCTGCGGTGACTCTGGCTGCGGGCCGTTGGGTAACAAGGTCCGGTCCAGATCGCTGCACAGGAGGATGGTCGTTTCGGATGTTGTCATACGAGGGCAGTGCGGGTTTGGTCCAAGCAACAGCTTAATTGCCCTGGTAATGAAGGTCAAAACTGAATGGGATGTGCGGAGCAATGTTGTGCGGATGGACCGCGGTGTTACTTAGGTCTGAGTGGGGAAATCCCGTACAGTGGCTGAGTTAATGGCCGATAAGCTACCTCGCCGCCGAGATGTACGGCCTCGGCGGCGGGGTGCGCGCCGATTATCGGGAAACTGCCGGTATGGAATGCCGCCTTCCCAAGGCGGCTCCGGAAAAGACTGCGATGACCAGTCCCACTATTACCATATTAGCTGCGGCGACCGTATAGGTGTGAAAACCCAATACCCAGGGTGAGGCAATCAGCCACAACCCCAGGACCAGGTTGGTCCATTCCTCCCATTTCTTGGGTACGAATAATGCCCACACGGCGAACACGACAACGGCGGCGCCGAAGACAACGGAATTCCACAGCGCGAACGTCTGGTCGGTATAAGGCCGGGCAGTGTAGTACTGCAGCAGCCACGGCGAGAAGAAAAGCCATAATCCGAATACCAGGTTAAGCCAATCCTGCCAACGTGTTTTCATGATGAGCCTCCTTTGATGTGCAAGGCTAGGATGTCCCGATGCACATCCTGTTTTGCGATGTACGCAGCCTAGTGCATGACGGGAGGGCCGTCATTGATATATATCAAACAAGAGATCTTGAATGGAGGATGGTGAAATACGCCATTCGCGTTCCGAGTAAGCGGAGATACGAGCTGTATCTACGTCACAAAAATGTGCCCAAAGGCGCGCTGGAGCGGTATCTTCTATAGGCTTGGTGAGATGCTCGCGTCATGGCGTAGAGAATATGGACACGTCGGTGAGTGCATTGGAATACAAAGGAGAGAGGCGCCATGCTAGGACTGCCGGCGATTAAATAAGTCTCAATTTGTCGTTCAACGCCAACCAGCCGCATGGATCCTTGATGAGATTATTCACATCATGTTTGCCAAAAATCCGGGTTATGCCACGTCGCGCAAATATCTCATACATCATGTTGGAAGCCGGACCGATTTTACCGCCCTTTCCGAATCGACCTATGCTGATGGCCTGCTCCTGGTAGGCTCGCCAGTGTATGTCGGCCGAAGTGGCTAGACAGACTTTGGTCATGGTCAGTTTGATACCCAACTCCATGGCGGCGGATGCAATATCCGATGCCAATCCCACCGCGCCGATAGGTATGGCGGCGCCGACCAATTGAGTGCCTCTCGCCCCGGCCTTTAAGGCCTTCATCTTGATCAGCAGGTCAATCCAGCCCGTCAGGGTTTCACTCTGTTTGTAGTTGGCCGCAAGAGCTCTAAGCTTATAGATGTGAGCGGAGGTGGAGCCCAGCGCATTGCCGTGTTTCAGGATGCCCGCCACATCTGCCTGGGTATATTGACTTGTCGCGGAGCCAATCAGCCCCACGCCCTTGCTCGCAAAAGCTATATGCTTTCTGTGCTTCAGGTATTTTTTCGTGGCGGAGGTGTCATTGTCTTCATGGCCATTGAAAACAAACCAGGGGTTTGGCACCAAATCGTCCCCACCGCCGCCGGATGCCTTGCTTTGTAAAAATTTTGCTACCGTAGCCCCTTTGGATAGGGGGGTTCCCGCTACGCTATCAATAATGCTGGCGGTGCCTTCTATAACATCCCAAAAGACTGAAGTTGTGTCGCGGCTTTTGGTGGCTTCTTTGCGTATTTTCGCAACGACTGAATCGTAGTACGGGTCTGACATGTCGATCCAATAATTAATAAATAGGGCAGGATAAACGGCATTTTCCCCAATGTCCACTCTAGGTATGGGAGTAGGGAAACAGGCTCAGGCCAGATACTATCGACTACCCCGGCACAGTATCTTAGTGCAGGTTCTGGTTGACGAGGACGATCCTGGCGTGTCGCCGTTAGAGGTGTACAGACGTTGCGATTGGAAGCGGCGTGCCTGCTACCTGCTGAGCAATTACCACCCTCATCCGGTGGTACACTCGACGGCAATGCGGGGGTCTGATGTTGCCGAATCTTCTTTAAAGCTCGCTAAATTGCCTATCCGGACGTTAACATCTTGCAGAATCGCTGCGCTCCGGTCCGGAGCCTGAGCGACGCATGTCTTGGTGTTTGATGTACGGGAATGACTGAATGAGTTGGCAAGCGTGGTATACCCTGACGGTCGTGGCCGCCTGTTTTGGCGCGCTTAGCTTGACCCGTGCCGCCACGGACATGGTCATGATCGGCGGCGTGATGCTGCTGTTGGTGGCCGGTGTCCTGACACCTGCGGAGGCGCTTTCGGGTTTGTCCAACGAGGGCATGGTGACTATCGGCATGCTCTATATCGTTACCAGCGGCGTGCAGGAGACCGGTGCCATGAGCGGCATCCTGGCCCGCTTGCTGGGTCGTCCGCGATCGGTGGGCGTGGCCCAGCTGAGTCTCATGGCTCCGGTCGCCGCGGCCAGTGCCTTTCTCAACAATACGCCACTGGTGGCCATGTTCATCGGTGCAGTGAGCGATTGGGCTAAGAAGAACCGCATCGCCCCCTCCAAACTGATGCTCCCGCTCAGTTATGCCGCGGTAATCGGCGGTTCCACCACGCTGATCGGCACCAGTACCAATCTGGTTGTTAACGGCATGCTCATCAAGGAGACCGGCCATGCCTCCTTGGGCATGTTCGCAATCGCCGTGGTGGGGATACCGCTGGTGGGTGCGGTGATTGCCTTCGTGTGGTTGACCAGCCGCTGGTTGTTGCCGGACCGCCAGTCGGCGGTGGCTCAGATGGAGAATTCGCGTTCCTACATCGTGGAGATGCTGGTGGACGCGGATAGTCCGCTGCTCGGCCGGACCATCGAAGAGGCGGGCTTGCGTCACCTGCCCGGACTATTCCTGATGGAGATCGAGCGTGGATCTAACAGCATGCCTGCGGTATCTCCGCAGGAACGGCTGGAGGCGCGCGACCGGCTGATCTTTACCGGTCTTGCGGAATCGATCGTCGATCTGCAGAAGATCCGCGGACTGACCCCGGCGACCGACCAGGTATTCAAACTGCGGGCGGCGGGTGAGCGCTGCTTGGTCGAGGCAGTGGTCTCCAATAGCTGTCCGCTGGTGGGGCACACTGTGCGCGAAGGCCGCTTCCGCACGCGCTACAATGCCGCGGTCATTGCCGTCGCCCGCAACGGCGAGCAGCTGCGCCAGAAGATCGGCGACGTCGTATTGCGGGCCGGCGATACCCTGATGCTGCTCACTCATCCGGCCTTCGTCGATCAGCAGCGCAATTCGCGCGATTTTTATCTGGTCAGCACCGTCGAGAACTCGCAGCGGCCCCGCCACGAAAAGGCCGGGGTGGCACTTGCCATCATTGCCGCCATGGTAGCCACCGTGACCCTGGGGTGGACGAGCATGCTTACTGCATCCATGATGGCCGCCGCAGCCATCGTGATCACGGGTTGCACCACCAGCAGTACCGCGCGCCGCGCCGTGGATTGGCAGGTGCTGTTGACCATCGCCGCTGCGCTCGCCATCGGCAAGGCGCTGGAGAAGAGCGGCGCGGCGCAACACATTGCTGACCAGATCACCGCCCTCGGCGTGGGCGACCCGCGGCTGGCGCTGGTGGCCGTGTATGTGATCACGGTGCTGTTCACGGAACTGATTACCAATAATGCGGCGGCCGCGCTCATGTTTCCTATCGCCATCGCCACGTCGCATACATTGGGTGTCGATTTCATGCCGTTCGTCATCGCAGTACTGTTTGCTGCATCGGCGAGCTTCGCGACACCAATAGGTTATCAGACCAATCTCATGGTCATGGGGCCGGGCGGCTATCGCTTTGCGGACTATCTGCGCGCCGGTATCCCGGTCTCGATTCTGGTCGGCATTATTTCACTGTCGCTGATTCCGATCTTCTGGCATTTCTAGATCCGGGTAGCAACCGGAATAGCCCTGGGTTCGATATATATGAGGAGCTTGGATTTGTATAATCCATCGGGTATGACTAGATAACCGGAGAATAAACGGTGTATATCATCGATCACGTCAGGCTGCTGGCACGTTACAACCAATGGATGAATGGAAAGCTTTACGTTGCGTGCCGAGGATTGTCGGAAGAGAGCTTGCAGAGGGATCGTAAGGCCTTTTTCGCTTCCATCAGCGGTACGCTCAATCATCTATTGGTTGCCGATGTCCTATGGCTGAAGCGTTTTCACTTCCATCCACGCGGATTTATATCATTGCAGGCGGTGACAGCGCTGGCGAATCCCGTTAGTCTCGATCAGATCATGGCGCCGTCTTTGCCGGAGTGGCAAGCAATGCGTGAGCGTTTGGATGAGATGATAATGAATTGGTCGTCGGAGATGGTCGAGCAGGACCTGGATGTGGTGCTGGAGTATCGCAGCATGAGTGGTGAGGCTCGCGAGAATACGTTCGGCGATTTGGTATTGCACTTATTCAATCATCAGACTCACCATCGCGGCCAGGTCACCACCTTGCTCTCACAAGAGGGAGTAGATGTGGGGTCGACCGATCTGCTGGCGCTTATGAGTTCGGAACGTTCGATGAAATGAAATATCAGGGAAGTTGCCATTGCGGCGCGATCCGCTTCGAAGTGGAGGCGCCGGAGGACCTGGAGGTGGAGGAGTGCAATTGCTCGATTTGCACCAAGTCCGGCTATCTGCATCTGATAGTTCCCAAGTCCAAATTTCATTTGTTACACGGTGAAGATAATATTACGACCTATACCTTCAATACCGGCGTGGCCAAGCATTTATTCTGCAGGATTTGCGGTGTCAAGCCGTTCTATATCCCACGTTCCAATCCGGACGGCTACGATATCAATGTGCGCTGCCTGGATACCCGGCCTCGCTCGATAAGCATCGTGCAATTCGACGGGCGAAACTGGGAGCAAAATGCCCATACCCTCAGCCACAAGAGTGATGAGGCGTAATTTCCGAGGGATACTCTGTGGCGACGCCGCTACGCCAGCCGGTCGTCGGCCACTCGGTAGCGCGGATCTTCCAATACATTCACTTCCACCAGATCGCCAGCCTTGGTCAGCAGGTTACGGCACTCGAGACTCAGGTGGCGCAAGTGCAGGGTTTTACCCGCGGCAATGTACTTCTCCGCCAGGTTGTCTATGGCTTCAATGGCGGAATGATCCGCGACGCGGGAATTCTGGAATTCGACGATCACGTCGTCGGGATCGCCGGCGGGGTCGAACAGTTCCAGAAAACTTTTAACGGAACCGAAGAACAGCGGGCCGTTCAGCTCATATACCCGCGACCCGTTTTTATCGTCATAACGTGTGGCATTAATGCGCGTGGCATGTTCCCAGGCAAAGACCAGCGCCGAAACTATCACGCCAATCACGACCGCGACGGCCAAATCCGTAAACACTGTGACCACCGATACCAGCACCAGGACAAAGGCATCGGCACGCGGGATCTTGCCCATGATCCGCAGGCTCGACCATTTGAAGGTCGCGATCACCACGACAAACATCACGCCGACCAGGGCGGCCATGGGGATGTCCTCGATCAGAGGGGAGGCGAACAGGATAAAGCACAGCAGGAATAAGGCCGCCGCTATTCCCGACAGGCGCTGATGACCGCCGGAGTTCACATTAATCATGCTCTGGCCGATCATGGCGCACCCGCCCATGCCGCCGAAGAATCCGGTGACCGTATTGGCGATGCCCTGGCCGACGCATTCCCGGTTGCCCCGGCCGCGGGTGTTGGTGACGTCATCGATAAGGCTCAAGGTCAACAGTGACTCGATGAGCCCTATCGCCGCCAAGATGATGGAATAGGGAAAGATGATCTTTAAAGTATCGAGATTGAACGGGATCGCAGGAATATGAAACGTCGGCCACCCGCCCTTGATCGATGCCAGATCACCGACCGTTTTGGTGTCGAGATTCAGTCCGGTCACGACTAGCGTAACGACCAGTATCGCCGCCAAAGAGGCAGGGAAGGCAGTAGTGAGTCTAGGCAGGAAATAAATGATCGCCATGGTTAGGGCGATCAGACTCAGGAAGACATATAGGGGTGTACCGCTCAGCCACTCATGAGCGCCACTGGGCAGCTTTACCTGGAAGTTGTGCAACTGGGCGAGAAAAATCACGATCGCCAGGCCGTTGACGAAGCCAAGCATGACCGGATAAGACACCATGCGGATGAATTTGCCTAATCTCAGGATGCCCGCGCTGATTTGGATCAGTCCCGTCAAGACCACTGTGGCGAATAGATATTCGACCCCGTGGTGTGCGACCAGGGAGACCATGACCACCGCCATCGCGCCCGTGGCGCCGGAGATCATGCCGGGACGGCCGCCGAAAATCGCGGCCAGCAAACCGACCATGAAGGCCGCATACAAGCCCGCCAGGGGCTGCACACCCGCCACAAAGGCGAATGCGACCGCCTCGGGCACCAGGGCCAGGGCCACGGTCAGCCCGGCAAGAATTTCGTTTTGGAAACAAACGCGATTGGCACAGCCTAATTGAAACATCAACGACCTCGAGAAATTACAAGCGCAAAAAGGCCGTGGATAGTATCAGAAATCACCGCTGCTTAGAAATCCAATGCACTAATCACGTAAAACCGGCTGCTTGGGGACTGAGCGAGGATAGTCAAGGCAAGGCCATCATTGGCGGATGGGACGGCCAGACCTTATGTCAGCGGCAGTTTGGCACGAATCTTACGCATGCCGCGACCAACGCCACGAACACGGCTATCGTCAGCACCAGCCATTCCGCCGCGATACCTGCGAATAGCACCGGCGCCTTCATCATAGTAGTCATCAGCGAGTCCTGGTAATAGAAGAACCATTGATGGCCAGGAGGAAAGATCCAGGTGTGCAGCTTATAAAAGACGGCCTTGGCGCCGATCGCAAGGATTACGACGATGCCGAGCAGGGTAATGGCGGCGAAATACACCAGCATTTTTTTCATCGGCGGTCTTGGCGCCGGTTTGATGCGTAATGACACCCCGACTGCGACGAATATCAGCGAGCAAGTCCAGCCGAATAGCTGGAAGGCGTGTACCAGTCGTGCTACATCCCGCAAGTGGACGATTTCCGGGGCGGTGAGCAGCACATCGATAGGTTTGCCCGCCGCATCCCGGTAGCGCAGATTTTCAAGGCCGTGCCCGCGGTTTTCTACCGCGTGAAGGATGGCGGCGAACAGTCGGGCGTGCTCTGCGCTGGTGGTGCGTTCGAAGCCGTGGCGATAGCGGTTCTGGGGGGCATAGACTTGCACCGTCTCGCCTATGTCCAGCGCCTTGTGCCACATGGGATAGAGGAAATTGACGCTGCTCAGTGCATGCCAGGAGATAAACAACGCAGTAAAAATGGCGCTCACGGTCAGCAGCGGCCAGCGCAACCTAGTCATCGGCGTTCCATCGTTGCGGGTCGATCGTCAAGGCGGCGAAGGCTGCTTTACGCGGGTCCGTCACGTCGGCCACCACTGGGACGGGAGGCGCCCGCCCTGCATCAAGGCCAGCATATCCATGCTCAGTGCCACGGTCATGTGCACCGCAGCGCCGCCCCAGATGGAACGCGAACGCAGCGCCAGGATGCCCAGCAACAGGCCGAACAGGATGGCTCCAGTCGCTTCCGGCCAGGGCTTGGCGAAATGGATCATCAGATAGGGGATGCACATCACGAAGACCCCATTGGCGCCGAAGGCGGGCCGGCAGGCGTGCAGCAGGAAACCGCGGAAGAAAAATTCCAGGAACACGAATTGGCTGAGGTAGACCAATTCCCAGGCCAAAAGGTCGAAGCCGCTGCGGAAAGCCAAACCATAAAATGGGTAAGTCGCGAGGAACTCCCGGCTGAAACTGGCGAAGTAGGCAAAGCAGACGATGGGCGCGGCCAACGCCGCATACCAGAACAGATAATCCCTGGTCTTCTCCAGCCGCAGGCCGTTGTCCAGCACCTGCTGCTTGAGCGCGAATTTTATGACCAGGGATGGGATCAGTACATAGCCGATCAGGTGAATAAACCCCCACCACATGTTGGTATACAGGTCGAAGAAAGGGTCGCGGCGCAGTGCCGGCAGGAAACCGGCCCCTTGATGCGTGGCCGCGGCATAGAATTCCACGATAGCCTGAAATGTGGTGGCGAATTTCATGTAGTGGATAAACAGCAGGCACACCGCCGTCGTCATCAGCGCGATGGCAGGGGCGGTGTCGAATTTTCCCGGCGGGGCAGGGCGGCGCTCCGTCTCCTTGTCGATTTCCTGGAGGACGAGATACAGATTCCGCGGATGAAAGCGTTGTAGCCAGCTCTTCATATATTCGACGTCGTAATCATAGAGGGCGATTGTACCAGTCGCTTAATCAGTCTTGTTCTCCCTGTCCCTCATCGCCCGCAACAGATGGCAAGGATAAGCTCTGCGAAGTATAAAGACTATCGCAGTTATCCATCGGGATGGCCGTTTGCTTGTTCTAGCGCCCCAACAGATCAGCATCCGCAGAAGCTGCTTTGCTGTTTGCCGTAGTAGCCCTTGTTAAGTAAGCTCAGATTAACTTGTCATTCCGAGCACTGGCGAGAAATCTTCTGCATCTAAAGTTTTATATAACCACAGAGATACAGGGTTTCCTGCCCCTGGGGCATAAATACCCACAGTATACAAGTCCCTCTAATATAAATGCGGTAATTTCCCGGTTAAAAGAAGGGGTGGAGGCAATGATACTCAAATTCGGTGTCAGTCTTAGGATTTTCTGGCAAGATTCTATTTACATGGCGGTTGTTTTTGATCCTTGTTGACGTCCTGGGGGGCTGGCGCTGTGGCGGCAGCGAGCAGTGGATGAGAGCGTGGAGAGATCGCAGGCCTGACGAACTGCTATGCTCTCAGCTGTGATGGACGTTTTCGCTGAGCAAGGAGATGCGTGGTGACGGCTCACATTTTTTTCCTGCATTTAATGGCCATCCTGATCGCTGCGCGCTTGTTCGCCGAACTGGCGGTGCGTATGCAGGTGCCGGCGGTGATCGGCGAACTGTTGGCGGGTGTGATATTGGGACCTAGTGTGCTGGGTTGGCTAGATCTCAACGAACCCATCCGTTTGCTGGCGGAAATCGGCATCATCATGTTGCTGTTCGAGGTGGGGCTGGAGACCGATGTGGGACGATTGATCGCCACCGGCCTGAGATCGCTATGGGTGGCAACGCTGGGATTCGTCGCGCCGTTTGTACTGGGCTTCGCCATCAGTTATTGGCTGTTCGATCTGTCCTTGCTGGCGGCCTTGTTCGTAGGAGGAACGCTCACCGCCACCAGCATCGGCATCACCGTACGGGTGCTCACCGATTTGAAGCGCCATCAAAGTCGTGAGGCGCAGGTAGTGCTGGGTGCGGCGGTGCTGGACGATGTTATGGGCGTGGTGTTGCTGGCGGTACTTTATGAATTTTATCTCGGCGGCGGTATCAATCTGGTCAACGCCGGGAAGGTCGCCTTGTTCGTCGGTATATTTTTTATCCTGGCGCCGCTGGTGGCTAAATTGATCTCGCTGCTTATCAAGCGTGTCGACTCCGCAACCGAGATCCCCGGTTTGATTCCCACCGCGATCGTGGCCCTGGTGCTGTTCTTCGCCTGGCTGGCCCATGCCATAGGGGCACCGGAGTTGTTAGGCGGGTTTGCCGCCGGCCTGGCTCTGTCGCGGCGTTTCTTTTTCCCCTTAGGTATAGCGATACGCGCCGACCCGGATTTTGCCCACCGTATCGAAGGCCAGATGAGCTCCATCATTCATTTGTTCACGCCGATCTTTTTTGTCTCGGTGGGCTTGTCGCTCAATTTGCAGGAGATCGATTGGTCGTCCACCTTCATCTGGACGTTTTCACTGAGCGTGTTTGCCTTGGCGATGTTGGGGAAGCTGATAGGTGGCCTGGTTAGCGGTGAAAAGGGTTTGCGTGCACTGATCGTCGGCCTGGCCATGTCGCCGCGTGGCGAAGTGGGACTGATCTTTGCGGAGCTGGGTCGGACCTCGGGCATCATGAACGCGGAGCTGTACGCCGCTACAGTAATCGTGATCGTGTTCACCACTTTCCTGCCGCCTCTGGTCATCAAGGCTCTTTACCGCCGTTACGGGCAGGTTCTCGATGCACCGCCATGATTTTTGTTAAGGGTGGTGCCTAAATTCTTATAGGTGATAATCTGCTGTTATGTGTAAGACCGACACATCCATCACAGGCATCGTGATACTTTCCGTTTTATTGCTGGGTATGCAAGCGGCGCATGCCGCCGAAGTGTCCGTGCCCCGCTTTGATCTTCCGGCACTGGATGGCAAACGTTATACCGATCGCTGCCTGGAGGGGAAGCCGACCCTGATGGTATTTTGGGCGTCATGGTGCCCGGTGTGCCAAGTGGAACTGCCCAAGCTTCATACACTGTTCGAGGCGGCGCGGGGCAGGGGACTACAGGTGCTCGCCATTGGTTTTGCTGATGAGTTGGACAAGATCCGCCATTATGTGCAAAGCCATGGGGAGATATTCGATTTTCCCGTACTGTACGACAGGGGGGACGCGGTGGCGAAGCGCTTCGGTGTAATAGGCACGCCGACGATCTACCTGATAGACAGGCGCGGCAAGATCGAGTACGTAACCTGGCTGATCGAAGATCCGGCGCTTGGAGATAAATTGGAAAAGCTCTTGGCGGTTCCGCAATCCAGCCGGTCGGAGGCCTTGAATGCTTATCGAGTCTTGCCAGAGTCTGATTGATTTCCCACGGTCATTTTCTCCCATGGAGAAGGTATCCGCATAACGAGATGAAGTACGTATTGATAAAATGGGCGGTTTGCGGTGTAGCGGGTCTGGTGTCCTTTAGCTTTGGATACGCTCAAGGTGATGAATCAATTAAATCGATACATCTGGGATTGCTTTATCCCAATGGCGTCGATGTGGCGGGCTACTCCGTGGAGAAACAAATCAGCACGGATGTCTACAGATTTACACTTTCGGATTTCCATCCTTGGCCGCCATTGGTGTTAGTTACTGTGGGGATTTCGGGGGCGATGGATTTACCTGTACGGTGGGCGTAGGTATCGGGTCGGTGCTGTATGGGTCCGTAGCCTATCAATGGCAGGTGAATGCATCGCACTACTGGAAGTTGGGTGCGGGTGTAACTGCCGGGGTAGCATACAGCGGTGTTTATCCGGTGCTGTCATACGAATATCGATTTGATCACTAAGTACGACCGGGGCCGGAAAGCCCGACAGAGAACGTATTTAGGTTGCCGCTGAGTGTGTTTTCGCGCAGTCGGATGCTGGCGCATACAGTCCGATCCCTTGCTGCCGTTATTGAGATTCAAGAGATTCACATTATCCAAAAGGGGTTGGGTCATGAAACGTTGGTTGTTGCTATGGGCGCTCATTCCATGTGTCGCGAGCGCGGCGAATTGGCAGCAGTTGTTCAGCGATTATGAGTACAGCGTGGCTGTCGATACGGGCAGCATCCAGCGCTCCGGCGGCCTTACCAAGGCCTGGGTGCGGCAGCATTTCGTGAAAGAAAGAAATTCCGGGGTTTATGCCTACAATATCCTCATTGGTCTGAACGCGTTTGATTGCAAAAATAAGAGGGTGAATCTGTTGCAGGTCCAAATTTTACAGGACGACAAGGCAGTTGATTTGTATACCCCCAGACAGTCGGGCGGGAATCGCCCCATCATCCCCGGCACTGTCGAGTATTTCGCCTATCAGTACCTGTGTACAACCAAGGCCAAATAATCCCGCTACGAGGCTCCGCGATTGATGCCAGTTCCTGATAATTATACCCGGGTATTATTGAATCTGTGAGTTTTACCCGGGTAAAATTGCGCGCATCAGTTTTCGGAGAACAGTGCCATGAATCAATCGGCGGAATAGTCGGTTATCGCTTTTGCCGGGACCCGACGTGTCGCGGCGGGGCAGCTCCGCGAGGTGGCCTTGCGGCTTAAAGTATTGATGAACGAAGAGGAAAATGAAACTGCGGTGCTGATCTTCGATGCGGCCAGCAGCGAACCGGTAGAACTGGACCTACGCGGGACTGTGGAGGACGTTCTGCAGCGATTGGCCAAGGCGGAGACCGCCCGGAGTAATAACGCCCCCGTGCCGCGCGCGCCGGGACGTCCCAGGCTGGGAGTGGTTGCCCGTGAGGTAACCTTGTTGCCGCGGCATTGGGAGTGGCTGCGCGCTCAGCCCGGCGGCGCCTCGGTGGCCTGCGCAAGCTGGTGGAACATGCCAGTTGCAGCAATCACGACCGGGTCCGTCGGGCACAGGAGGTTTGTTACCGGTTTATGTCGGCCATGGCCGGCGATCTGCCCGGATTTAAGGAGGCCGCGCGAGCGCTGTTCGCGCTGGATGAGCAAGGCTTCACGGCGCTGATTGCATCCTGGCCGACCGACATCCGTTATCATGTCAGCAGCCTGGCCGCCAATGCATTCAGCGCCGCGGCGGAGGGTGTACAAACACGTTAAATTTATAGATACGAGCATAGGAGAAAAAAATGGCAAGCGTCGGTTACCACGAACCCGTTGAAGAGTTGTCCCAGGAGACGCGCGACATGCATAAGGCGATCGTGTCGTTGATGGAAGAGCTGGAAGCCGTCGATTGGTATAACCAACGCGCCGATGTCTGCAAGGATCCGGAACTCAAGGCCATTCTTGAACATAACCGTGACGAGGAGAAAGAACATGCCTCCATGGTGTTGGAATGGATTCGCCGCAAGGATCCGACGTTTTCGAAAGAATTGAAGGATTACCTGTTCACCGATAAGCCCATCGCGCACAAATGAGCGTGGGGGCACGCTGCGAGTTTTGAGTCAGAACGGTTTTGGGTGCTGCGCTCAGCATCCAGGGAGAGACTGCGGTTTCGGCGTTTATCTTTTGCGTACCAGCTGCACGCCGTCGCGGATGGGCAACAGCACGTTCTCGATGCGTTCATCAGCGGTGAGAGTCCGATTGAGTTCCGCTACGGCATGGGCTGCCTCGTCTTGCGGGTCCAATACCCGGCCAGCGAGAAACATGTTATCGATGACGATCAAGCCGCCGGATCGGGTGCGCTGGAGGACTTCCTCGTAGTAACGAGGATAGCCTTTTTTATCCGCGTCTATGAACGAGAAATCGATAGGTTCCTCGATGCGGCGGATGGTTTCCAGGGCCGGTCCCATTTTAATCTCGATTTTGTTGCCGTAGGGGCTGGCGTCAAACGCGGCTTGCGCGATGACGCGTGCCTCGGGGTCGATATCGCAGGTGATGATTCTGCCTTCGTCCGGCAGGCCTTCCGCCATGGATAAGGCGGAATATCCGGTGAACATGCCGATTTCCACCACCAGGCGGGGTCGCGTTATCAGCACCAACAGTTTGAGCAGGCGCCCCTCGATGCGCCCGGTCAACATCTGCGGGTAATCGGTCAATTCATGGGTGGTGGCTATGAGTTTGAGGAGCAGCTCGGGTTCCGAGCGGGTGTATTGGTGGGCGTATTCCTGGATGTCCTTGTCAATGAATCTGCTCACAACTCTCTCCTTAGGGCTGGGGGTCTCGTCGGCGCCGCAGGATGCCTCGATTCGATAGACTGCATTATGTCGCCCGGACATTCAATAGCGGCACCGGCGGGATTGCTCGCCGGGGCGAGGAAGCATAATGTGCAATGGACCGCGAGCGATGGATAGCCGCATGGAAACCTTATATCAGCTAAATACCGCCGATCATGCCCGTGTGACCTACCTCTGTCGCCGAGGGGCGGCCGATCGCGGCGACGCTCCGCTGCTGTTGATCCACGGCGCGGCGAGTAATATGACTCGCTGGTCGGAGTTTGCCGAGCGAACGGTGTTGACGGCCAAGCATGACATCATCCGCCTCGACCTGCGCGGCCATGGCCGGTCGCTGTATCGCGGCCGCGTCGGCTTGGAGATCTGGTGTGACGATATCGCCGCCGTTCTGCATCATGAAGGCCATCAGCGGGCGATCCTGGTGGGGCATTGCCTGGGCGCAAACGTGGCCATGATGTTTGCGGCCCGCCACCCTCACCAGACCTACGGTGTCGTGCTGGTCGAGCCCATGCTCCATCGGGCCCTCATTGGAACGCTGCGACGTCTGAGTCGGCTGGTGAGACCGGTCAAGGCATTGGTCGCCATAATCCTGCAGCTCAACCGCCTGGGTATCTACCGGCGCCATCTGGCGGCGCTCGATCTGTATGAACTCGACAAGACCTTTCGCGCTCGGCTGGTCGAGCCCGGCGGTGACCAGGCACTGGTGCGGCGTTATGCTTCGCCGTGGCAGGATCTCAAGACCATGCCCAGTGCAATTTTTCTACAGGACTTGTTGGAGGTGATCCGGCCCTTACCCCTGGAAAAAATCCAGGCGCCGTTTCTCGCCCTGCTGTCCAGAGGCCATACCTTCGTCGACCCCGAGATTACCGCTGCATTGTTATCAGGTTTGCCTCAAGGGGAAATTCACGCTCTGGATGCGAAACATTGGATACCGACCGAGCAGCCGCAGGCGATGCGCCAATTGATCGAGGCGTGGGTCGCGACCGTGACGGCCTAATTCAACCCGCTACGAGAAATGCAAGGCACACAGCAGTACGGCAAACGACCTGGCAGTCCGGGTTTGGAGAGCGCAGGGTCTAGATTGCTTCAGGGATGGGCGCACTGAGCGTGCGGGTCAGGATGCCCAGCAGAGTACGTTGCAACACCAGGGCGTCATTGCTGGCACGATGACGTACATTCTTCAGGTCGCGCAGGGCTACAGCCTTTTCCGTGTGCCAGTAATCAAGATGATCCTCCTGCAACAGGCAACGCAGGGATTCCACGCGAAAACGCCGCGGCAGTCCCGCCGTGTCGAACAGCAGTGCCAGCCATGACTGGTCGTGTCCCCAGGCATCGCTGTAGACCACCTTGTACAGCAGCAACTCATTGAGCTGTTCTGCCACTTCATTCACCGAGCGGCCGTGAGTCATCAGCAAGTCACGGGAGATACCGTGCATGGCCTCCGCCTCGGGGTCCCAGTGGGTCCAGCCGGGGGCGGGCCGGATCAGGAAACAGCGGGTGCTGCCATCCTTCAAGGCCACGCCCACTTCGATGGGGTAACTACCGCGACCGAAACCCGAGGCCTCGAGATCGATGACGACCGGCGCATGGTGGGGGACGGTGTTGAGCATGGCGACGGTCCGTTTCACGGCTGGTGGCAATGAGCTTTAGGCACGGTCACGATACTCCATAGTGAATACCCGAGAATCAGGGAAAATTATCGCACTTCTTTCCCGTGCACTCATCATAGTTATGTGCGCGGGTATGGCGACCATATTAACCAACGCCGCCCGTATCGCCAAGCCGATTGTTCGGCAGGACAGGCATCGCTACATATTTATACGTGACATTGGCGGCACAGGGGCGATAATGGTCCCATGAACGATTATGACCGGGAAATCAGCGACGCGCTGTTGGCGATCGAAGCAGAACTGCGGTTCCTGTCGTTATGGGAGGACGAGCCACCTCCGGCAGAAGATTTGCTCAGCGGCCAACCGTTTTGTTGCGATACCTTGGATTTTCCGCAGTGGGCACAGTGGGTTTTGCTGCCGCGCATGTGGAATATCGTCGAACAAGCCGGCCCGTACCCCACGCGCTGCGGTATTCATGCCTATGCCGAAGAGTGGGCCGTGAATCAGGGTGCCGATAGTCTGGCTTTGCTGGGACACATTAAACGCTTTGACGCCTTGATCGAGGGACGTTACGCAAGCGAGCGTCATTGATACCTTTGCCGAGTCCCGGCGCTCCGAATAATTTCATGATGTGATGCCGCGTCGACTGATGGCCGTACCTGGGGCTGGCGTGCCCGATACGGGCTGACAGCGAAGCCCGCGCGCTGTTATGCTTGCCGTCTAGTATGAAGACGTTGTTTTTTAAATTTTAGGGGGTTAGCTTGACACGAGTTGCAATTACCGGCGCCGCGGGGCGCATGGGCCGCAGTCTGGTAGAGGCCTGTCACAACACGCCCGGCTTGAGTCTGAGCGTGGCGGTTGAGCGTCCCGGCAGTTCCGTGATCGGCGCCGATGCCGGTGAACTCGCCGGTATCGGCAAGCTGGGCGTGCTTATCGGCGATGCTCTGCAGGCCGATGACTTCGACGTGCTGGTGGATTTCACCCGTCCCGAAGTCACCTTAAACAATCTTGCCGTGTGTCATCCCGCCGGGAAGAAGATGGTGATCGGCACCACCGGTTTTACACCGGAACAGCGCAATACCCTGATCGATGCCAGCGGCGAGATGGCCATGGTGGTGGCGCCCAATATGAGTGTGGGCGTTAATCTGTGTTTCAAGCTGTTGGAGACCGCCGCCAAGGTATTGGGGGATGAAGTAGACATCGAGATCATCGAGGCTCATCACCGCTACAAAGTGGATGCACCGTCCGGTACGGCCTTGCGCATGGGCGAGGTGGTGGCGAGCGCCCTGGGGCGGGATTTAAAGACCCATGCCGTTTATGGTCGCGAAGGACACACCGGCGAACGGGATCGCAAGACCATCGGTTTTGCCACGGTGCGTGCCGGCGATATCGTCGGTGATCACACCGTTATGTTCGCCGGTATCGGCGAGCGCGTCGAGATCACCCATAAGGCCTCCAGTCGCATGACCTTCGCCGCCGGCGCCATGCGCGCCGCAGGTTGGGTCATGGGACAAGACAGCGGCCTTTACGATATGCAGGACGTATTGGGCCTGCGCTGAAGATCCTAGTTTTCATATATAAGTGTTATCAGTCCTGCTTAAATTCCACACCGTAATTTCGAACCTCAGTGAGAAATCTTATAAGTAGTCGTTTTAATCTGCGGGTGAAACTGCATTCTTGCTATCGCTCGGCAAGCGTAATTATTCTGCCTTGCCGAGCGATAGCCGATGCGGTGATTGATATTTGTCAATCACCGTACTGCAAGCGGTCGTTACGATAAAAATATTAACGAACCATCCGCACGAAATATGGTCTTTAGAAGTGAACCAGGTTCAATTTATTGAACAGGAGGGCTCCGACATGAAACATTTCATCGTCATGGTTGCTCTTGCGGGTTTGACTACGACCT
>Ga0316579_10000096_pt1 | contig 23073 bp, 20 predicted proteins | sample J5NA_2_FD_203074 | JGI IMG/M metagenome (GOLD analysis project Ga0316579, IMG submission 203074) | Rhizosphere microbial communities from salt marsh grasses in Alabama, United States - J5-7_160517rDrA | ecosystem: Host-associated > Plants > Roots > Rhizosphere | place: USA: Alabama | collected... | reverse complement strand
ACCCCATCCCCGTTAATATCCCCGGCTCGTAACGTGGTCAGACCCAAGTTGACCGTCGTGCCGTTCGTTCCCGTGATATCTGTTGCTTCCGCACTCAGGTAGCGGTCATATTCAGCTACCACGCGGTACGTCTCGGCTGCATCATTGGCTACCAATGTGAATGTGCCATCGGATCCAACTTCAACCGGACCATCGACATGGCCGAAGCTGTCGAACAGCCATACCTGCACGCCGCTTGGATCAGGCCAGGCCTGAAGCGCTACCGTACCCGTGACTTGGAAGGCAGCCTGCTCACATACTACTGAGCTGCCGACGGGCGTATGCGGGATTGCAGTCGCGTTTGGATCAGAGATGATGCTGTTCGTAAATGTTACGGCCGATTGGCCTTCAGCGACACACTCAAAGGTGATCGTTGCCACCACACCGCCGGTGCATGGCGCTGTAGGGTTGAGCTGGGACACGACATAATTGATCACACCCGTGGCATTGTTAGCGACGTTGGATTGCAAGAAATCGGGTTGCGGGCAGGTGCCCGGGGTAAGCTGTCCGCCGGAAACCTGGATTATATTCGGGTCGAAACTCAAGGCTAATTGAGCGCCATAAACATTAGTGGCGTCGGTCAGTGTAATATCCATATCGGAACTCATGCCGACGCTCATGACTACCGGGCCTGCCGGATCGAGCGCAAGCGTGGCTATTGCCTCATCTTCCGCCGCTGCCGAACCGGCCAGCATAACCACAATTAAACTAAAGGTTAAAACTAATAAGGTTACCCAAACCTTGGAATTGGGTTTTTTCATGACACACTCCTTACTCGCTGCGCGAATATCTAAAAATTGATAAATCTGTTACTAAACTTACACATCAACCTTAAATTTGAAATTACGATACGAATGCCTCGATCGCGCCCGCTGATGGAAGCGCTGTCCGCAGCGGCGATCAGATACGAGGCATTATTAATTTCGGCCGCCTTAATTCCAGGGAACCGGGCAGCTTTTATCAAAATTACCACCGAGCAGCGAGAGATCGAGAATATCCACATTGCAGTCGACATTGATATCCGCGCGTTCATCCCAGTTGGTATCGCCGCAGCTTAAACCGAAGTGACCCCCAACAAGTGATAAATCTAAGATATTAATCGCGCAGTCATCGTTCGTGTCTCCACCGAGCAGTGTAACCGAATTCAGGGCCGTTACATTCCCGGCGGTGACCGCTACACTTTGCTTTTCCCCATCCAGGTAGAGCTCTTTGGCAGCAGTAACATCGTAAGTGCCGGCGGGAACATCCACGCTGTAATCCCCTGCTGAATCCGTTTGACCGCAGACAGTCGCGCTGCCGTCTGCAGCACAAACCTGGACATCGCTGAAATCAGTCCGTCCCTGAAGAGAGACAGACCCTTCAATAGAGCCCTGTGTCTCGACCGGTGGTTCTCCATCACATAACTGCATCGATACGTCGTCGACATGCATGCTCGTGATCCCGTTCACGCCGTTATTAAATGTATCGAAGTAGACCTGCAAGGTGCCTTGATTCTTGAGATCTGAAAGATCGAAACTAAAATATTGCCACGCATCCACGTTTTGGCGGCGGTACAGCAGCCGCTTCAGTTCCTGGCCGTTCTTATTGAGAATGAATACAAACTGCCAGTCGCTGACATTCACTGCATCCGCTTCATCGATGGCCAATGGATTTTCAGGCAGGTAAAGGGGGATGGATTGATCCTCAGTGGTCTGGGGATAGATCCAGAAATTAAAATTGATGTTCTCCGTACCGCTGGGAATGGTGACCATCTGGCGGGCGCTGGAGTAGCTGTAACGATTGTTCGCCGGATTCACAATACCGGTACGCACAGACCTTGTGCCGCTATGCACCGGTTCCGGACTGGTAACATATTTGGCTGTATATTCGGTCGCCGACAAAATCCAACCGGTGCTGTCTTCAAATCCGCCGTTGACAATCCCCTCAACACACGTGGCGTCCGCAGATGCCGGCGCTGAAAGCGATTCAGATTGTGCTCCCGGGCCTGAACTGGAGGCAAGCGCGACGCTTGCCGAGATGAGAACAATCAGCGTGACGAACAAAACCATAGCCACGCGGTTCCTGCTAAAGCTGAAGGTGCTTTGGTTCATATTTCTCTCCAATTTGATTTAAAAATAGACTCCGCTCATCCTAGTTAAGTATAAGCAATTATAACATACCAAGTTGTGAAAGAGGCGGGAACGGATTCGTATGTTTGCAACCTCAAACAGGCCTGATCGTGGCCTCCTGGGAAATTACTACTCGGCACCCGGTCTGAGAACTTGAAAGATATCAAGTTACCCTTGATTATTCTTGCACTTTGTGCCATGATTTGGGCAAATGTCTGACAATTCCTTGACACCATTAGAATCGTTGGCCGTCACGCTCTATGATATTGGCGCCGTCCAATTTGGGAAGTTTAAGCTGCACAGTGGTAAGAAATCACGGGTCTACCTCGATATGCGCGTGCTGGCTTCATTTCCCGAAGCTTTGCGCGAGGTCGCCGGCGCTTATCGTACCGTTCTGGAGTGGCTGGAATACGATGTGATCGCGGCAACGCCCCTAGCCGGGCTGCCGATCGGTACAGCCATTGCCCTGGACATGAACCAGCCCTTGATCTACCCGCGGAAAACGGCCAAAAGCTATGGTACAGGGAAAGCAATTGAAGGGGTTTATACGGTTGGCGACACGGCCATTGTCATTGACGATCTGGTGACCAGCGGCGACAGCATTGTGCAAACCATCGCCGCCTTAAAAGCCGGTGGCTTACGGGTCACCGATGCGGTCGTGCTGATCGATCGGGAGCAGGGCGGTGCGGAAGCCCTGCGTGAAGAAGGGTACCGCCTCCATTCCATCATGTCTCTACCTTATCTGCTCAACGTGCTGTTGGAACAAGAGCAGATAGGCGAAAAGAAATACAATAAAACGCTGAAATCTATAAGCTCATAGGGGGCTTGATGAGCGACCTCACACGCGGCACGTCGCATAACGTGTTACGCTACACGGGAAACCCGCTGGATGTGATGTTTTCGCCGCGCAGCGTGGCTGTGATCGGCGCTTCTGAACGGCCGGGGAGCATCGGCCGTACCATCCTCACGAATCTGCTCGAATCCCCTTACGAAGGCCGGGTCTATGCCGTCAATCCCGAGTATCGCTCGGTCCTTGGTTTGCCAAGCTACAATCATGTAGGCTTGATCGAGGAGCCCATTGATCTCGCTGTTGTCGCCACTCCGGGGGAGGTGGTGCCTGAAGTTGTTCGCCAATGTGTGGACGCGGGCGTTAAATCCGCGGTCCTCATCTCCGCCGGCTTTAGAGAGACCGGCGCCAGGGGGGCGGCGCTGGAAGCGGCCGTGCTTGCCGAAGCAAAAAAGGGATCGATTCGTTTGGTAGGCCCCAACTGCATGGGCATCATGAATCCTTACAATGGTTTGAACGCGACCTTTGCTTCGCGGATGGCTCTTAAAGGGAACGTCGGTTTTGCCAGCCAGAGCGGCGCTCTGTTCACGGCCATTGTCGATTGGTCGATCCGTGAGAATGTGGGTATCAGCAGTTTTATTTCCACCGGCTCGATGATGGACGTCGATTGGGGCGACCTGATTTATTATTTCGGCGATGACCCGCGCACGAAGAGCATCCTGATCTATATGGAAACCATCGGCGATGCGCGTTCGTTCATGTCCGCGGCGCGTGAAGTAGCCCTGACAAAACCGATTATCGTCATGAAGCCGGGACGCTCGCCGGAAGCGGCGCGCGCCGCGGCTGCGCATACCGGGGTGGATGCCGGAAATGATCTGGCGGTCAGCGCCGCCTTTCGCCGCTGTGGTGTCCTGCGCGTTAATACCATCGATGAATTATTCTCGCTGGCGGAAGTGTTGGCTAAGCAGCCCCGGCCGTTGGGACCGCGCCTGACGATTGTGACCAACGCCGGCGGGCCGGGTGTCTCGGCCACGGATGCCCTGGTAGCTGCCGGGGGAAAGCTGGCTCCTCTCTCCGACTCCTTAATGGCTGCTCTGGACGAAGCCTTGCCCGCTCATTGGAGCCGCAACAATCCCATTGATTTGCTGGGAGATGCCGGCGCTAAACGGTACAAAGAGGCTATCTCCATTGTGTCTAAGGACAGCGAAAGCGATGGTCTGCTGGCGATCCTGACCCCGCAGGGAATGACCGAACCCGTGGCGACGGCCGAGGCGTTGAAAGCGCTGTACGACAGGCCGGCCGGTTATCCGTACGGCAAGCCGGTGCTGGCAAGCTGGATGGGCGGTGAGGATGTCGCCGAGGGAACGGCCGTACTGAATAAGGCCAACATCCCGACCTTTGACTATCCGGATACGGCGGCGCGAATCTTCACCTATATGTGGCGCTATCAGCGGCGATTGAGCAGTTTATATGAAACGCCTACTTTGCCGGTGGGTGATGATGAAGAATCCTTGAAGCGCTTCTTGACCGGAGAACTGATTGCTGGGATTCGAGAAAACGGCCGTACTCGGCTGACTGGTATCGAATCCAAACGAATCCTCGAGGCTTATGGCATCCCGGTCATTGAAGAGTACCTGGTTCACAGCGCCGATAAAGCCGTCGCCCGGGCGGAGGATATGGGTTACCCGGTCGTTTTGCGGGCTTACACGACAGATGAAGAGGCATTAGCGCCGGTGCAGCTGCGATTGAAAGATGAGGGTCAGGTGCGAGGCGCTTATCTGAGAATTGAAACCATGGCCGCTGAGGGAAGCGGTTTTGCGGGAGCAGTGGTGCAGCCCTTCCTGAACATGGATGGTGAATTTACCTTGCAGCTGGCCTCCTATCCTGATGCGCAGTTAGGTCCCATATTGAAATTTGGTCTGGGAGGGAACGTAGGCAGGCTGGTGGCGGATATCGATCTGGGCCTGCCGCCGTTAAACTCGATCCTGGCGCGGCGGATGATGGAACGTACGGCCGTTTACGAAGCGATGTACAATACCGGGACGATCGATATGAGCGCCCTGGAAAACTTGTTGGTCCGTTTCAGCTATCTCGTCGCCCAACAGCCGTGGATCAAGACCATAACCATCGATCCTTTGTTAATCCTGCATGACGCGCCGATGGTTTTCAAGGCCGCTGTTGAACTGTATGGGCTTGATGTCCAGAAAGAAGAACTGCCGCGCCTCGCTGTACGTCCCTATCCGACGCAGTATGTGGAAGAGTTCACGAACCGCGAGGGGATTGAATTTGTCATACGGCCGATTCGCCCCGAAGACGAACCGCTCATGGCCGATTTTCAGGCCCGTCTTTCGGAAGAATCCGTCTATATGCGCTACTTCCGCGCCTTTGAATTGAGCGATCGCGTGGCTCACGAGCGTCTGACCCGCCTATGCCATGTTGATTACGATCGCACGATTGCCCTGGTCATCACCTGGCAAAACCCGGACACGGCCGAACCGGAGATCGTCGCCGCCGGCCGCCTGACGCGCATGCCTGACCCGCAGGAAGCGGAGTTCGCCATTCTTGTGCGCGATGATTTTCAAGGGAAAGGTCTGGGGACGGTGCTGCTGACCAGGCTGCTGCAAGTCGGCCGTGACGAAGGAATCGATCGAGTCATCGCCTACATGCTAGCCACGAACCTGGGCATGATCAAGGTTTGTAAAAAATTAGGCTTCCGCTTTGAACGAGAAGATGACCTTGTGAAGGCGATCATCGACCTCGATACATTTGGAAGAGAGAAAGCAGCGGAAAGCTAGTAAATTTCGGGAACGAATGTCTGCTCTTCGATTGGCGGTCTGACATAACCCGTGCCTTTCCTTACCGGCGGCAGCTCAATCGGGTCAGGCAAAATATCCTCGTAGGGAATTTGTTCCAGAATGTGGTGAATACAGTTCAGCCGCGCGCGCTTCTTATCATCCGAGTTGACCACGTACCAGGGCGCCTGCTTGATATCCGTATAATCAAACATGCGATCCTTGGCTTTCGAAAACTCTTCCCACTTATCGCGCGAAGCGATGTCCATCGGGCTTAACTTCCAGCGCCGGCTCGGGTCCTGGGAGCGCTGCTGGAAACGGTGTTCCTGCTCTTCATCGCTCACCGAGAACCAGTATTTCAATAACACCATACCCGAGCGCAGCAACATGCGTTCAAATTGGGGGCAGGAGCGCAAGAACTCCCAATATTCATCCTCGGTGCAAAAGCCATGTACCCACTCCGTGATCGCCCGGGTATACCAGCTGCGATCGAAAAGGACGATCTCGCCGCCGGCGGGCAGATGAGCTACCCAGCGCTGGAAATACCACTCTGACTTTTCTCTTTCCGTGGGAATGCCCAGGGCCACAACGCGCACGACGCGCGGGTTGGTGCGTTCGGTAATGCGTTTAATAGCCCCGCCTTTGCCGGCCGCATCGCGTCCTTCAAAGATGATCGCCGCCTTCAGATTATTGGTGCGCACCCAATACTGCAGTTTGACCAGTTCCTCTTGTAATCTTTGCAGCTCTTTTTCATAGAAATCGGTGCGCAGTTTGCCGTTTTTCTTATACCTTTTTTCTGGTTCTTGCCCATCAGTGCCGGCATCAATCCCGTTATCCATACCCATCTGTTCGCTCTCGCCCATGTTTGTACCCTTCCTGTTCCTCAGCTAACAACCCTTCTTTCATCCAGGCGGGAAGCCCGGACGCATTGGAATAAATTATAACATAGATCTCTACAGGAGATTGGTCCAATCCTACTATTGTCGGTTAGCACATTTTTATGCTAGATTGGACCAATCTGGAAGCGCGATTGGACCAATCTTTCTAATACGCCCCCAGCTCGCGCAGGCGGTCGTCGCTGATGCCGAAGTGGTGAGCTATTTCGTGTATCACTGTGTGTTTGACCTGGGCACGGATATGCTCGAAGTCACCGCCGCTGACCAGTTCAATTGCTCCCTGGTAAAGCGTGATCGTGTCCGGAGCGACTAGATTGTACCCGGAGGTGCGTTCGGTGAGAGGGATGCCCTGGTAGAGACCGAGGATGAGCGAACCAGGTCCGGCGCCGATTGATTTCTGTTCATAGGGTCCGGCCCAGTTATCGATGAGAATCTCAATATTTTGTAGATGTTCCTGAAAGTAGACCGGTAAATCGACTACAGCTTCCACCACCAGTGCTTCGAATTCTTCGCGAGGCAAACGCGGGTAGGTGCTGCGAGGAGTTGCTGCCCGAACGGCCGCTTTGACCTGGGGACGTTGACGGCCGAATGGATCATAAAACAAATGCATTCCCCCGCGGTCCGGCATGTGCAGGGCCAGCACCTGCCGCATGGGCGACGCGTTGAAGAAGGTTGCCTGGGGCAGGTTCGCTTCCCGCGTTTCAAATAAAACCCGCGAGAAGAACCACTGGTTGTTCAGCCATTGGCTAAGTACGTGCAGCAGGTGGCTCTGTAAATCGCCTGCCGGCTGGGAGGTACGCAGCCAAAAGCGCACCAGCGTCTCATCCTCGGCCACACCTTGTAACTGCTGCGGGTTGGCCGCCAGAAGTTCGGACAAAGGGCGCAGGTAAACGCAGCCCAGGCATACTTGCTGCGCCGGGTTGAGAACCGTGTAGGTAAAAGCGACGCGCTGCTGGTGTTCGCGCCAATGATCTTTCAAGTCTTGCAGGTTGTCGGCCAGGGTAAAATCAGCGGCCGGCCAATCCTGGCCCGACCACAGGCGCAGCTGCTCGCGGCTCTCCATGACCGCCTCATAATCGCGCTGGACATGTTCCGGCATTAACGGTTCAAGAAACAGGTGTTTGGTCTGGAATCCGGCCGGGACCAGGCGATCAGGAGGAAAGTAGGGCATGAGGGTTAGAAGAGTTTAAACTGCTCTGTATCGATTTGGCGCGCTTCCTGTGCCAGTACGGCATTGAGCAGTTCAATGGCCATGCGCGATTCCAGGGTCACTCCCGCGCGCACGCCCACACAGGGGTCGTGCCGCCCTTTCTTTAACTGAAAATCAATCTCCTGTAAATCTTTGCGCACCGACTGCTGCGTCTTGACGATTGAGGATGTCGGCTTAAAACCGACGCGACAGACCAGGGGCATGCCCGTGGTGATGCCGCCGATCAGGCCGCCATGGCTGTTAGCCTGGTAACCCTGGCGGCGAATGGGATCGTTATTCTCGCTGCCGCGCCGGGCCACGACCTCTAGGCCATCCCCTATTTCACAGGATTGGGCGGCGTGCAGCCCGCCCAGTGTGCCCATGAGCCGCGCCTTGAGGCTGTTGTAGAGCGGTTCTCCAACCAGTGGAGGCACATTTACGGCCGTTACTTCGACCAACGCGCCCAATGAATCCCCATCAATGCGCGTCTGCTTTATCAGCTCAGCCGCCTCGCGGGCGAATTCTTCATCCAGGCTGCGAATTTCCGAAGCCTCCAACAGCTCCTCAACCACGGTGATTGCCTGCCCGGGAAATGAGGACTCCTTTGTTTCGTTCAGAACATTGGCGTAGTAATTTTGCAGCGTGTAGCGGGTTTTTAAGGGGCCAACCTGCACAATGGATGATAGAAAGTGGGTGCCGAAGAGTTTGCCTAAAATGATGCGGGCGACAGAGCCGCCGATGACGTCAGAAATGGTCGAGCGATAGCTGGAACGGCCGCCGCCACGGATATCCACATTACCGCCGGACTGGTAATACTTGACCAGGTCGGTGTGTCCCGGACGCACCTCTCCTTCGGAACCTTCAAATTGCGTATAGTGACTCGAACGTGTACCAGTTGACAGTACCACAGCGCTGATCGGTTCGCCTGTGGTGTAGCCTTCCTCATAGCTGGGGGTGGAAAAGAGCGCATCGCCGACGGCCGCCTGCAGTTCAGGTCCCGAAGTCAGCAAAACGTGGTCCTCTTGGTACAGGCCGCTCAGTAAGAGGAGCTTATCCTTCTCCTGCCGCGGCGTCCCATGGCGCGTCCCCCCGGGACGGCGGCGGTCGAGATAGACCTGAATCGCCTCGCGTGAAATTTTAAAACCGGGCGGGCAGCCGTAGACAATGGTCGTGATGCCCGGCCCATGTGATTCGCCGGCTCCGGCGACGGCGTAATAAGGACCACCAAGAATTTCCATGGGGGAGATTGTAGCACAGATAGAGAATTTGGGATTTGGGATTGAGGATTTGGGTATATGCGGAATTCGGGGTGCGGAATTCTCCTCTATCTCTATCTCAATTCTCTATCTCACTTTTCTGCAAACTGTCTTAGCGCCTCAATATGTTCATCCACCGTTGTGAAGCCGGCGTTCATCGTGTTCAATGAGAGATGGGTGGCGCCGAGGGCCTGCCATTCTTCTTTTTGGCGCAGGAGATGATCTAAATCTCCCCTGTGCCAGGCGATGCGCGGCTCGATACCGATATCGGCGCGCGAACGGCCGTTTTCAGCCAGGTAACGATCTAGTAGCTCTAAGTAGGGAGCAGCGCCGGACGCCGAGCGTAAATTAGGCATCCAGCCGTCGCCCATTTTAGCGATGCGTTCCAGGACAACATCGGCGCCGCCGCCGAACCAGATCGGAATCGGCTGCTGTACGGGCAGCGGGTTCAACCCAGCATCAGAAATAGAGTGCCACTGCCCTTTCAAAGTAACCAACGGGCGGGTCCAAAGTTCGTGCAGCACGGCGACCTGTTCCTCCTGCCTTTTGCCGCGGGTGTGGAAGTTCTCGTTGAGCGCTTCATATTCCACGGCGTTCCAGCCGATGCCGATGCCGATGCGCAAACGGCCGTTGCACAAAACATCCAGCGTAGCCGCCTGCTTGGCGAAAAGGGCAGTCTGGCGCTGCGGCAGGATAAAAATACCGCTGGCGAATTCCATATTTTCGGTGACTCCCGCCAGGTAGCTGAAGAGAACGAACGGCTCGAAAAAAGGATCGCGATAGGTATAAGGCCCGCTCCAACCGCCCGAACGATCCGGGTTCGCGCCTAAAACGTGGTCATAAGCGAGAATATGCTTATACCCCAAGGCCTCCGCCGCCTGCCCGTAATCACGAACGGTCGTCGCTTCGGCCGGCATTTCAGTTTGTGGGAAAACAACACCGATTTGCATGTTAACCTCCATTGCTAGTAGTTGTAGCTCGATTTGGAAAATCGAGCCGCGATTTAGGCAAATCGCGCTACAAAATGCTTCACCAATATTCTACCCAAGTTTCAGGCGATAGATGAATATTCCGCTTGTCCCTCATCCGGATTCATGTAGGATTGGCTGCTATGGACAACGAACCGACCCCTTACCCCGAAGTCAACCAGGTGCTGCTCAAGCTGCTCGAAGAAGCGCGGACCGTGCTCGGCCGGGAATTTATCGGTCTTTATCTTTATGGGACGCTGGCCACGGGAGACTTTAACCCGCGGCGCAGCGACATCGATTTCGTGATCGTAACGAGGGATATGCTGGCGCAAGAAACGATAACGGCGCTCGAAAAAATGCATCGAACCTTCGCCGAGAGCGCCAACAAATGGGAGCGCAAGCTGGAGGGGTTGTATATGCCGCAGTCCGAACTACGGCGCTACAATGCGCAAGGGCCTCAACTGCCGACGGTGAACGAAGGCAATTTTTACCTGGCCGGGCAGGGCAGCGATTGGGTGATCCAGCGCCACATCCTACGCGAACAGGAAGCAATCGTCGCCGGGACATCGATCCGTGAATTTATTGATCCAATCACGCCGGAGGAGATGCGCACAGCCGTTTGCACCCTCATGCATGAATGGTGGGCGCCTATGATTGACGATCCGGCCTGGCTGGACGGCCGTCCCGAATACCAGGCCTTCGCCGTACAAACGATGTGCCGCGTACTTTACACATTGGAATTAGGAACTACCGTTTCCAAGACGGCCGCCGCCAATTGGGCTATGGAAGCTCTGGATGAAAAATGGACGGGGCTAATCAAAAAGGCCATTGGCTGGCCTGATACCTGGCCGGTCGATATCCGGCAGGTGCAGGCCTTCATCCGCTATACGCTCGGCCAATGCCCGCAAGGAGATCGATCCGCAGGGTTGCTATCCTAACGCTGGTGGCACGTTCGGGAGACCGGCCACAGCTACAATACGACCGAAGCTAACCTAAACCGATGGATGAAGAAACACGGACTTAGAAAAACAAGAACAAGGTATTGTCATGGCTAAGAAGCCCTCAAAATACGAGCTCCTGTACCTAGAGGGCCGCAACATTTGTGGAGCGCCCTCCCAACAGTTTGTCGATTTTTTCAATACCTTCAACCGGAAAAACTGCCGGGTGCTTGACCGCGGTTGCGGTCAGGAGAGAGACGCCCTTTTTATCGCCAGAAAAGGACATAGCGTCTGCGGTGTAGACCTCTCTGAAACTGGCATATCCCAGATGCTTGAGGATGCGAGAAAGGAAGGGCTGAATATAGACGGGATGGTAGCGTATATCTATGGACGAATATTGTTAATACCCAACTTCGTCACCCGAAAGTTAATATTATTATTGCAGTTTAATTGATTGGCTTAATGTTCTCCGGGCCTTCGTTGCGGGGGTTGTTGACGGCCGTTGACACCGCGTAAGCTTCCATCTCATCAGACGCGTAGGGGCGAAGCAGGTGCATGGCATCTTCCGGGTTGTCACCGGGATCGAGCCACATGCTGTAATCCGCGGGCTCGATAATCACGGGCATGCGATTGTGGATCGGCTCCATGAGCTCGTTGGGTGTCGTAGTCAGGATGGTGCAGGTCTCGATCAGACCGCCGTCCGGGTCGTGCCACATCTCCCACAATCCGGCCAGGCCGAACAGCTCATCCCCAACGGACCTGATATAAATCGGCTGCTTGCCGCCGTTCAGCTTCTGCCACTCGTAGAAGCCGCTGGCCGGCAGCAGGCAGCGCCGGCGTTTGAAGGCTGCGCGAAAGGATGGTTTTTCATCGACCGTTTCCGCGCGGGCGTTAATCATGCGCGAGCCAATAGAGGGATCCTTAGCCCAGGAGGGGATCAGGCCCCACTGGAAATAGGTCAGTTCCCTTTCCCCCTTTTGATTCAGACGCACCGCGGCCACCGGTTGGGTCGGGGCGATGTTATAGCGCGGCGCAATCTCATGCGCCACCTCAATACCAAATTGCGCGGCAATAACCGGTCCGGGAGCAAGTAAAGCAAATCTTCCACACATAGGGCAAGTCCTTTACAGTGAGTTTTTCAGTCTATCAGTATCTCAGTAGACTAACTGATGTACTGATTCACTGACGTACTGAATTACTATATTTTACCACGCTTACGCTGGATAGATCGCCCCCCCCTTGATACAATCTCGATAGAAATTTACCCTTTGGGGATTAGGGAACTGATCGCTGAAAAGCTGACCAGCTATGACTCTGGAGATACCAATGACAGATTACGATTATGAAAAACACCAGGCTGCGGCCAACACCATCCGCGGGTTGGCCATGGATGCGGTGCAAAAAGCGAAAAGCGGCCATCCCGGTATGCCGATGGGCATGGCTGACGTGGCCACGGTTTTGTGGACCCGCTACTTAAAACATGATCCAAACCACCCGGAGTGGCCGGACCGCGACCGCTTTATTCTTTCCGCCGGCCACGGCTCAATGCTTCTCTACAGCTTACTCTTCTTGAGCGGGTATGAAGGCATGACCCTGGAGGAGCTGCAAAATTTCCGCCAGTGGGACAGCAAAACACCCGGTCATCCCGAGTATGGCCATACAATCGGGGTTGAGATGACCACCGGCCCCTTGGGACAGGGCATCAGCAGCGCCGTGGGTATGGCTCTGGCCGAACATATGCTGGCTGAGCGCTATAACCGGCCCGATTTCGACATCGTCGATCATTATACCTATGTGATTGCCAGCGACGGCGACCTGATGGAAGGGATTTCACATGAAGCCTGTTCCCTGGCCGGGCATCTAGGTCTGGGTAAGTTGATTGTATTCTATGACGATAATTCGATTAGTATTGACGGATCAACACAAATTTCTTTCACCGAGGATGTGTTAAAACGCTTTGATGCTTATGGCTGGCACACCGAGTTGATCGATGGGCACGATCCCACGGCCGTCATCGCCGCTACCGAGATCGCTCAATCGGTCAGCGATCGGCCGTCGATCATCGCCTGCCGGACGAAAATAGGTTTTGGCAGCCCGCACAAAGAAGGAACATCCAGCGCGCATGGCGAACCGCTGGGTGAAGAAGAAGTCCTGCTCACGAAGAAAGCCTTAGGACTGCCTCTCGATGAAAAATTTTACGTCGCCGATGGCGTGAAAGCTTCCTTCTCCCGCGACGGCAGCCAGTTTGCTGCCTGGCATAAGCTGTGGGAAAAGTATGCTGAAGCGCATCCCAAGGGAGCGATGGCTTACCAGGATGCCCTGGCGGGCAGGCTGCCCGCCAATTTAGAGGAGCTTCTGCCCAAATTCATGGTCGGCAAAGCAGCGGGAACGCGCGTGTTCTCCGGCCAGGTGATCGCCGCGCTTGCGCCGCATATCCCATCTTTGATTGGCGGTTCGGCCGATCTGACCGGTTCCAATAAGACAAACATCCCTGACACGACGGATGTCCAGAAAGATGATTTCAACGGCCGTTATATCCGTTTCGGCGTGCGCGAGCATGGCATGGGCGCTATCTTGAACGGGCTCAGCCTGCACGGCGGATTCCGGCCTTTTGGCGGCACCTTCCTGGTCTTCTCCGATTATATGCGCGGCTCCATCCGTCTGGCGGCGATCATGGGCCTGCCGGTCATCTATGTCTTCACCCATGACAGCATCGGTGTTGGTGAGGACGGCCCCACGCACCAGCCGATCGAACAAACGACCAGCCTACGCCTCATCCCCAATATGACCGTCATTCGTCCCGGCGACGGTACAGAAACAGCCTATGCCTGGCAGGCCGCACTGGAAAACAAAAGTGGCCCCACGGCGCTTATTCTAAGCCGTCAGGGTGTGCCCACGCTCGAGGAATCGAACAGCAACGCCATGCGCGGCGCATATATCTTGCGCGAATGCCTGCATGACAGTGAAGATCCGCAGGTGCTGCTGATCGGCACGGGCACGGAACTGCAAATCGCCTTGCAGGCTCAGGAACTGCTCGCCGACCGCGGCGTGAGCGCGCGCGTCATTTCCATGCCTTCCTGGGAACTGTTTGACCAACAGCCAATCGAGTATCAGGATACCGTTTTGCCGCCGCACCTGCCCGCGCGCGTCTCTATCGAAGCCGGCGTCACCTGCGGCTGGAAGAAGTACGTGGGCGATCAGGGCGTGGCAATCGGCCTGGATCGCTTCGGCGCTTCCGCCCCCTATGCCAGGGTTTACGAGGAATTAGGCCTGACGGCCGAAGCCGTGGCTATCGCTGCTGAAGCTTTACTTGTCGAGGATTAATTTCAACCGGCGCCAGGCTCAATCAGGAGCCTGGCGCCGGCGTACAGGCTGACTTGTTTAAAGATATCTTGCAGCAGTTAAAAGAAAAACTGATCGATTTTTTCAAGGAACGGCCGACTGCGACCTTCCTGGGCATCCTTGTCTTTCTGGGCGCGTTCTGCGGAGGTTCCTATTTATTTGGCAGCGGCCCTATTAATGCCCTCGAACGCCTCTTCTTTCCCGTCCGCTTCATCGTTACCGAAACCGGCGGAGCCGAAGACTGGTACGACGTTTATTTTATTGATCCCCCGCAAACTTACGATACCGATCATTTCACCGGCGAAGCGCCTGAAGCCCTGCTAGCCCTGATCGAGAATGCCCAAGATACGATCCATGTCGCCGCCTTTGAGTTTAATCTGACCCCTATCGCCGAAGCCTTGATCGCCGCCCAGCAGCGCGGAGTCGATGTGCGCTGGTATACCGATGATGAGCATGGTCTGGATGCGGATGAGGACGAAGGGCACGGGCAGTTCCAGTTGATGGCCGAGGCCGGCATTCCCGTTCGCGCCGATGAACGCCAGGGCTTGATGCACAATAAATTCATCATTTTTGATAAGGAAATTGTCTGGACCGGCTCGACAAACCTGACCCGCAACGGCATGTTTAAGAACAACAACAATACCCTGGTCATCCATGACCCGGTTATCGCCCGGCGCTACGAGAAAGAATTCACCGAATTATGGAAGGGGAAATCCAGTTCAGAGCGGCGATCGCCCATTTGGCTGCAGACGACGATGATTGAAGACACTCCGGTTCTGGTCCTTTTCGCGCCGGAAGATAATGCTATGGAGGAACTGCTGCCCCTGATTAGACAGGCTCGTAACAGCATCCACTTTATGACCTTCGCTTTTACGCACGATGAGATGGGTGAGGAGCTTGTCAGGCAGGCCAGGCAGGGCGTAGACGTCAGGGGCGTGTTTGAAGCGCGAAACGCCTCCGACAAGCATAGTGAGATCCACCGCTTATACTGCAATGACATCCCCGTGCGCGAGGATGGCAATTCCGCCAATATGCACCACAAGGTTTTTATCATCGACGACCTGATTGTGGTCACCGGTTCCTATAATTTCTCCAATAATTCAGAAAATACGAATGATGAGAATCTGGTATTTCTCAACAACAGCGCCGTCGCCGCCCTTTACGAGGAAGAATTCGCGAAAGTCTGGCAGCAGGGAAATGCTCCTCCTCAGAGTGACATCGTTTGTCCTTAGGCGAAGAGTGTTCGCAGCCCGATTATTGGCTGCGTAAAGGCTGCAGTTGTTTGATGAAGGCGCGGTAGTTGGCGAAGATGAATACGGCCGTTGCCGCCAGGGAAATATACCCGGCAAAATAAAAAACGGACGCCGGACCGGTCGCCTCGTAAAGTAGCCCTCCGCTGAAGGCGCCTAAAGCGGAGCCAAAGCCCATGACTACAGCCGAAAATACCGACTGCGCGGTCGTGCCCAGGCCGGGTGGGGCGATTTCGTTGGCGTAAGCCACGCCGGCTATCCACATGATCGCAAAGGTCGGGCCGTGCAAAAGGCTGATAATCAACACCTGCCAGGGGGCAGTCATGTTGACATAAGCAAACGAGCGAATCACCGTAAAAATCATCGATATCCCCAGCAAGAAGGCTGGACTCCAGCGGGCTAGAAGACGCCGCGAATACAGAAAAACCGGTATTTCACTGATCGTGGCAAAAGTCAGGGTCAGGCCCATGATCCCTGTACTCGTGCCCAATGTGCCCAGATAAAGAAAGAGATAATTGAGGAATACATTGAGGCTCAGGCTTTCGATGGTGGCTACGGCCAGAAAAAACAACCAGCCGCGGTTGGAGAGCAGAATGCGCAGTTCAGCCCAGAAATTCGAACTGGTCTCGTAAGCCGTCATCGGAACGCGCGTGCCGATGAGGAATAGGGGGAGATAAAGCGCAAGGAAGCCGATAAAGGCCCAGGTTAGACCGGAAGCGGCGATGATTGATCCGGCGACTGCCCCGCCTAATCCCCATCCATAAGAGCCCCAAACACGCTGCTGACCGTAGCCGGATTCTCCATAGTGATGCAGGACGGAATTGTCGAAAAAAGGCATCACGGGCGAGAAACAAAAAGCGTAGACGATAACGATCGGCACGAGTTCCAGGAAAGTGTCCACGCGGGTCATCAAGAAGACGGATACCCAGGTGCCGCCAATGGCCAGCAAAAAGAGCGCGCGGTGGCGCCCGGTGATATCGGCGGCCATGCCCCAGATTGTAGTGCCGACCATGCCCACCAGCGGAAAAATGGCTGTCAAGGCGCCGATTTCACGTCCGGAAAGGTCCAGGTCTTGATAATAAAGGGTCAGAAAAGGCAGCAGGCAGGCCCATGCAGCATAAATTAGAAAGTAAAAAGATTTAGCCATATTTGTTATTCAGCCGGGCGGCCCCACACTTCGATCTCCGCAATGCAGGTATCTTCGAACTCCCACCCGGGGTAAGTTTCTTCGATGACCAATTTGAGCGAATTGGCCACAATGCCCGGTACGACGCCCCCTGCCAGGTCAAATGACTGCTGCCCAGTCGAATCATCAACCTGCCAATTATCCACCAACTCGCCGTCGAAATAAAGGGCAAGTTCCTTCACACGGCCGTTTACCTCATACAGATAATTTCCCCCTTGAAAACCATTGGATAGGCGTAGGGACGTGATCTCCACGGGCGAGGTGAAGTCAAGCTGCAGCCATTCACCGCTGCCGTCTCCCTCAACCCCCTCACACCAGGGCTGGCTCTCCTGGCCATCGATAACGGCCCAGGCGAAGTAGATGCCGCCATCATCAACCGGCAGCTGCGAAGAGGAACTGGCCATGGCAAATGGCGAGAGATCGCGCGCTTCTTGATTCTTAGTCAGGAAGAAGGCCAAATCCTGCACAAGGAGGGAATCAGACACGGCCGTTATTTCACCCGAGATCTGGACGCCGGCGCCATTCCAGGCGGCGACGGCGAACTGCTGCCGGATAGCGTTGTCCGGCGAATCGATATTAAACAGACGGCCGTCGTCATCGACGAAACGGTATGCCACCTGCGATCCCTGCGGCCTGCGCTCGATCTCACCGCGCCAATCAGAGAACTTTTCTAACACCAGTTCGCTCTCACCGGGGGTGATTGTTTCCGTGCAGCGCCAGTCGATCTCCGCGGGCAGGCCGTTGGGGTTGACCACGCAGGCGGGATTACACCCATCCTTCGCCGCATCAAGCCCGATCCACCATGTGCCGCTGTTCTCATTACAGAAATGAGCCGGCAAGAGAGCCCCTTCGGCCATACAGGGACTGTTCGATGCAATCGCCAAGGCTTGATCGTAAGTCAGGCTGTTTCCGCTGGCGGGATCACTGCAAACTTCGACGGCCGTTTCCTGGATCTCCGGCGTTGCCGTGATCAGCACCGGGGAAGGGGTTACCCCTTGCGGGTACTGCACGACGTTTAGCGGTGTGGGCGAAGCATACACCATGGCGTCGATAGGTGTTCCAGTTGCCCCGATTTCCACTGCCTGCGGGTAGGAGTCGGCCGTTAATTCCCCGTCGCCGCCATTTGGATCGTATATCCAGTCCGGGACCTCACAGGCGGAGAGCAGGAGAACACCCAGGGTGAGTATGAAAAAATAGGAAAACAACTCAGATTGACTGCTTCGCTTCATAAACATTGCCGGTATTGTGTCGCCCTGTCCGGCAGACGTCAATACATTTTTCCAAGCTCCTATTAAGAATTCTTGACAATCATTCCCGCGCCTTATAAACTTAGCATCGATTAGTCACCAGTGACTATTCACAAGGAACTAATATGGAAAAGAGACTTCTACTGCTCAGTCTGCTGCGCGACCATGAGATGCACGGCTACCAGTTGAGTGAAATGCTCAGCCGGAATGCCGGTATTCCTATTAAGCTGACTAAGCCCAACGCCTACAAACTGCTCAAGAAAATGGAGCAGGAGGGTTGGATTACTTATTATGAGGAGCAGGAAGGGAACCGGCCGCCGCGCCGTGTCTATCAGATTACGGAAGCAGGAGAAGCCGCTTACCAGCAGATGCTGCGCGAGAATCTGGCCACTTATTCAACGCCCGAGTTTCCCAGCGCCGTGGCTTTCAATCTGATCAGCGTCCTGCCGGCCGGGGAAGCGGTCGATCTGCTGCGGCGGCGGCGGGAAATCGTCGCCGGCTGTCTGCATGAAGTGGAGGAAACCCCGCTCGAAATGCGCGTCGTGCACTTGAGTATTGATTACCTGATTCGCTTTTACAAAACTGAGATTGATTGGTTGGATGAAATGATCGCTCGCTTGAGCGCCACATAAACACTTTTTGAGGAAAAGGATGAAAAAAGAACTTGCCATTGAAACAAAGGGATTAACTAAAAGATATGCCGATGATCTACTCGCCGTAGATGATCTGCATCTGGTTGTCCCCAAAAACAATATTTACGCCCTCTTGGGACCCAATGGGGCGGGGAAAACAACTACGATTTCCATGCTCACGACGCTGATCACACCCACGGAGGGTACCGCAACCATTGCCGGTTTCGACATCGTCGAGCAGGCGAGTGAAGTTCGCGCGCGTATCGGTGTGACTTTTCAGGAGATTGTCCTTGATCCGGATTTAACGGGACGAGAATCGCTGGATTTTCACGGCCGTCTCTATAACATGTCCAAAGCCAAGCGCCTGGCCAAGATCGAAGAACTCTTGCAGCTTGTAGAGCTGGAAGAAGCCGCCGACCGGCGCACGGATACGTATTCAGGGGGCATGAAACGCCGTCTGGAACTGGCGCGCGGGCTAATGACCGAACCGGATGTGCTCTTCCTGGATGAGCCCACCCAGGGCTTAGACCCGCAGAACCGGGCCAATATCTGGGAATACATCCGCGATTTGCAAACCGGCAGCGATATCACGGTGCTGCTGACGACGCATTATATGGAAGAGGCTGAGGCCTTAGCGGACAGAGTGGGCATTATGGATCACGGCCGTCTCATCGCTGAAGAAACTCCCCAGGAATTCATCGACGAGATGGGCACGGCCGTTTTTCAAATCGACGGATCGGGCAATAAGGCCGCGTTCATCAAACAAATTAAGCAGCTGCCTTTTGTGCAGGCCGTGCACACCAACAACGGCCGGATGCAGATCAGCGTCGGTGACGGACACGGCCGTCTTGTCGATATCGTCAACGCCTCCCAGACCGTTGATTATCGCATCGAAGATGTGTCGATAGCCAAGCCGACCCTCGGGGACGTGTTCCTCAAGTATACCGGCAGCCAATTACGCGATAAATAAGCCGGTTTGTGACTTTAATGACGAAGGAATTGAGAACGCGGACTAGCTCGGACGAGAACTGATAAGTATTTATGAGTCCGCTGCTTGAGTTAGAAAAATAAGAAGGAGTTCACCAATGAATCCAGCAATTACTTTGTGGCAAAGACAGTTGAAGAAAAGCTTTGTGCACATTGAAGAAATTTTAGGCACCTTGATCCAGCCTGTTTTATGGGTCGTCCTATTTGGAGTGGGCATGAAGAGCTTTATGGGCGCTATGGGCCCGGGAGATGGCGACAGCTACATGACCTTTGTTTTGCCAGGCATTATCGCCTTCACCGTCGTCGGCGCTGCGTCCGGCGGCGGGTTTACCTGGCTCAGCGAGAGAATCAGGGGGATCAACAAAGAATACCTCGTCGCCCCCATTCCCCGCATCAGTATTCTACTGGGTCATGCTTTCAGCATTACCACCACCGTCTTGATCCAGACCGTTATTATTATGCTCGTCGGCCTCTTAATGGGCGCCCGCTTAAACCCAAGTCCATTGGGTTGGTTGGGAGGATTCCTGCTCATCGCCGGCTTTGCGATCGGTTTTTCGGGCATTGCCCTGGCCGTGGCCTCGACGACGGACAGCTCGAGCGGGTATCACATGATGATTTTCGCCTTGCAGCTGCCGTTGATGTTCCTCAGCAACTCGCTCTACCCGCTGGCGACTATGCCCACCTGGCTGCGCGTCGGATCAATGCTCAATCCAACCACATATGTGGTAACCGGTCTGCGCGAAGTTATGATGGCTCCCTTAACGGATGGCACCGATGTCAACATCATTCCCCTTTGGCTTTGCTTCGTCGTCATCGCCGCCTTCGCCGCTGCCGGCATGGGCCTGGCTTTAAGGGCTTTTCAAAGGACGATTAAATAATTCGAGCTGCTATCTCGTTCAATCAAGATTGGTCCAATTTTTTAAAAATCAATATCCGTAATCAAATAGCGATTAAATTGGACCAATCTATTAAGGTTCTAAAATCGCTTTAAGAAAAGATGCTATAATAGGCTAAAATAAACACCCGAGGGAAAAACTTAACAGGTAAAACGATCAGGAACGCTCATGACAAACGCTAAATTACCACCCGACATCCAAATGGGTTCCGTCCATCTAACTGTTTCAAACCTGGAACAATCCATTGACTTCTACCGCCGGTCGATCGGTATGGACCTGATCGACCGTCAAGACAACCAGGCCTCGTTAGGAACGGTCGATCGCGAGCTGCTGCACTTGGTCGAAATACCCGGCGCGGTCAAGGTTCCCCGGCGCACCGGCCTGTACCATTTCGCCCTGCTGCTGCCGTCGCGCCAGGACTTGGGCGATGTTCTACGAAACTTTGTGGATACCCAAACCAGAATCACCGGCGGAGCGGACCACCTGGTCAGCGAGGCGATCTATCTCGATGATCCGGAAGGAAATGGGATCGAGAGCTACCGCGATCGCCCGCGCGAAGAATGGCAGTTCAGCGGTGGCATGGTCCAAATGGACACGCTGCCCCTGGATTTTGAAGGGCTCTTAAACCAGACCGGCAGCAGGGATTCAGGTACTTATGCGCTGCCTATGGAGACGACAATGGGCCATGTCCATTTACATGTTGCCGACCTTGCCCGAGCGGTGGATTTTTACCAAAACGTGATCGGCCTCGATCTTGTTGCCCAATATGGAAATTCCGCCTCTTTCCTCTCCGCGGGAGGCTATCACCATCATCTAGGCCTGAATACCTGGGCCGGGGTAGGGGTGCCGCCGCTCCCGGAAGGCAGCGTCGGGCTGCGCTACTACACGATCATCCTGCCTGATACGGCAGCGCTGGACGCTCTGAACGGCCGTTTGCAGCAGGCTAAAATTGCACTTGAATATGAGGGGGAAGGATTCTTCGTGCGCGATCCCTCGCAAAATCAATTATTGCTTATTTCCCAGTAAATATTTGACAATTTACCAGGGCTACGCCGGAACAAGGATATTCACTGCGCCCGGGATTACCTCACAGTCCAGGGGGGTCGACTCCCAAATTTCGCCATCACCGGTAACTGCCTGTACGGGATCAGCCTCAACCAGAACCTTACGCGCCTGCCAGTGGGGTAGTGGTTTACCCAGCTTTCCCTCCCCCGTGACACTCGAAATTACGGATAAGAGCGAATCGAGATCGGCCTGGCGTACGACTATCACATCCAGCAGCCCGTCGCTAACGTTGACTTCTTGGGCCAGATTGAGGTTTGGCGCGCCGAGGCTGGCCAAGTTGGCGATCATACACCACAACCCTTCCAACTCCTCTGTATGGCCGTCTATCACCAGACGATAGTTGGCAGTGGGCGGATCTTTCAAGGCTTTCAAACCGGCCAGGGTATAGGCGAAGCCGCCTAGGCGATCCTTCATCTCTCGATCGGCCCGTATAATCTTTACCAATCGCCGCTGCCGTAATTACCTCAACCTTCCGTTCATTGTAATTCTTCTGCAGGGTTTTAAATAGCCTCGGCGGCCAGTTTTGTATCCAGATAAGTGATGATGATTAATTCGTAGGTTTCGCTCATTTGACCTTCTATCTAGGCTTCATCCCCCACGACTCGCGCAACCAATGCCCGATAGTTTTCAGCCCCTACAGAGCGCGGCGCATGCTCGAAAATCGTCTTCCCTAATCCAGGCGCTTCCGAGAGCTTGACGTTGTAGCGGATCGGCTCGCAAACACGGTCGTGATAATTTTCCAGCAAGGAATCGTAAATTTGCTGTGATTTCTTGACCCGGCCGTCCATGAAGGTCGGCAAAATATAGCTCAGGCTAAGCTGCTGGTGGTAGCGCTGGATGGCGGCCATGGAAACGCCGAATTCGCGCAGCCCTTGCAAGGCCATCGCTTCCAGGGCCACGGGGGCAATCACTTCCGTAACGTAAAAGAGGGCGTTGATCGTCAGCGTATCCCAGCCGGGAGCGGTGTCCAGGATGACGTAATCATAACGGCCGTTCAACTGATCCAGGGCATCCCCCACCGTGCGCTCGCCACCGAAATCCTTACGCGCGATCTCGCGCTTCAGACCCACCAGGTCGCGTCCCCCGGCCAGCAGCCACAGGCGGTCGCGCGCCTGGACGACGGCTCTATCTACGCCGGTGAGATTGGAGACAAGGTCGGCCAGGCCTGATTTCGGTTTCATACCCAGCGCTTTAGCCACCTGGCCCTGGGTATCCATATCCACCAGGAGCACGCGCGCCCCAAGATCAGCCAGCCCGGCCGCTAAATTAACGGCCGTCGTCGTCTTTCCCACACCACCTTTCGATAAGGCAACGGCGATTTTGCGCATGGAGAAAGTATATCAGTAATTCAGCTTATCAGACAGTCAATGATATACTGGCAAACCGAAATACTGAGATCCTAAAATGAGCAATTCCCTAACCAGCCGCGTATACCACCATCGCTTCTTAATTTTAGCGGCCATTACGGCGTTAGGCGCTTTCCTGCGCCTCTATC
>Ga0316579_10000094_pt1 | contig 23294 bp, 26 predicted proteins | sample J5NA_2_FD_203074 | JGI IMG/M metagenome (GOLD analysis project Ga0316579, IMG submission 203074) | Rhizosphere microbial communities from salt marsh grasses in Alabama, United States - J5-7_160517rDrA | ecosystem: Host-associated > Plants > Roots > Rhizosphere | place: USA: Alabama | collected... | reverse complement strand
CGGCAGCCGCTTGACCGCCACGCTTACCGCCACCTACCTCTATCAGCGCGTCAAGGACAGCAATGCCGACCAGGCTGTCACCCTGGAATGGCATCAGCCGCAACTGGATCTGAAGCTAAAATATCGCATCAACCGTTCCATCGGCCTGTTACTGGGGGGACAATACGGCCGCATCGATGCGGATGAGAAGCTTAGCGGCAACATCAATCAGACCATCTCGCTGCAAAACGGCCCTACCTTGGGTTACCGCGCCGGACTGGACATGGACGTGGGGGGTGACGGTCACGTCGGCGTGCTCGTCCATAGGGCCATCGGCGATGGGTTGGAGATATACTTTCAGCAACTATTCTGAGTGATCAGACACCAGGCCGGCCATGAAACCCTCCTATCATCCCCAACTCGTTAACGGCTGTCGGGGGGACCCTGCACTGTATATCGAATTCATGTTCGAACGGCGTGCGCTGCTCTTTGATTTGGGCGAACTTACCGCGCTACCCAACCGCAAGATCCTGCGCATCAGCGACATCTTCATATCCCACACCCACATGGACCATTTCATCGGTTTCGATCACCTGCTGCGCATCCTGGTGGGACGCGACAAGCAGCTGGCCCTGTATGGGCCGCCGGGGCTCATCGACCAGGTGGCGCACAAACTGGCTGCTTACACCTGGAATCTAGTGGAAAACTACGAGGCGGATTTCACTCTTTCGGTCACGGAGCTACATCCCGATGACGGCGCATGGCGCGCCCGCTTCTCCTGCCGTAGCGGGTTCCAGCGGGAAACCCTTGAAAAAATCGACATCCACGCCGGTATCCTGCTCAATGAAACCAATCTGCAGGTAAGTTGCGCCGTCCTCGATCACAAGATTCCCTGCCTGGCCTTCGCCCTCCAAGAGCGGTTCCACGTCAACGTCTGGAAAAACCGCTTACATGCGCGCGGTCTGCCCACTGGACCCTGGCTGCAGTCCCTCAAACAGGCGGTGTTGCGCGGCGACCCGGATCAGACGTCCATCGCCATCCCCGGGCAAGACGCCATGCCCCCGGAGCAAGGACTGATCTCATTGGGTGAACTGAAAAACGACATCCTGCGTATCGTTCCCGGACAGAAAATCGCTTACGTGGTGGATACTTTATATAGCGAGGCCAACGCACGGCGCATCATTGCCTTGGTACAAGGCGCGGATCAATTGTTCATCGAGGCGCCGTTCCTGCAACGCGACGCGGCCCATGCCGCGGCGCGCTATCATCTTACGGCACATCAGGCCGGAACCCTGGCCAGGCAAGCCGCGGTGAAAAATTGCACGCCGTTTCATTTCTCCGCACGCTACAGCGGTCAGGATGAGACGCTGCTGGCGGAAGCCCTGAGTGCCTTTGTCGGCGCTTAAGCGACAGATCCTAGTACACCACCGGCAAAGGGCGACGCAAGGCGATTCCGGTGGGCGCCACCTCCGCTTGATAGGCGATAATCTCCACACCGTTCTGCTGCGCCTCACGCAGGGTCTTGCCGTATACGGCATCTATCTCGTCGGCGGGCCGCACCGCCATCACATCACCGCGCTGTACGCAATAACACAGCACGCCGCGCTGCCCCGCCGCCACCATACCCATCAACTCCCGTAGATGCTTGGCGCCGCGGGCGCTGACCGCGTCGGGGAATATAGCCATGTCCGCCACCGCGGCAGTGACGTTCTTCACCTCCACGTAACAGTCGCCCTGATCGCCGTCGCCTTGCAGCAGCCAATCGATGCGGCTACGCTCGCTGCCGAATGGCACCTCGCCGCGCAGCGAACGGTAGCCCTGCAATTCGCCTATTACTCCCGCCACGATCGCCTCCCTCACCAAGGCATTGGGCAAGGCGGTGTTGATCCCCACCAACACCCCGGCGGTGGCCTCGGTGATCTCCCAGGAATAAGGATATTTGCGTGTTGTGCTCTCGGAGCGGCTCAGCCACACCCGGCTGCCCGGCTCGGCGCAGCCCAGCATGGAACCGGTATTGGCGGTGTGCACGGTAACGGTCTGACCGTCGCCCAGCCGCACGTCGGCGAGAAAACGCTTATAGCGGCGCAGCAGGGTCGCTTCGATCAGCGGTGTTTTGAATTCCATAATTCGGGATGGTGATATTTTCGTCAATTTTAACAGGAGTAAAGGTGTTTGAAATCGTGACCCGGTTCCGCCGGTGCGCGGCCACCGCCGTCTACAATTGCATTCCACACTATATATACATAACCTGACTCAAGAATCATGTTCTCTCGACGGCTGCCATTATGGGTACACTATATCGCTATGGGTTGATCTTGATCGCCTGCGCCGCGCTGCTGCTGGGGATTCAGATCCCCAATTTCGTCGATCAATACGAAAAGCGCCTGGACGCCCATTTTAGCGAGGTCAAGAACAATCTCCAGGGCTACCAGGACATCGCCGACCGACTGTACGGCGGTTCCATCACCGCCCTAATCGCCAAGCACCAACAAAGCGCCGACAAGACCTTCCAAGAGGAGGCCCAGCCCATCACCAACATCGTCCAGCGCTATGAACACTTCTCCAAGGAACTGACGGCGCTGGCCACCGGACTGACCGGCAAGATCGCCTATATCGTCACTCAGGGCGACCGGGAACTGATCGCCGAAACCTATCACAACTATTCCTTCGCCGTACCCTTGAATGAAGCGGCCGTCACTTCCGGGTTCATCTTCATGGGCGTGGTGGTGTTCGTGGTCGAAGCCGCGCGCCTGGCCATCGCCCGGCTGTTGCGCCCCCGCCGCCGCAAGCTGGAACACTCCTGAATGGCCTGTGCCATAATAAGCAAGCAGCTGCGACTGCACCGCCTGTATCCACACAACCCCTACATTAAACCTTTGGGAATCAACACAGGTGTCATATCAAATCATCGTTCACGGCGGGGCCTACGACAACGACAGCGATGTCGCCTTGCGCAAACGGGTATGCAACGACATCGTCGCGGCGCTGGAATCGGACTTGAGCCGTGGCGCGGCTGCCCTGGACGTCTGCGAACGGGCGATCAACATGCTGGAGGACGATCCCTTATTCGATGCAGGTACCGGCTCCTACATTCAGTCCGACGGCGAGATCCGCATGGACGCCTCGCTGATGACCAGCGACATGGACCTGGGCTGCGTCCTGCAGATCAGCAAGGTCAAGAATCCCATCTCGGTGGCGCGCAAGATCCTGGATATCCCCCTGCACTGCACCCTGTCCGGCGAGGGCGCCAATCAGTTCGCCAGGGAAATGGGCTTCGCTAGCCACGACCCGCGAACCCCCGAAACCCGGGCGCTGCATGACAAGATCGTCCGCAAGTTGGAAGGGGATTTCAGCTATGCCAATATCGCTGGCCAATACGGTCCCCGCGCACCGTCCATGAGTACGGTAGGCTGTGTTGTCCGCGACCGCCACGGCATGATCGTGGCCGGCACCTCCACCGGCGGCCGCGAAGTCTGTTACCAGGGCCGGGTGGGCGATTCCGGCCAACCGGGCAACGGTACCTACGCCGACCGCCATGCCGGCATCTCCTGCACCGGCATCGGCGAGATGATCATGCGCATCGGCATGGCGCGCATCATCGCCTTATACGTGGAACTCGGGGAGAGCCTCGACAGCGCCTGCGACAAGGCCATGAACAAACTCGTCGCGATCGGTGGCCGCGGCGGCGTCATCGCCATCTCCCATACGGGGGAAATCGTGTACAAGCACAACACGAGGGCGATGGATCTCGCAATGGCGATGCGTGGAAGCGATGAATAATCCCGCAAATGCCTGTGTTTCAATGTTGGCATAGGTAGCCTATTCATAGTTGTGCCTGATCGGTCCGCTCTCGACCCTAACCGGACTTTCAACTAGGTGGGTTTGGGTGTCCTCTCTACACTCTTTGCGGACCTCCGGATCTTCATTGAGGCAGCCCTTCCCTTTGCAGTTCATGGACTAGCCTTCCAATATAACCCTCCGTTTTCTTATACAACTGCCTGGCAGCCTGATCCGACGACAATCTGACGCCGTGAAAGGCCGCAATCTCTTTGAGATCTCGAAGGCTCAGTTGCAGATCTTCACAACACAGAGTGGCGACCGCAAGATCGGCGGGCAAGTTGGGCAAATCCGGCGCGCGATCGCTGTTGCTGATCAATACGATCCGACTCCCGCGGGGAAGCGCGGCACATGCCTCTCCTATTACCTCATGCAAAGCATCTTCTGCGGGAATAGCCGGATAATTATCGAACACAAACATGAAAGGGGATTTGATACTTTGGTAAAGCTTCTGAAAGTACTCTTTAGCCAGCGAAGTTACATTGACGACTCGCGCAGGTGAGACACGAGGGAAGGCAACCTTGTAATCAGGATTGATCCTAGCCGCGGCAAATCGCAGATTATGAAAGAACGCGGCAAGGCCCTCGTCTTCTTGCTCCAAGCGATACCACAGACATGGAATATTGCGAATTTTGATATAATTAGCTAATAGGGTAGTTTTTCCCGAACCGGGACAACTACATACCCTGATTAATGGTGTCGCACTCAATTCGTCCAGAAGATTATACAAATCGGCGCGCTGATAAGCTTCGTCAATATGAGGGCGCGTCACCCTCATCAGTACCTCGTTCTCCCTTATCATACTGTCCCCCTTTATTCTTAAAACATTGCGAACGGTCTAATTGGGCTCGATGTCATTTCGCCAGTACATATTTATGTACACCTACTGAACTGCCACCCAGAGGATGAAGCGCAATCAGTCAAACAAGTGCAATTCGTGCGCCAGAAAAATATTCAACCCAGGAAAATCCATCTAACTGTTCTTATTGAAATTTGCCTTGCGCTGTAATGCTCCAGACATGAACAAGCACCTTAAAGGATACTCGTCATTATCTGATTGGATAACCTCAGGCAGCGGTCACCAACATTTAATCTATCTATTTTTGGATACTAGGCCGTCACCCGTGAAGGTCGATGTTATAGCTCGGGGACCTTAGGGCTTTCGTGGATCATCTGACGGTATGTCAACAGCTTGCCAAGTAAAGGATGTAACTGCAGAATAGCTCTGCTCCAACCCCAGCATCCTATACTGGACATTGGAAGTAATAGCCCGATCGACTGGAGTTGGCTGCCAGCGGCTATTAGGTTCTGTTGCGGAATCCTGGGTGGCCGCCACCAAATCTGGTTATTTTTGTGACGATGGTTTTGCGTAGAGGTATAATGACACCGACTGATAACACTCGAAAGTGCATTTATTGTTGCGTGATTCAATGAACAAGGAAGCGGTTTTCACTATGACACACTCCGCAATAGATAAGGGTACTGCACATGATGCTACCAACATTTCTTCCCAAATTTGCCCAAGGTGCGGATGCCGCTATCTAGCGCGCATTCATCGTCGCCGTATAGATCGCCTGCTGAGTTTGTTTGTACCAGTATATCGTTATCGCTGCGATAGTCTGTCATGTGAGTGGGTAGGAAATATTCGAGTACATCGCCGTCCCGAGTGACACACAAACCTAAGTCCTATTCCCTAGAAACAGACTATCCGGAGTATGTCGCAGCCCTTTGATAAATAAATCGCCAATACGTCTTGAGCAAGTCTGGATTATCTGCGATGGCCATGACGAGAGCAAAAAGACTAGGAAAAGATGGCATTAAGCAGACGTTCAACATTTCTCCAGGGAGAGGCTGGTATTGGCCGTTTACGGCCATACCCAATTGTCTGCTCCCGACCCTTAACGGACATTACTCACTGCGCGAGTTACATTGTCAACTAATACTAGTTAGGGGAGTTCGGGATTCGATAAGGACATTTCATGCTTTTCGATTCCCGGTTTACATTATAAAATTATCGTTTTAAAATCCAGCATGGCTCGCCACAAAGACTACGATCGAGACAACGTCTTGGGAAAGGCCGTAGATGTATTCTGGCAGAAAGGCTACAAAGCCTGCTCGGTGTCGGATATCGTCAGAGCTACCGGATTGAATACCGCGAGCATGTACAAGGAATTCGGCGATAAGGATAGATTGTTCGAGGAAGCTCTCGAGCACTACCGACAGCAAATTCTTTCTCCTCGATTGAACGCCTTGAAAGATGAACCAAACATCAAAGGCATCGAAGGTTTTCTCCAAACCATTATCAACGGAGCATCTTCCAAAGGGTATCGAGGGTGCCTCATGATGAACCACCTGTCCCAAAAGAATTCCATAAGCCCGAAGGCTGCCAAAATCCTTAGCGACTTTTGTACAGAAACGGAAGGTTTGCTGAAAGTCGCTTGTCGTAATGCGCAAACTGCTGGGGATATTTCCGGAGAAAAGGATCCTGCCGTACTGGCCAGTTTTGTCATGTGCTGCGTTCACGGGCTGGTTTTGTACGGGCGACACCCCAACAAGAAGAGTGACATTCCCAAACTCTATGACGTTATTCGGCACACCCTGGAACAGTAAGAGATTCTACCCATTATAAAAATGACCATTTCAATTTTTCTTGACAAATAAAACGATCGTTTTAATATTAGATCGGCCGGACATCCGGTTCGCAGTGTTGCTGATCAACGGATAAGGAGAAAATAACATGAGCGTAATGGTTTTACTCGAAGCACCTGTCAAGGCAGAGGAGATTTCTAATATGAAATCTTACCTGGCAGAGCTCTTTCCGGAGACTCGCGACTATGATGGTTGCCGGGGGATAGATGTGTACTTCAACACGGAGGATGAGGGCAACATGGTTCTGATTGAGCACTGGGACTCGCCTACGCACCATCAGAAATATCTTGGCTGGCGCACCGAGACGGGAGTAATGGATAAGCTTGGCGGAATGCTTGCTGGACCGCCGAGCATGAGATATTTCGAGAGAGCTGACGCTTAGGATTGATCACATGATTGCGTCTGGGGATCCGTCTAGCATTTTCATGAACAGAGGCCAAGGCGCCTCGACACTGCCCAGCCTCACGACCTCGCTTCGGCGGGGTGTTTCTTTGTGGTTTGAGCGTCCGCTACTGGCCGATGTGAGACATCCCAACAGCTAAACTTCAAATCGCTCTCATGGGCATGAGATGCAGTGTGGTCAAAATGAAATAAAGCTCAACAGAGAAGGAAATCGACAAGCACCTACTTGGTTCAAACTTAGGCGAGGATAAATGATCCGTTACTTATCGCACGCAACATGCTAAACACCTCGCTCAGCAAATCCGAGGCAGCGGATCGCTGCTCAACCAGTCCACCAGGCGCTTGCCGCCGAAGGCGGTCTCCATCTCCACGAAGCGGTGCTCGTCGGCGCGCACCTCACCGATGACGGCAGCGTCCTTGCCCAAGGGGTGACGGCGCATCACCGCCACCAGATCATTCGCGCATTGGGGAGGGCACACGGCCACCAGCTTGCCTTCGTTGGCGATATATAAAGGGTCGAGACCCAGGAATTCGCAGGCAGCGCTCACTGCAGGGCGGACCGGAATGGCGCGCTCGCGGATGAGCATGCCCACGCCGGATTGGTGTGCCCATTCATTGAGCACCGCGGCCAGGCCGCCGCGAGTGGGATCGCGCAGGCAATGGAGGTCAGGCGCCGCCGCAATCATAATCGCCACCAGTTCGTGCAGGGCTGCGCTATCGGAACGCAGTTCGGTCTCGAATTGCAGGTGTTCCCGCCGCGAGAGGATGGCCACACCATGGTCCCCGATGCTGCCGCTGAGAATGATCTTATCCCCCGGTCGCGCGCGATCGGCGCCTAAGTTTACCTCAGGCGGCACGCTGCCCACGCCGGTCGTATTGATGAACACCCCGTCGCCCTTGCCGCGCTCCACCACCTTGGTATCGCCGGTTACTATTGCAACGCCGGTGGCACGTGCTGCCTCCGCCATGGAATCCACGATGCGGCGCAGGTCCGCGAGAGGAAAGCCCTCCTCGATGATGAAGCTCGCCGACAGATACAGCGGCCGCGCTCCGGCCATGGCGATGTCATTGACGGTGCCGTGCACCGCCAGGCTACCGATGTCGCCGCCGGGAAAGAACAGCGGCGACACCACGAAGCTGTCGGTGGTCAGTACCAGGCGTCCGGGCGGCGGCTCGAATGCCGCCTGATCGTTCATCGCACGCAGCCAGTCGTTGTCGAAGACGGCGACGAACAGTTCCTCGATCAACTGCGCCGTGGCGCGCCCGCCACTGCCATGGCTGAGTTCGACGCGGCCGCGGACCAAATCAAGAGGAGGAAAAAATTCTTTCGGTCTTTTCATATCACGATTTGCACAACACAAAAAAATGAGATAAATCTATGTATTAGGTTCCTTCTCCCTTATGGAGAGGGAACATTGCTTGTCGGTGCTGTATTTACAAACCGGCCATAGCTATAGTGCGCGGCGCAGGCACCTTCCGACGACACCATGCAGGAACCGAGGGGGTTATCCGGGGTGCACACCGTAGCGAACACCTTGCATTGTTCCGGACGCTTGGCGCCGCGCAAAACCGCGGCGCATTCACAGGCTTTGTGATCGGGGATGGCTTCCTGGGTGATGGCGAATCTGGCCTCGGCGTCATACTCGGCGAATGCGGCGCGTAGCTTCAGGGCACTGTGGGGCAGAATACCCAGACCGCGCCACTCGAATTCATCACGCAGCTCGAACACCTCCGCCATCAGGGCCTGGGCCTTTAGATTGCCCTCGCGGGACACCACCCGGCTGTATTCATTCTCCAACTCGGCACGGCCCTCATTGAGCTGACGGATCAATTGGCGTATCGCCTGCAGGATATCCAGGGGCTCGAAGCCGGTAATCACCACCGGGTAGCCGTAGTTGCTGGCAAAGCGTTCGAAGGGGTGGCTGCCGATCACGGTGCTGACATGACCGGGACCGATAAAACCATCGACGTGGACGGCCTCTGCCGCCGGAACATCGAGAATACCCTCCATAGCCGCAGGGGTCAGTACGTGATTGCATAAAACCATGAAGTTTTTCAAACCGAGGCGCCGCGCCTCCTTGACCACCACCGCGGTGGGCGGCGTGGTGGTCTCGAAGCCGATGGCGAAAAAGACGACTTCATGCTCGGGGTGCTCTTGGGCGATATTCAAGGCATCCAGCGTCGAATAGATCATGCGCACATCGGCCCCCGCCGCCCGTGACTTCATCAAGGTCGCGCCGTTCTTGCCCGGCACCCGCAGCATGTCGCCATAACTGCACAGTATCACCCCGGGCCGCCTCGCCAGATCAAGCGCCGCCTCGATACAGCCGGTAGGCAGCACGCACACCGGACAACCGGGACCGTGGATCATCTCCACATTGTCCGGCAACAGTCGCTCGAGACCGTAACGCGCCAGGGTGTGGGTGTGACCGCCACAAAATTCCATGAGACGATAGCGACGCCGTGCATCGGCCTCCGCAGCGATCACTACGGCGAGACGTCGCGCCAGATCACCGTCACGAAAGGCCTCCAGGTATTTCATAACGACGGTGCCGCCGTAGCGAACAGCAGCAGAGTCTTTTCCGACTCCATAGGATCGAGCTTGCGCAAGGCATACCCCACATGCACGATCACCCACTCGCCCACTTCGCAATCGTTCAGCAAGGCCAGGGAAATTTCTTTTGACACACCACCCATGTCTACGCGGGCGAGTTCACCTTCGCGCAATTCGGTTATCAAGGCGGGAATCGCCAGGCACATGGATTTTCTCCGTAGCGGGTGCGTGAATTAGTATAGCGCAGCGATCCATGCTGCATGAGGTTCTTAGACTGATGAAAACATCAGCCATTGCACCAGCTTATATCAACTCCGCCATGGTGCTCATCCCCACCCAGGCCTGCCCCAGGCTCAAGCCGCCGTCATTGGGCGGCAGTCGTTGAGCCACATGCACATTTATACCCGCGACCCGCAGTTCGGCGGACAAGCCCTGCAGCAGCACACCGTTCATGAAACATCCGCCGTTCAATACCACCACGCGCAGCGACTCCCGCTGTGCGGCGTATTGCAGCCACTCACCGAGTCCCGCCGCCAAGGTAGCATGGAACAGCGCGGCGCCGTATGTGGCGTCGGGTTCACAGGCGAGGCGATCGAGCAATGGCAATAAATTCAAGACGCCGTTCGGCTCGATACGATAATCCTCGCGGTGCGGCACCACCGGCCCGTGGCGCCGTGCCAAGGCCTCCAATTGCATGGCGGCCTGCCCCTCGTAGCTGTTGCGCAGAGTGATCCCCAACAGACCGGCGGCGGCGTCGAACCAGCGGCCGGCGCTGCTGGTGAAGGGGGCGTTGATATGCTTATCCAGCATCTCCTTAACCATCTCGACACTGGGACAAGCGAAGCGCCGCTGGATTTCTCCGCCGCGGCCCAGGGCATGCAGGGCACTGGCCGCCATGCGCCACGGTTCCCGCGCCGCTCGGTCGCCACCGGGCAAAGCGAGTTGGTACACATTACCCAAGCGCCGGTAGTGAGCCCCGTCCACCCACAGCAGTTCACCTCCCCATAGACCGTCGTCGTCGCCCAGACCGAAACCGTCCAGGGCAAGGCCCAACACCGGCTCGCTCAACCCCCGCTCGGCGAGGACTGCAGCGATATGGGCGTGATGATGCTGGACGGCAATGCAGGGAAGATCGCGCTCCACGGCGAAGCGGCGCGCCAAGCGGCTGCTGTAGAAATCCGGATGACGGTCATGGGCGACATACAACGGCACGATGCCCAAGGTATGCAGCCAGAGGTCGAGGGTTTTGTACAAGGCGCGGCAGGCGGCACCGTTGTCCAGATCGCCGTTGTGCTGCGAGACATATGCCTCGTCACCGCGGGTAACACAAAAGGTATTCTTCAAATCTCCACCCATGGCCAGTAATGCCGGCCCGCTGCGCGGCAGCTTGATGGGTTGCGGGACGAAGCCGCGGGCGCGACGGATGAACCGCGGCGCTTCGACTCCGCCGCGCAGCACGCTGTCGTCGCAACGCTGAGTGATATCGCGATCATGGCTTACGAAAAAATCGGCGATGCCGCGCAATCCCGCAAAGGCCTCGCGGTTGTCGCTCACCAGAGGTTCGCCCCCCACATTGGCGGAGGTGCAGACCAAGACTAAGGTCTGTACCTGCTGCAGCCATGCCGTACCGGCGGGTCGGCCTGCCGCCTCATGAAACAATAGATAGTGCAGCGGCGTATACGGCAGCATCACGCCCAGATGGGCGATGCCCGGCGCGACGCCGGCAAGGTCGCTATCACACTCTGCGGTCTTCTCCAGCACCACGATGGGACGTGCCGCCGATTCCAATAAGGAGCGCTGTTCCGCTCCGCAGCGTACCCAGGGCGATAAAGAGGCACTATTGGCGACCAACACAGCGAAGGGCTTGGCCTCGCGGCCCTTGCGCGCGCGCAGTCGTGCCACCGCCTCCGCGTTGCGGGCGTCGCACAATAGATGAAAACCACCCAGACCCTTGAGGGCGACTATGTGTCCTGCAGCCAGCGCCGTCAGGGTCGCGGCGATGACATCCGCCGCTGTGATCTCCTCACCAGCGCCGTTGTGAAAATGCAAGCGCGGCCCGCAGTCCGGACAGGCATTGGCCTGGGCGTGAAAGCGCCGCACTCCTGGATCACGATATTCGCCGCTACACACCGGGCATTGTTCAAAGACCGCCATGCTGGTGTTATGGCGATCGAAGGGCAAGGCGCGGCTGATAGTGAAGCGCGGACCGCAGTGCACGCAATTGATGAAGGGATAGCGGTAACGGCGATCGCCGGGATCAAATAGTTCGCCGAGACAATCGTTACAAACCGCCGCATCGGCCGCGATGGCGGTGCGCGCGGCATCCGTACGGCTGGCGGCGATGAAGAACGGCGGCGGCGTGGCCAGCACGGCAATGTCGCTTTGCTCCACGGCGCTGATGTGCGCCAGCGGCGGCACTGCAGTGTGCAGGCCTGTAATAAAGGAGTGAAGTGCGTTCGCCTCGCCCTGCAGTTCGATCTCCACCCCCTCTGCGCAATTACACACCCAGCCGCGCAGCCTCAATCCGGCGGCCAGTCTATATACAAAGGGACGAAATCCCACGCCCTGCACCTGGCCACGGACCAGGATGCGGCGGCGCAGGATTTTCGCGCTCTGTTGCGGGGCGCCGGGCATATCGCGTTCAGTGCTTGTCATGCTTCCCTACTCTACTCCTGTCGCAGGAGGCGAGGGAACGCTATGCCGAGAGGAGTTAGGTCGCCACCAATTCGGTAATGCGCAGGGCCTCTGCGTCGACCGGGGTCAAGAGCTGCGCCTGACAATAGGGACAGGCCTGATCATGATGGGTCATCATGACTTCGCGCAGGCAGGCCTGACAGATGGCTTGAGCCGGATGCTCTACGATATCCAATTCCGCCGCGTCGGCGATGGTCCCCCGCGCTGCGGTTTCGAAATTGAAACGCAGGGCCTCGCGCTCCGCGGCACTCAGCGCCCCGGTCTCGACACGCACCCTGCTCACCCGGCTCAAACGCCGCGCCCGCGCCTCTTCTTCGATGAGCTTGAGCAGTCGACGCGTCAGTCCCCATTCATGCATGCAGCGGCCTCCTCCGTGCGCCTTAATCCAGGCGCGCCCAGACCTTGCGCTTGGACAGATACAACAAGATGGTGAGCACCAGCAGATAGGCCAGCACATAATAGCCGAGGTGATGGCGTTCCGCGGCATGCGGATCCGCCGCCCAGTTCAAGAACGCCGCGGCATCTTTGGCCTGTTCTTCCAGCGGCCCACGCTGCGCCGGACTCTCGGCGTCGCTGAAATTCAGGACGTCCGGCATCTTGATGCCGGGAAACGCATGATTGTCCACGCTGCCGTCGGGCTTATGATAAAAGCCCGTCAAAATTTCGTATATATAGGCGGGTCCGCCTTCGCGGGCATGGGCCATCAAAGACAGATCGGGCGGGACGACCCCAAAACCTTCCTTCAGCATGTCCGGGGACATATCGCTCACCAGCGGCTCCTTGAGACTCTTGCCGCTGCGCAAGGTATCCAACTCTTTGGCGCTGAAGCCCAGCTGCGCCAATCCGCCGTACTTGATGTATTTCAAGCTATGGCAGGCCATGCAGACATTGGTGATGACCTCCGCGCCACGACGTACCGCCTCGGGGGATTGCGGGATTTCGACATCCGTCGATTCCGCCGCCACCGCAAGGGACTGACTCACTACAATACCCAGGAAAATGATAAGGCCGGCTAAGTTAAGGCACTTCATTTGCCGGCACCGACTTTATCGCCCTCGCCCGCGACCAAGGTCTCCAGCCCGGTAGGCAGACCGCGCGCCCGTAGCCACCGCTCTTCCAGTATTGAAACCGGCGGCAAGAGCAGAAACGTTGCGAAGTACACAAAGGTGGCGACGCGGCCAACGTCCACCAATACACCGCTGGGGGGATGAGCGCCCACATAGCTCAACACCGCCACGTCGGCGATGAACACATAAAACGCCAGGCGATACAGGGGCCGGAAGCGCGCTCCGCCGGGCAGCTTGGAGCGATCCAGGTACGGCATGGCCGCAAAGATCATGATGGACATCACCATGGCCACTACCCCGCCCAAGGTATCGGGGATAGCACGGAGAATGGCGTAGAACGGCAGAAAGTACCACTCCGGCACAATGTGGGCCGGCGTCTGCATGGGATTGGCCGGCACATTGTTAATCGCTTCCAGGAAGAAATCCGGCTTGAAAAATACGAAGCCGCAAAGCACGATGAGGAACACACCCAAACCATAGAAGTCCTTGCTGGTGAAATAGGGATGGAAGGGGATGTTGTCCTTGTCGGCCAGATTGATCCCGGAAGGATTACTGCTTCTAACCGCATGCAAGGCCACCAGATGAATGACTACCATGCCGAAGATTATGAACGGCACCAGATAATGCAGAGCGAAGAAGCGGTTGAGCGTGGCATCGCTGACTGTAAAATCGCCGCGCAACCACAGCACTAGGTCATTGCCGAACCACGGCGTGGCGCGGAACAGACTGGTAATTACCTGGGCACCCCAGTAGGACATTTGCCCCCAGGGCAGGAGATAACCCATAAAGGCGGTGGCCATCAACAACAACAGCAATATCTGGCCGCTCCACCACAGCAATTCCCGCGGCGCCCGGTAGGAACCGTAGTAAAGGGTGCGTGCCATATGGATATAGATCACGATGAAAAATGCCGAGGCGCCGATAGCATGGAAATAGCGCAGCAACCAGCCGTAATTCACCTCGCGCATGATGTATTGCACCGAATCGAAGGCCAGATGAATATCCGGTTTATAGTGCATGGCGAGAAATATCCCGCTCACGATCTGCAGCACCAAAACGAAGCCAGCGAGAAAACCGAAATTCCACCAGTAGCTCAGATTGCGGGGCGTGGGGTATTCGGTAAGCTCGTGTTTAACGAAAGCAGTCAGCGGAAAGCGCTGATCTATCCAGGCAATGACACGATTGGTCATGGTCGACTCCCTGTTCAACCGATGATGATTTTGTCGTCGGCAGCAAAATGATAAGGCGGCACATCGAGATTACGCGGCGCCGGGCCCGAAATGATTCTTCCGCTGTTATCGTAGACGCTGCCATGACAGGGGCATAACCAGCCCTTTGCAGTCTTGTTGGGCACACAGCCGAGATGGGTGCATATGCCTATCACCACCAACCAATCGGGATTTTTGACCCGCGCCTCATCGGATTGCGGGTCCTTGCCGCCCTTGGACGCCTCCATGGCGGCAATCTCCGCCTGAGTGCGATGGAAGATAAAAACCGGCTCACCCCGCCATGGCACGGTATGCACCGCACCGGGGGCGACACCTTGAAGATCGACCTCTGTCACCGCCTCCGACTTCACCGAAGGGGTGGGGTTCATACTGCTGATTAAAGGCCAGCACGCACCCGCCGCGCCCGCCACTCCCAATATGGTGGTCGAGGTAATAAGAAAATCTCGTCGCTCAGGATCAACTTTGTCTTGTTCCGACATTTTCTGTCTTCCCTTTCAATTGCTATGACTGGTTGACACGAGGAAATTATTCACCCTTGTGCGCCGACTCCACCTGGACTATGCGTTAACTATACACCGCTTGCCATCTCACAATAAAACGATTAATCATGAAGCAAAGACCGGGCCACTGCCGATTAGTTCCTAGCCTGGGGAATATTGCGAAATTAGCCGCATATGCAATGCGAGTATTAGCCAGAGACGACCAGGCACGCGACTGTTAAGCATGCACCCTACAGGAGCAATCCGCACCGCCGATGTGCGCGCCGCTAATAATTGAACCAGAGAAAAGTAAAACTTGTAGCTCTATCGCGCACGCTACCTCCAGATGAACGCTGAAAATCAACTTCTTCGTAGAGATTACCCTATGGATATCTGAATAATCAGGCGAACAAACAAGCGGCGCTCGGCACCAATACATCCCTACCGAGCAAGTTAATGAGGATAGAGATCAGTCCCAGCGCGCGTCGCGCACTTGGATCATCTCTTCGTAAATTCTGATGGAAAAGGTAGCAATTGCTTCGTAGGCGGGTGGCGCCGTCACGGCACCGGTTTTGATGCAGAACCGCGCTCCGTGGCGCGGACAGATGATTTCATCGCCTTCCAGTTTGGCATCGGCCAAGGGCGCGTAGTCGTGGGTACATACGTCTTCGATGGCATAGTATTCGCCGTCAAGGTTGAACACTGCGACCTGGACATCGTCGACATCGACGATGCGCCGCTCACCCGGCGATAGTTCTGTTACTTTGGCAACATTGACCCAATCGGACATAAATAATCTTTCAGCGTGTAGCAGTCAACTAAAACTGATAGCTGACGGCCTCATAACAATCCGGCCTGCAACTTGGCCGCTTCCGTCATGCGGCTCTGATCCCAGGGTGGCTCGAAGACGATTTCCACATCGGCGTCGGTAACATTGGGCACGCTCTTGATCTTGTTGACTACATCCTGCTGCAAGATGGCACCCATGCCGCAACCGGGTGCGGTGAGGGTCATCTTGATCTCGACGCGATTGCCGCCAGTGGGCAACGGCGTTATTTGGCAATCGTAGATCAAACCCAGCTCGACGATGTTGATCGGGATCTCTGGATCGTAGCAGGTAGCCAGTTGCTGCCAGATCAACTCTTCATCGACGGCACCGCTCGCCGTGGTTTCACTTGCTTCGAACTCGTACTGGGTCGGCGGCTTGCCCAAGGCATCGGCATCTTTGCCGTCTACGCGCACTAGGCTGCCCTCGACGTAGCAGGTGTAACTGCCGCCCAAGGATTGGGTGATGGTCACCTGTTGCCCGGCCGGCAGGGTGATGGGTGTCCCCGCCGGGATCAGGACGGCGGGACAATCCCGCGTCAGCGCTACGATCTCGTTGGCATTCATCCCCATTCACTCCGTCGATGCCGTTTCCTGATTGTGCAGGGCCGCTTCTAAGGTATGCCAAGCCAACGTGGCGCACTTTACCCGCGCCGGATAATCGCGCACGCCGGTGAGAACGCTGAGCTTGCCCAGCTCAGGGCCTTCGCTGTCCTTACCGTCTTCCGTCACCAGCGCATGGAACTTGTGGAACAAGGCCTCGGCATCTGCCACCTTCATGCCCTTGAGCCGTTCAGTCATCAGTGAGGCGGAGGCGGTGGAGATGGCACAACCCATACCTTCGAAACGCACGTCGGCAATAACATCGCCATCGATCCTGAGATAGAGGCTTAGTTTGTCTCCACACAAGGGATTATTGCCGTCGGCGTGACGGTTGGCGTCCTCCAGCTTGCCGAAGTTACGTGGATGGCGATTGTGATCGAAGATTACTTCTTGGTAGAGCTCGCGCAGGTCAGACACGGAACACCTCTTTCACCTTGATGATTGCGGCATGCAAGCGCTCGATATCATCGCGGGTATTGTATAAAGCCAGGGAGGCGCGCGCCGTAGCCGGCACTGCAAAGTGATCCATTACCGGCATGGCACAATGATGGCCGGTACGGATGGCGACGCCTTCATGATCAAGAATTGTGCCGATATCATGGGGATGCACCCCGTCCATCACGAAGGACAGGATGCCGGTCTTGTGGCGTGCCGTACCGATGAGACGCACACCCGGGATTTCCAGTACGCGGGCGGTGGCGTAGCGTAACAGCTCATCCTCCCAGGCGGCAATGGCCTGCAAACCAATCTTCGATACGTAATCGATAGCCGCCCCTAGGCCGATGCCGCCGGCGATATGCGGCGTACCGGCCTCGAACTTATAGGGTAGCGCGTTGTATTCGGTCTTGGCGAAGGTGACGGAGCGAATCATGTCGCCGCCGCCCTGATAGGGGGACATCGCCTCCAACAATGCGACCTTGCCGTATAGCGCGCCGATACCGGTAGGCGCATAGAGCTTGTGGCCGGAGAACACATAGAAATCGCAATCCAAGGCCTGCACATCCACCGCCACATGCGGCACCGCCTGGGCACCGTCCAGCAGTACCGGCACACTTTGGGCATGGGCCGCCGCAATGATTTCCTCCACGGGATTAATCGTGCCCAAGGCGTTAGATACATGCACCACCGCCACCAATTTTGTGCGCACGTTCAACAAACGATGAAAGTCATCGATCAGCAGCTCGCCCGCCTCGTTGATGGGCACCACCTTCAACACTGCACCGGTCTGTTCGCACACCATCTGCCAGGGCACGATATTGGAATGGTGCTCCATCTCGGTAATGAGTATCTCGTCGCCAGGCTTGAGGCGCGGCCGCGCATAACTCTGTGCCACCAAATTGATGGCCTCGGTGGCGCCGCGCACGAACACGATCTCGCGACGGTCGGCGGCGTTGAGGAATTGCTTAACCTTGTCGCGCCCACCTTCATAAGCAGCGGTGGCGCGCTCGCTTAAGGTATGCACGCCACGATGGATGTTGGCATTGTCCGCACTGTAATAATGATCCAACGCAGTGATCACCTGGCTGGGCTTTTGACTGGTGGCGGCATTATCCAGATAGACCAGGGGTTTGCCATGCACTTGTTGATGCAGGATGGGAAAATCGCGGCGAAGACGCTCAACCTCATCGCTGCTGAGGCTGGGCGATGTTGATTGCAGTACGCTGCTCATGGCTGATCCTCGCCCCATGCACCCTGCGGTAAACGCTGCATCACCGCCAAGTCGAGGTAACTGCGCAAGGCCGGCACCTTAACCTGTTCGATGATCTCGCGCGCGAAGGCCAAGGTCAGCAAATTACGCGCAGTAGCTTCATTGATGCCGCGTGACCGCAGATAAAACACCGCATCGGCGTCCAGTTGTCCGACAGTGGCGCCATGGGAACACTTGACGTCATCGGCATAGATCTCCAGTTCCGGCTTGGTATCCGCCTCGGCATCGGCGGACAGCAGCAGGTTTTTATTGGACTGGCGGGCGTCGGTCTTCTGCGCATCGGGATGCACGATCACCTTGCCGTTGAACACGCTGCGACCGTGACCGTCTAAAATACCTTTATAAAATTCGTTGCTGGTGCCGTGGGCTTGCAGATGGTCGATGCGGGTGTGAACATCCACATGCTGACGACCATTTACCAGATACAGGCCGTTCAGACTGCAATGGGCACCCGGCGCCGCCAAGCGCACATCCACATCGTTGCGCAGCAACGCACAGCCCAGCGTGACGGTGTGGGCTTCAAAGCGGCTGTCACGCTCCTGATGAACATGCACACCGCTGATGTGGAAGGCCTTGGCACTCTCCTCCTGCAGACGGTAATACTCGACGGCTGTATTCTTGCCCAGCGCGATTTCGCTGACGACATTGCTGAAGTACACCGCATCATCAAGGGCGATATGGCGTTCGACCAGCACGGCACGGCTGTTATCGTCCGCCTTCACCATCACCCGCGGATGACTGGCGCGTCCATCGTGTGCTGCAGTGGCGATGAACACCACATGAATAGGCAGCTCCACCACTGTACCCCGAGCGAGAGACAGATAAACACCGTCATCGGCAAAGGCGGTATTCAATGCGGCGAAAGGATGGCGGTCCATATCAACAACGCTACCCAGCAAGCCTTCCAGCACCTCGGGGCGCTGATGCAAAGTCTCATTGAGGCTGTGTGCCGCCACCCCGTCACCCAACGCATCCACTCGGGACAAGGCAGGAAAATAGCGGCCGTTAATAAAAACCAGGCGCTGCGCGGCGGCTTCGACGCGCAGCAATTCTTCCATTCTCCCCATATCCACCGCGAATTCATCCCCAGGATCACAGCTGAAATTACGCTTCTCGATGGCGGCGGTTCGGGTATATTTCCACTCCTCGTCGCGCTGAGTAGGAAAACCGCGCGCCTGGAAATGGTTAATCGCCTTACGACGTAAATCCCGCAACCACGGTGACATATGTCCCGTCAAAGCGGCGGCGACCCGTTCGAATTCGGCGGCGTAGTGATCTTTGGTTTCTATTACAGCATTCGTATTCACGGCGATTCCCATCGATGGTTGTGAACTCAGGCGCCAGCGGCGGCGGACTCTATCCAACCGTATCCCTTGCTTTCCAGTTCCAAAGCCAAGCCGCGGTCGCCTGACTTCACGATTTGGCCGTGGACCAACACGTGAACATGATCCGGCACCACATAGTCGAGCAGGCGCTGATAATGCGTCACCAATACCATGGCCCGCTCCGCGCTGCGCAAGGCGTTCATGCCGTCGGAGACGATGCGCAGGGCATCGATGTCTAGCCCGGAGTCGGTCTCGTCGAGGATACCCAGGGCCGGTTCCAACAAGGCCATTTGTAGGATCTCGTTGCGCTTCTTTTCACCGCCGGAGAATCCTTCGTTGACGGCGCGGTACAGAAACTGCTCATTCATCTGCACCAGCTTCATCTTATCCTTGACCAAGGACAGGAAATCCATGGCATCCAGTTCGCCCAAACCGCGGTGTTTACGCACTGCGTTGACCGCCGCCTTGAGCAGATAGACATTGCTCACGCCGGGAATCTCCACCGGATATTGAAAGGCGAGAAATACGCCTTCGCGGGCCCGCTCTTCCGGCGCCAGTTCGAGAAGATTCTTGCCTTGGAACCATACCTCGCCGCCGACGACTTCATAGCCGTCCCGGCCGGCCAGGACATTAGCCAGGGTGCTCTTGCCGGAACCGTTGGGCCCCATAATGGCGTGCACCTCGCCGGCCTTGACCTCGAGATTGATCCCCTTGAGGATGGCCTTGCCGTCTACGTTTACTTTCAGATTCTTGATACTCAGCATATCACTCGTCTTCTCTCTCAAATTAAGCCGTCAACAGCGGCTGGATCAGCCTACGCTACCTTCCAGACTCACACCCAACAGATTCTGGGCCTCCACGGCGAACTCCATGGGCAATTCCTTGATCACCTCTTTACAGAACCCGTTGACGATCATGGACACCGCATCCTCCGCAGTCAGCCCGCGCTGCCTGCAGTAGAACAATTGATCCTCGCTGATCTTGGAGGTAGTGGCCTCGTGCTCCACCTGGGCACTGTGATTCTTGGCCTCGATATAGGGGAAGGTATGGGCGCCGCATTTGTCGCCCAGCAACAGCGAGTCGCACTGCGTATAGTTGCGCGCACCCTCGGCGCTTTTCAGGATCTTCACAAGGCCGCGGTAGGCGTTCTGGCCATGGCCGGCTGAGATACCCTTGGATACGATAGTGCTGCGGGTATTCTTGCCGATATGGACCATCTTGGTGCCGGTGTCGGCCTGTTGATAGTTATTGGTCAAGGCCACCGAATAAAACTCGCCCATCGAATTGTCGCCTTCCAGGACACAGCTGGGGTATTTCCAGGTGATGGCGGAGCCGGTCTCCACCTGGGTCCAAGCGATCTTGGAATTGTCGCCGCGGCAATGACCGCGCTTGGTAACGAAGTTATAGATGCCACCCTTGCCCTCGGCGTCACCGGGATACCAATTCTGCACCGTGGAATACTTGATCTCGGCATTCTTGAGGGCCACCAGCTCCACCACCGCTGCATGAAGCTGGTTCTCGTCGCGCATGGGCGCGGTGCAGCCTTCCAGATAACTCACATGGGCATCTTCGTCGGCGATGATCAGAGTCCGCTCGAATTGGCCGGTGCTGGCGGCATTGATGCGAAAATAGGTAGACAATTCCATGGGGCAGCGCACGCCCTTGGGTATGTACACGAAGGAACCGTCACTGAACACTGCGGAATTGAGCGCCGCGTAAAAGTTATCGCCGGGCGGCACCACCGTGCCCAGATATTGCTGGATCAGATCCGGATACTTGTGCACCGCCTCGGAGAAGGGACAGAAAATCACGCCCTTTTCGCTGAGTTTTTCCTTGAAGGTGGTGGCTACCGACACACTATCGAACACCGCATCCACCGCCACCCCGGCGAGACGCGCCCGCTCGTGGAGCGGCACGCCCAGCTTTTCGTAGGTGCGCAACAATTCGGGATCGACCTCGTCCAGGGTCTTGGGACCGTCTTTCTTCTTCGGTGCCGAGTAATAGCTGATGGCCTGATAATCGATGGGCGGATAGTGGACATGGGCCCAGACCGGGTGGGTCATGGCCTGCCAATGGCGAAAGGCCTTCAGCCGCCAGTCCAGCATGAACTCCGGCTCGTTCTTCTTCGCCGAAATTGCGCGAACGACATTTTCATCCAGGCCGGGCGGCAGGGTGTCGGACTCGATATCGGTAAAAAAGCCGTGTTTGTATTCCCGACTTACCAGATCGTCGATGGGCTGGGTCTTTGCCATAAACTTGAACTCCGATTCTCAAATGCCTTCAGCGCGGGACACTACCTCCGGCGCGGTGAAGTGCAGGGGCTGCGCCATGGGTCGTGCCAGGTCCGCCAGGGTTACCCGCTCCAGCGCCTCGCGCACTGCCTTATTAATGCGTTGCCAATTACCGCGTACCGAGCACTGCGGCTCCTGGCCGCATAATCCCGTGGAGTCACTGCACTCGGTCAAGGCAATAGGCCCTTCGATAGCCGATATGATTTGCGCCACGGAAATTTCCGCGGGCGCGGCGGCGAGACTGTAACCGCCTTTGGCGCCGCGATGGGATACCAATAAACCGTGCTGCACCAAGGCTTTCAACACCTTGCTCACCGTGGGCAATGCCAAGCCCAATTCGGCCGCGAGCTCATTGGCGCTGTGCATACGCTGCGGCTGCCGGGCGAACGAGGTCATCACCACCGTCCCGTAATCAGTCAGTTTTCCTACTCGCAACATAGGCGACCACCGCTTAAATCATATTGGACTATTTTGGTACTAATTAAATCCGTCGTCAACTCCCTATTTATTTAAGGAAAACTTCCCCATTTATCGGTATCCCCAGATTGCGGCGTCAGCTAAACCGGGGTAGCTTAATAGCCAGATGCCCGCAGCAGCGACCACCATGAACGCCAAGCCCCTGACCGGCCGTACTATTGCCATACCTGAGACCCGGGAACTCGATCTCTTCGCGCATATGCTGGAAACCAGGGGCGCAATCACGGTGCGCTGCCCGCTGGTCAGCATCCTCGATGCGCCCGACCAGGCACCCGTCATAGCCTGGCTCCGGCAGCTCGCCGCAGGCCATTTTAATGATGTGATCTTGCTCACCGGGGAGGGCCTGAGACGCTTGCTAGTCACCGCGGAACAGGCCGGCATCAAGGAGACGGTCATCACCGCCCTGGACAAGACGAGGAAGATCACCCGCGGCCCGAAGCCGGCACGCGCCCTGCGCGACATCGGCTTATGCCATGACCTGGCGGCGGAGCAACCCACCACTGCGGGCGTCATCGCCGCCTTGGCCAAGCTGGACCTCAAAGGGCACAAGCTCGGCGTGCAACTCTACGGCTCGGAACCTAATCTTCCACTCATCGACTTCATCCGCCGCTCCGGTGCGACGGCGTTTCCGGTGGCACCCTATATCTATGCCAGCCAGGCCGACGACCGGAAGGTCATCGCCCTCATCGAACAGCTGGCGGTGGGCGAGATCGACGTCATCGCCTTCACCAGCGCACAACAAGTCACGCGGCTGTATGGCGTCGCTGCAGCCAATCACCTCGAAGGTGATCTCGATAAAGCCTGGTCGCACACCAAGGTCGCCGCCGTAGGTCCCATCGTCGCCGAGACCTTGCAAGACCGTGGCGTGCGCATCGACATGATCCCCGAGAGCAGCTTCTTCATGAAACCCTTGGTAAATTCCATCATCGCTGGGCTGGGTGGGGTGGCAGTCGGCGATAGCTGAACCTTCAGCAAAGGAATGGGCCTTAGTGCCGCACAGCGGGTGAATTATCGAGATGGATGATATCGCGCGGGCACTGCGGCTAATTTCAAGACGCCTCGCACCATTCAAAACAAGTCGCCGACGGATGGTTATTTATTAGGCGCGATAAGCGCTCGGCTTCCAGGTAAACGGGCGGGCTGGAAGCCGTGATCAGTTGAACAGGCTTCTTAAT
>Ga0316579_10000093_pt1 | contig 23331 bp, 19 predicted proteins | sample J5NA_2_FD_203074 | JGI IMG/M metagenome (GOLD analysis project Ga0316579, IMG submission 203074) | Rhizosphere microbial communities from salt marsh grasses in Alabama, United States - J5-7_160517rDrA | ecosystem: Host-associated > Plants > Roots > Rhizosphere | place: USA: Alabama | collected... | reverse complement strand
TTGTACATTAAGACAACCAATTTCAAAGGGGACCGGCAATTAAATAAAAGCCTGTTTCCTGATATACCATTAGATGCAGCTTCCAACAGCATAGATAATCTGCGCTAAGTTTTAGAATTTTTAGTATTCTTTCTTTTAACCCATTGTTCGTAATGCTTTCCGGGTAGGTATAATTTAGCAGTGATTACTCCAGCCCTTCAAGCTCGCAATATCAGCCATTCCTATGGCAAATTCCAGGTCCTGGCACCCACCGATCTGGACCTGCAAACTGGAGAAATAACCATTCTTGAAGGTCCGAACGGTGCTGGAAAATCCACCCTGCTGCAATGCTTAAGCGGCATCCTCAAGCCAACTACTGGTGATGTGATTGTTGCAGGCTATAACCTGTATTCCCAGGAACAAGATGCGAAGCGGTGTTTAGCCTTTGTGGCTGATGTACCACGTTTCTATACAGAGCTAACCGCCTGGGAGCATATGCGATTCATGGCGATGGCTCACGAAACGATGGAAGATTTTAATGAGCGCGCCGAAGAATTAATGCGCGAATTTAATTTATGGGGTGCCCGCGATCTTTTCCCTCACAATTACTCGCGCGGGATGAGGTTGAAGTTGGGTTTATCCTTGGCTCTGATCCGTTCGTTTGATGTTCTATTGCTTGATGAGCCAACCTCAGCTTTGGATCCCGATAGCATAGATTTTCTGGTGAATCACCTTTATAAATTGCGGGAGCAAGGTGCGAGTATTTTTCTCTCTACCCATTATTCTGGTTTTGGAAAAAGTTTTGCCGATAAATTTTGGGAAATTAAAAACGGCATTTTAAGGAAGAACTAAAATGCGCGCGGTTTGGATGGTCCGCCTACCAAAGATCAAGAGTCAAATTATCTTTTGGCTTTCTACGCTAGGGTATCAATACCAGGATCGTTCACTCACCAACCGTCTTTACTTCCTATATTTTTTGGCTTTTTGGAGCGTATGGTTCCTGGCTGTTTTTTTCTTCCTCGCCGGGGGGATCGTCGCGTTACTTGATTCAATGCATGCCAGTAACCTCAACTTTGCACTGCTCGTAGCCGCAACATTGCTGTTCATAATCTGGGTGCTGGTTGAACTTTTCCGTGTTTCTCTGAGCAGCCCATTCATTTTCTCGGAGGCGGACGTACACCTGGTCTGCCAGACACCGATCGACCGCCGGAAAGTGGCATTGGTCTGGTTTCTAAGTGATTGGTTTGAAACTGCAATCTTCTTCTGGGCAGGCGCGGTTGTCCTGGGTTTCACCTTTGCCGAGCTACAAATTGAGGGGAGCCTGGGATTATCAGAGATGTACCTCTACCTTTATTACAGCTCCAGGGCCTTCCTCATCATCCTGTTTCTTCAGTTTGCATTCCAGGCTTTAATTTGGTCATTCGGGACAACGCGGTTAATAGGGAAGCGTGGAGTACCGTGGCTACCCCTGATCCCACTTGGCTTAATCGTGTGGTTTTTAATTCATATCATTACCAATTTGGGGAATGAGATTTGGCAAGCAGTTTTGAGTTATCCCTTGCTGTCATCGATTTACTATCCATTTCAGGCAATACCTGGAAAAATTGACTTTGTTGTTGGTCTAATGGTGTCCATGAGCTTGGCTATTCTTTCGCTCTCTATCTTCTGGATGGTGACCAGAAAGTTGAACCTCAGCCGCGCAGCTGCTGAGACCCACCAGAAAGAATCTATCCAAACAGCAGTACGTTATGGAAAAGATGAGCTCGCTCAAGAAATGCAGCAGCAAAAACGCTTGGGCCCAGGCAGGAACCCAACTAAGATGCCGGAAATGCCTGGTATTTGGTCTTTGCTGTGGAAGGAGGCCTTACAGGCCTTCCGTTCGCTGAATTTGGAGCAGATCGCTGGATGGTTGATGATATTTGGTTTGGGCTTGGGTATCTTATTAATACCCGAATGGAGCTTGCGTGGATTAACTCTTATTATATGGATCACGATCGTGGGGGATCGCGCAACCAAACATTTGCGTGATGATTTGGCTCATTGGTGGTTGTTTCGATTGCTACCGTTTCTTGGTTCCCGGATGGTTCTCGTTGATCTTTTAGTACCGTGGGCTGGAAATGTGATCATGGGTTGGTTGGTTTTACTTATTTTGGGGAAGATAATCGCTCCTTATGCTTCCTTGTTAGCTGGTTTGCTGCCTTTTATCGTTGCAGGGATTATCCTCTCCACGGCGGATGATATTCTCCACCAATCTGCGGCAAGTTTATTGCTGGTTGGGGAAGTCCCCAGGCAGAGAGCCCTGGCCTCATTTTTAGGTGTCCTCCTGGTCGCCATCCCTGCCGCTTTTTTTTGGTGGCTTCGTGAATTCCCTTATCTAGGCAGTATCCTGGCCCTCTTAATCCTATTGGTAATGGATTATCTCTTGTGGAGAGATCTCACCAGGGTCTATCGCCGCATCGAATAACGCGCAATTGCTCAGGTGGGAATTGAAAATTTTCCACATGGGTCAGATTTGTGATATGGCTCGTTGACAGCTTCAAACAGGATTACTCGAGGTTCCGGTCTATGTATTTGGCGAATGAATCCAATATCCGGGGAAAATTTTCCCGTCCGAAACCGATGCGCACGTGGTGGTCGCCGAATTGGAATACCCTTGAAGGTGCCAGCATGATGCCAGTCTCCGCGACTAGCCGCTCGCAGAAGGTGTAGGTATCATCTATGCCCAGCATCTTGGGGAAGCAGATCGAACCTCCCAGCGGGGGATTCCAGGTGAACCATTCCCGGTGTTGATCAATAAAGGCTTCAAGCACAGCCACATTTTTACGCACCCGGTTAATCTGCTGGTTAAGTATGTTCACCCTGTTACGCAATGCGATGACTGCCAATAACTCGCTTGGTGCACTGCCGCAGATCGTGGTGTAATCCTTCAGTCTGCTGACTCGCTCTAGGACCTCGCTATCCTGGGATGCAAGCCAGCCGACCCTCAGCCCCGGCAACCCAAAGGATTTCGAGAGACCGGACAATGAGACTGCACGCTCGTAAAGTTCGCAGGCTGCCGGAAGAGTAGTGCCAGGTTCTACCTCCAGGAAGCGGTACATCTCATCGGACAGCAGGTAGGCACCATGTTCTCGAACCAGCTCAATAATGGCAGAGAATTCATCTTTGGATGGAACAAATCCGGTTGGATTGTGGGGGAAGTTGACTACCACCAGCCTGGTATTGGCTTTCAATGCATCAGCCAGCTGATCAACGGGGAATTTCCAGCCCTGCGCCTCATCAGGCTCCCAGGTCTCTATTTGACAGCCAATCGAACGGGCGACTTCATATAGGGACTGGTAGCCGGGGAAGGTGCAGATGACGTGATTGCCTGCCTGTAATAAGGCGTGCATCATCAGGTAAATACCTTCCTCGGGCACAAGGGTCAGCACACCAGATGGATCGATTACCTGGTAAATCTCGGCGATCTCTTCACGTAATAATGGATGTCCCCAGGATTCGGTATATCCAAGATTCAATTGCTCCCACAGCTTGCTCATTTCCTCATCCGCCATACCCACCAATTCCCCCATAGGGTATGGCTCGCAGTCCGAGCTGGAAAGCAGGTAGCGTGCCGAAAACTCATATTTTGCGAAATAACGCTCGAGCTGAAAGGGTGAGATTTGCATGTATGCAGTCCTTATGCTGGAAATCAAGGTTTCTTCTTGGTAGGTTTCGGTTTCAATGATTTGGTATATGCATGACTGATATTAAGGTATTCTTTCAGTTCATCAGTGTTCTCCAGCAATTCATCCGGAACAGTCACATATTCTTTCATGATCGCGCCGTATGACTTGTAAAGAGTGGTATTGTATTTCTCAAGGAAGGCATCCCTCTCTTCTTTGGGAAGCCTGATTCCCAGAGTGCCGGTTTTTGAAAGATGGGTGAACATGTGCCCATTCACGGAAGTGTATGGATTGGTGACCCCTTTGCGTATTATCTCGGGATTGGTTGCGATCAGCCTGTCAAATAAATCGATCTTTTCCTGGGGAGGCAGGTTTGAATCTTTACCCATAACAGCTCCTCTGCTAATTGAGAAAGAATGATACAAATTGAGTTATTGTTTGATCAATTACGAATCATACCTGAGATTTGATAACATTTGGGGTGAGACGAATTTTTTCCTGTTCAATCAGGGAAAATCAATGTTTGCTGAGCAAAGAAACGTGGATTATCAAGTAAATCCCCTTGCACCAGTTCAATCTACCAGGTATACACCCGGAATGGAACAAGTTCGATCTGGGGTGACAGAAATGGGCGATTTGCGCGTTATTAATAGATAGAGGCATGTGCATGGATTGCCCTACCAGGATAAAGGATTTTGATGGACTCCAAGACTGACGAGCGATCTCTAATCGAACAAGCCAGCCGAGATCCACAGGTTTTTTCTGCCCTTTATGACCGCTATATTGAGCAGATCTACCGTTATTCTTTGAGACGCACCGGGGACCAAAGCCTGGCTGAAGATGTTACGAGTGCTACATTCGAGAAAGCGCTGCGTCATTTGCAGTCGCATGGTTGGAAAGGAAACAGTTATAAAGCTTGGTTGTACCTGCTTGCCAGCCAGCAGGTCATCGAACATCATCGCCGGAATCAGCGCTACATTGCGTTGTCTGACAACAAGGAAGCAGATATTGATGTCGAAGAAGTGGCGGAAAATTCCTTGCAGTGGGCACATATTGCTCAAGCCATGGGCGAGCTCTCGCAGAATGATCAGGAAATCATTACCCTGCGACTCATCGAGAGGTTGTCCAATACTGAAACGGCAGAGTTCCTGAGCTGTTCTCCCCAAAATGTCTCTGTACGTCTCTACCGGGCATTAGGGCGGCTCCGAAAAAAAATGGATACAAGTACTGCCTCCAATAAGGAGAGAAATGATGATAGGTAATGGGAATATTCAATTTGATCCAGATGGTTGGCTCCAGCGGTTAGAAGATGGGGATAAATCTGAGCCACTGCTAGAATTGGCAGCCAACATAAAAGCTGAATCCCCGGAATTTGCGGGACCGTCCTCATCTTTCAAAGCCAAATTACGCGCACAGCTCAATGACCAATTCACTCAGCAAACCATTCGAGGGCCGGTTGTTCCCCACTGGTTTGTACTTGGGTTTGCAATATTAGCCGTGATCGCCCTGGTAATCGTTGGCTTGCAGAGTCTTCCTGGGAATATGCCTTCCGTGAGTGCCGCTGAAATCCTCAATTTAGCCAGCCAGCACATGGCAACAAAAAATACACAGGACGATGTGCTCTACGATCGCTTGCTCCTAGATTGGGAAAAAGGAAGCTTGAGGCAGCAGGGGGTTGTGGCAGAACTGTGGCGCTCATCTGATGGCTCTCAATTGCGCTACCAAATGTATGCTGGAGACCACTTGCTCTATTTCGATCAGCATGATAGCGAAACTGTTTGGCGCTCGAGCCATATACGCCCTGTGGAAGGTGAGACAGTCGATTTTGTTTACCAGGCGGATTATAAACCTGAAGAAATCTCCATTGCTGATACGCAGCTAATGTTCCAACTCCTGTTCCGTGACTTGGAAAATTTCTGGGTTTATATTGATCGTCTCTTTGGTGGTTACAATGCTGATTGCGAAAATCCCTTTTGTGTGTTGAGTGCACTCGGGGATGATTGGGTATGCGACATATCGAGCTGCACGCTGAATTTAGGTCAAGTTCCCCTTGAAGGGGAATTGATCATTGAGGCCAAGGTACTAGAAGATGACTGGCTATCCAATGGTCACCAAGTCCATCAGGTACGACTCCATATCGCTGGGGTTGATGATCGCTACTATCAAATCTTGAAATTCGACACAACAACCTTTGATTTACTCGAGATTGAGGACTATTCGGGGGGAAAGCTACAATACCGCATCCGTTTGGTTGATCGTCAACTCCTGACCTGGTCTGATCTTCCGGAAGATTTTTTCCAGGCGATTCCGGATGGCGTGGAGGTTCGCAATTGGGATAGTGACTATCCCCTTGGACACCGTTCACTTGATCGTGTCTGGGTCATCTCCGCTGATCCACCACCAGGCGCATACCTGACCGAACCATTTTCAGCACATGTTGAGCTCGGGTACAGGCTGACAAGTCTTGAAAAAGCAGCCATCAATATTGGGGGCTTAAATTGGAGCGGACATGATACCCGGGTGAAGATTGATGTCGAAGAAGTGGTTGTGGATGCGGGTGAAGGTGTAGTTGAATTTGACTTTGTGGTCGATACCACTGATTTGGGTGATGGAAAGTGGGTGATTTGGCCTGACTTTCGGGATATCCTGGGAATTCACCTGGGTCCGGGAATTGGTTGGAACTCCTTCGGTATTCCTACTGGCATCTACCCTGAATGGTGCATTCGCTGCCAGGATCCTGATGCGGACTAATTTTTTCTAAACATATTTATATATCAGCGAACAGTATTGATCCCCCCGGTGGGAATACAGCTAATTGAAGCCGTCTCTGAGCTGCTTGCAGTATCCGCAGTTGCAGATCTGACAACTCTGGAGATCGCAGCTGTCAATGTGCTGCAGCTTCACGTGCTGGTGGATCTTGGGTTTTTCCCGTTCAATGAGATTAAGGGGGTCATTTAATGATGACCATTCACGATTCCAGGATCCCCTTTTTTTGTACGGGGAAATAATTTATACCATGTCTTTATATCCGCTTCCAAAGCCAAAGCCAAAATTCTCCCTATCGCTTGAAATCTCAGCCTGCGGGAAGATGTGCAGGATTAAGTTTTGGAGTTCAGCTGCGATCTCTAGGATGTCAGGCTGAAGGTTGGGGAATTCGGCCATTTGAGGTCACTCTAAGATCGGTATGCACTGTCTAAAAACGCCTGCAGGGTGGGCAGATAACCATCGAAACGTGTACGCCGGATACTGTGGCTGGCTCCTTCGAGATGGATTACCTCCACCCTGTCATTTACTCGGACGATTGCCTGTGCAGTGTCTGGAGTAACAATGGCCATATTTTCCTGGTCCCCGGTGAAGAGCAGGACCGGTACGGTCACTTCCTTAAACGCATCTAAAGATTGTGGTTTGTGAATCCTCATTTCCGGTAAGGCTTTCAGAAAGTCGAAGCTCACTCTTTTCTTTGAGTTTATCCAGGGGATAATCTCATCCTGATGATAGCCAGGATTCTCTTTCCTGGCCCGGTAGGTGCCGATGAATTTGGGCAACATTTTGAATACCAGCATCGAACGTGCCATCTGTTTCCGAATATTCTCATCTCCTGTGTTTTGCTGACTGGCACTAAAATTATCACTTTGCAGAATGATGGGTGGGTCTTCCAGAAAGATGCCGCGTACCTTATCCGGAAAGGCTGCAGCATAGTGCAGCGAGGTATCCGCACCCAAAGAGTGCCCACCGATAACGGGGCGCTCGAGATTGAGGGCGTTAACCAGTGTATCCAGGTCGGCAACACGAGTCGGGGTGGCATAATCCCCCTTCCCGGAGCCGGATTTTCCATGCCCGCGTGCATCCGGCATGATCACATCGTAATCCTTCTGCAACGCCATGGACACACGGGTAAAACAAAGCCCATCATCACCAGCTCCATGGTTGATAACTACTGGCGGCTTATCACCACCAGTTCGATAGTAGTGGATTATTAACCCTTTCCCGGATAGATATCCATCGGACCAATTGTTCATATCTGTCAGCCTTGGTTATTTACTTTATTGATTGCTGATCATCATTCCCTAAACATGATGGCTTGAATCAATGAAAATATTCCGCTTAAATAATGGCCGTTGATCATACTCAACAGCGAATTTATTACCCCACGATTAACAACACCACCACTCATCATGAGCATAGATCGCAACGGCATTTCCCACACCACTGCTTCCATTAGTTCTGCAGTCGGGGTACCTTCCTGCCCTTCGATCATTTTCTGGATTTGGCCTTGCAAGTAATTAAATAGCTGGCGTCCAAGAAATGATCCACGCATATCACCTAAGGGTGTATTGAGCGTGTATTCCCCCATGGTAGGGGAATGATTTTCGGGGATTGGTTTTCCAAGCAGCGCGGCGAAATCCTCTTGACTGACCGGGGTGCCCCTGGGGAAATCGTAGTAGACCATGGGTTGCTCTAGTCCAACTTGTTGGGATGATGGTTGGGTTGGCTCCACCTCAATGCTGGCCTTCAAACGGATGTCACGCGAAGATGCACCTACCAGCACCTGATAGATCCCGGATCCAACTTGCCAATCCTTGATCTGGGGATTAAAGTAACTGAAAGCGCGTTGATTTAGCCTGATGGAAACTTCAGTTTCTTCACCTGGTTGAAGATCAACTTTGACAAATCCCTTGAGTTCTTTTTCGGGATGGAAGACAGCCAGATCGACAGCGTGCAGATATAGCTGGATGATTTCTTTCCCGGGAACCGACCCGGTATTCTTGATTTTTAATGTAGCTGTCAGCGGATCGCGATCAGGGAGCTTGCTGTGACTTAAATGCAGGTCATGGTATTCGAAGGAGGTATAGCTCAGACCATGCCCAAAAGGAAAGAGCACATCCTGATTCACTGAATCATAGTAGCGATAGCCAACAAAAATGCTCTCCCGGTATTCAACGATGCTGGGACCCATGGGAAAATAGTGATAGCAAGGGGTATCTTCCAGCTTCCTGGGGAATGTCTCAGCCAGCTTGCCGCAGGGGTTGGTTTTCCCAACCAGGATATCAGCGATAGCTCCTGCTCCAGCCTGCCCACCCAGGTAACCTTCCAAAACGGCCGCGACGTCACCTACCCAGGGCATCTCCACGGGGGACCCGTTGCTCAACACGACAACAATCCTGTCATGAGATTGGGCAAGCTTATGGATCAGTGCATCGTGCCCAGGCGGTAAATGCATGTGCTGGCGATCGAGACCTTCCACTTCATAGTAATCTGTCAATCCTGCGCAGACCACGACAATATCCGCAGATTGAGCGACATGGATAGCTTCCTGGATCAGGGTTTCATCTGGTTGCTCGGCTCTTTCGGTGTAGCCGGGAGCATATGCCAGGTTACCTGGAGCGATGAGCTCGGCGAGTTCGTCGTGCAGGTTGTCGAGTTGATTGGGGTTTACCAGAGAACTACCGGCACCCTGGTAGCGGGCTGATTTCGCAAACTGACCGATCAAGGCAATCTTGCTGTTTTGCTGGATCGGCAGGATGCCAGCCTCGTTCTTAAGCAGCACCGCACCTTCAGCAGCTGCACGGCGAGCGAGATTGTGGTGCGCCTGCCGATCGTAGGTGAAATCTTCAGACAACGTTTCTGCAGCTTTGAAGATCAGGGTCAAGATGCGCTCAACAGCCTGGTCTAATATAGCTTCATCCAGCTGCCCAGCATGGATGGCTTTGACCAGCAAGGCATCATTGCCGTTCGAAACACCGGGCATTTCCAATTCTGTCCCTGCTTTCAATCCTGCCAAGCGATCATTGATCGCCCCCCAGTCTGTGACAACCAGCCCTTGGTGCCCCCATTCTCCTTTGAGGATGTCGTTCATTAGGTATCTGTGTTCAGCGCAATAAGTACCGTTGACTTTGTTATAGGCGCACATGACCGTCCATGGCTGGGCTTCTTTGACAGCAATTTCGTAGCCAGCCAGGTATATCTCGCGCAGCGCGCGTTCATCCACCAATGTGTCAATTGTCATGCGGCGGTATTCCTGGTTGTTGACTGCATAGTGCTTCAGTGAGGTGCCGATGCCCTGGCTCTGGACTCCATTGATGTGGCTCTTGGTTATCTCGCCGCTCAGGTAAGGATCTTCGGAGAAGTATTCGAAGTTGCGCCCACACAGGGGGGAGCGTTTTATATTTGCCCCAGGACCCAGTATGACACCAATTTTCGCCTCCCGGCATTCTTCTCCCAACGCCTGGCCAACTTCGAACACCAGCTGCTTGTCCCAGGAGGCAGCCAGCGCCGAGGCGGTCGGGAAACAGGTGGCTGGCAAACTATCTTGAAGACCAACGCTATCGCTACTGCTGGTTTGTTTGCGCAGGCCATGAGGCCCGTCAGTCACCATGATGGATGGAATCCCCAGGCGCTCGATCCCTTTCAGGTGCCAGAAATCTTTCCCTGAACAGAGTGAGGCTTTCTCTTCCAGAGTCATTTGGGAGATCAAATTTTTTAAGACTTTTATTGGAGTATTCATCGGTGATGGAGGGTTTTACAAGAATGGCCGTGTCATTGGAAGGGGTATCTTTGTTCAGGATCAAGCGGCGAAAAATTGTCCGTCTTTGAGGAAAGGCGCGTTGGGACGCAGGCAATCCCGTTTTAAGCGGGCCAACCCAGGATGAGTACAGTAGCCAGGATCGCCAGGTTGATCATTAATCCGACAGCACCCTGGCCGTCCAGTTTGCTGAGTTTTCCGTCCCAGAATAATAGGTAAACCAGTGATGAAAAAGATGCCGCGCCAACCACAACAGGGCGCCACCAATCCTGGGCCAGGAGCAATCCCAGCCCGCCTGCTATGAAAGCGAGAGCTGACAGCGCACAGGCTGCGCCTGCCAGCCTTCGCAAAGCCCAATCACCGAACAGCGGGGAGAAAATCCAAGATCCATCCGGCCAGACCATTCCGGGTCGCAGCTCGAAAAATCGCAGGCTTTGTCCCGCATACAGCACATGGACCAGGCCGTGTAAAACCAGGAATATTCCAAACAATACTCTGATCATGAAAAACCTCCATTTTCCTGATAGTGATTTTCGGGGACCTTATAAAGTCGACTTTGTTGGGGGTAAAGAAGGTTTCTAATCATCTATGGGAAGATTTCTTCTGCATCGGCGGGTAAGTGCTGGATATGTTCCAGGTATGCGCTCACCCGCTGATCATCCCCGCTGGGGTAATCGAAACTAAATATTTCAGCGACCTGAACGGCTGTCTTCCTGAACAGGTCGCATGCAGCGAACAACGCTTGCCAGGTATGCCCATAATCTGCATCCGAATAAGTGCTCAATAGATTGGCCCATATTTCTGGTTCTAATTCCTTCTGCAGGTATTTCCCATTTTTACCAAGATTTTTGGAAAATCCGGTCCTCGTTCCGGCATACCAGGTGACCATCTTCAGCAGCTGTTCGCGGGCATAATTCTCCAGGCAGTGCATGGCATAAATAATCTCGCCTCTCCACAAGCCCTTCGCAACATAAGGGCATACCCACCAGAATTCGTTGCAGCAGTCGGCAAAGGCTTTTGCTGTGGGTGGATGGGGAATATAATCGCTGTCTTTGCTTGCGGGAACAGCAGTGAACCTTTGATCTTTGTCCAGGAGAACAACGGTGAGGCTATCTTCAATCACCTCCGCTGACTTCTCCAGAGGAACGATTCCCAAATCAATGCGGTTGCCATTTGTGAACTGCATCAGGTAGGTAAATCTGTCATTTGGGTCAGGTTGGGGATCCTGCATGTCCTCTGGTATCTGTAAGATCATCAGCTCGCCGAAGCGCTTGATCCAATCGAAGTTGTGCCTGAAAGGTTCAATGTCCGTTACCAGGTAAACGATGTCAAAATCCTGGAAAGGATCGCGCGGTGCATTTGGATTAGCACGCGAACCGTTCAAGATCACAGCCCGGATGCGCCTGTCTCCCCGGGCGGTATCGAGGATCAGATCCAATATCTCTTGTTCGCGGCGCATGGTCTTCCTTGTCTGAATGCTAATATTAAATTGTTTATCGGCGAGAGCTGGCTGTAAATTGCATTTTAGATTGGTACGGAATACGATGGATATGGATGGTATCTTCGCTCCATAAATTATATCGGTTCCGCGAGGCATGGTTGGGGAGAGTAAAAGCTGCCAGCAAGGATGTGCATGGTTCCCCCGGCGGAGCAGCAGCAACCGCAACTTTTCTCACCGGATGAATTCACCTGGCTTTTTTGCTCAAAGCCAGCAGGGAGATAAATTCAAATACCAGGTTAGAAGCCAGGATAGCGGTGATATCTCCATGATCATAGGGCGGGCTGACCTCGACTAAATCGAAACCGATAATGTTCAAACCCTGCATGCCGCGTACCAGCTGCAGGATCTGGTAGCTGTTCAAACCACCGATCTCCGGGGTGCCGGTGCCAGGCGCGAAAGCCGGGTCGACTGCGTCAATATCCAGTGAAACATATACTGGCTTTGCACCGATCCCATCTTTCATCTGGGTAATTATGGCAGGGATGCCCATCTCAAAGACCCGGTCGATGGTGAACAATTTTGCACCCATCTTTTCCGCATCAGACAAGTCGTTCGCGAAGCTGGTTGGACCGCGAATGCCGATCTGAAGATAAGCGCTGGTATCGATCAATTCTTCCTCGATCGCCCGCCGAAAGGGTGTGCCGTGGCTGTAGGGTTGATCTTTGAATTCCCAATCCCAGGTGTCCGGATGGGAATCAAAGTGGATCACCGCTGGAGGACCATATTTAGCAGCATGGGCCCGCAGCAGAGGCAGGCTGATGGAATGATCACCTCCCATGGCAATCACGGTTACATCTTTGTCCAGGAGGCTTTTAACTTCCCTGGTGATATTGGCCATGGTGGCGTTGATATCCACGGCAATGGTGCTCACATCACCATAATCGAGGATCGTGAGCTCTTCTGTTGGAGCAACACCCAGCACCTGGTTATAGCCCCACAGCAGCAGTGAGGCTTCACGAATCTTGCGCGGTCCAAACCTTGTGCCAGGGCGGTTGGAAGCACCACTATCAAATGGAATCCCAACAACAGCCACATCAGCACCTTCAAATTCGCGGCTGGCTGGCAGGCGCATGAAAGTTGGAATACCGTGATAAGGTTCGAGATCCGCGCCAAAAGCAGGATTGGGGTCCTTTGAATTCATGGTTTTCACCTCCCTTGTTTATCTTGGGAAATTGAGCAGAATCTTTCACTGGATAATACTACAAAAATTCTCACTATGGTCAAGCGGTAAAAAAATATCCAGAGGTGTAGATGATCAACGCGGGATTTAACCGGCAATTGCATGTATTTTAGGTGAGCAGAAGGATGTAAAACTTGGGGATTATAGAGTGAACTGTCACTGGTTTTTTGTGTCAGTGTTCAGTCTCGGGCATCTTGATGGTTTGCGATTCAAAATTGATGGGCATTTCCTGGATCAGACTTGTTTTGCGACCATTACCTGCGAGAAGTGCCTCCAGAAATGGCCTGAAATTCCCCACCCGCTGGAAGCGGATCACCCAATCCCAAAGTGGCTCGAATTTTTTCCAGCCAGCAGCGTACGCCAGGTGGCGCAGCTTATTGAGCAATTCGGTGTGTGCTCCCGCCGCGCGCAGGATTGACCCCCAGCGGTAGAAATCCTTATACGCCTGCCAGTAGCCGTGCTCCAATGTTTCAGCATCCATCCTGGCTGGATGGAATACCGCATGGCGCGTATCGTATAAATCCCAATTATGGGATGTGATGCGGCCCTGGGAGACCAATCTCTGGCGCAACGCGGTGCCCGGATAGGGAGTCAGGATATGAAAGGTTGCCGTCTCAATTCCCTGCTGGATAGCCCATGCCACGGTTCGATCAAACACCGTTTCATCGTCGTGATCCATGCCAAAGACAAAGCTGGCATTGACCATCACGCCCAAGGTATGTAAGCGTTCGATTGCCGTCTTGTATGGATTTTGGATGTTGCGACTTTTCAGGTTGTGAGCTTTCTTCTGCTGCTCGAGATTCCTGTCATTCAGGCTTTCAAAGCCAATAAATAGACTCCGCAGTCCAGCTGCTCTTGCCTTTTCGACCAGGTTTGGCTTGAGAACGGATTGGACGGTTCCCGCGGCTTGCCACAGGCGGTTCATACCTCGCATGCCATCAAATAGATTTTCAGCGAAGCGTGGATTGCCAAAAAGATGGTCGTCCAGAAAATAGAGGTGTTTCCCCGGTAGGGTTTCGATCTGTGCTAAAGCTGTATCCACTGCCTGGGTGTAGAAGGACTTTCCACCCTTGTAGAAAGATTCCTTGTAGCAAAAATCACAGCGGTGCGGGCAACCCCGCGAGACGACCAGTGAATTTGGCACTAGGTAGAGGTGGCGCTTGATCAAGTCGCGACGAGGCGCAGGCGCACCATCCAGGGTTCTGTGAGATGAGCGGTAAACAGGCTGGGGGTTCATGGTCTGCCAGTCAACCAGGAACTTGGGCCAAATATCTTCTCCAGGACCGATGAAGATCGTATCGGCATGCGGGGAAGCTTCTCCTGGCAAGGCTGTCACGTGCAGACCTCCCAGGCAAACGTATGCTCCTAATGACCGGTAGTGATCCGCGATTTGATAGGAACGGTAAGCATTTGTGATATAGACCTGGATCACTACCAGGTCCGGGTTATCATTTAAATCAAGACTTTCAACATGCTCGTCGACAATTCCCACTTCCCAGTGGGTAGGTAAATACGCTGCCAGGGTTGCCAATCCCAATGGAGGAAAAAGGGAATACTTGATCGGTCTGAAGAACGGGCTCTTCGCTTCTGTCAATGCAGGAAGGATCATCTTGACTTTCATGCGATCTCCTTTGAGAGCATCTGGTGGGTGTTCAGGCAGTCATTCCGGGGGAGATTATAGAATTTCCTGCTATCCGTCACCACCCTCTGAGTCCCGGGACTTAAGCACCTGAGTGCTTGCATATCAAATCCATCAAGGCTATGATTGAATCAGGACACCACATGTGCCAGAAATACTGCTGTAAAGCCCAATATGGTTGGAGGAAATTATGACCCTCGTCACAGAAATTCAAGCCGCAAAAATGGATCCAAATAAATTAGAGCGGCTCTACCAATCCGCACAGAAGGAAGGTCAGGCTGAAGTTTTTCAATCTGCTCTTCTGGCGTGCTATGAAGATGATCCTGACAACCTGCTTTATGCTGCCTGGTTTTACCGGTTCCAACAAACGGTAGAAGCCGCGGGTGAACCCCGCAGGGTAGTTAATTGGGTCTTGGCGATACCGCTGAGCATCTTGACCGGGTTGATCTTTTGGGCTTTATCAGATTTTGAGTCTTTGATGTATTTGGACCATCTGCCCGTCCTGGCTCTCTGGTGGTCACCCATCGCGACAATGACTGCATTGATTTTCATGACGATCACAGCGAAGAATAATCAAGTGCGAGCAGTGGCATTGGGTTTGGGATTAATTGCTGTGACAGTCTATGCCATGCTGGTCGCCCCGGGTCTGGGTGTTCCCTGGAAAACCAACTATTATCTCGATCTGGCAGCCATTCACATCCCTTTATTGTGCTGGATCGCCCTGGGTATTTCGGTATTAGGTTTCAACTCTAAAGTAGAGGACCGTTTTGCTTTTCTGATTAAATCCATCGAGGTGATGATTACCGCTGGCCTGTATCTAATCGCCGGATTAGCCCTGGGTGGGATTACCATTGGTATGTTCGAAGCGCTGAGTATCTCTATCCCCGAAATATGGCTGCGGCTGATCGCGGCGGGCGGGTTTGGCTTACTGCCAGTTTTAGCTGTTGCCAGTGTTTACGATCCGACCGTGCCTCCTTCGGAGCAAGATTTCGACCAGGGGTTAAGCAAATTTATCGCCACAATGATGCGCTTACTGCTCCCGTTAACCCTGGGTGTGCTGGTGATCTATATCATTGTGATCCCATTTTATTTCTTTGAGCCTTTTAACAACCGGGATGTATTAATCGTCTACAATTTGATGCTCTTTGCTATCATGGCTCTCCTGTTGGGCGCGACCCCGATCAGGGGTGCCGATCTCTCTCCCCAACTTCAGAAATGGCTGCGAGGGGGTATTATTTCAGTTGCAGTTCTTGCAGGATTGGTCAGCATATATGCACTATCCGCGACCAGTTTCCGCACCATTGAGGGCGGCTGGACGATCAACCGCATAACGATCATCGGCTGGAATATCATCAATATTTGTATCTTGTTCTGGTTGGTTTTCAAGCAATTCAAGGCTGGCCGTGAGAGATGGATTGATTCTTTGCACTCGGTTTTCAGCCTCGCAACCAATGCATATCTGGTATGGGGTTTATTTGTTGTACTGGTAATTCCATGGTTGTTTCGTTAAGTGCTGGTTTCGTTGTACGTTGCTGGTGAAGTTGTGGGGATGAATATTATTAGTAGATCTACGAAGATTTGCTGCTCTCGCATGTGGTGATGCGTAGGATTACAAATCCTGCGAGATCTTTTGAAAAAACCCAAATTTTGATTCTGGCGGATAAGAGACCCGCTCTACGAGCCCAATTGGTGGGGCGGGGTTGTCCTTGATTGGTGAAATTCAGCCTCGTCGTGCTTGGTCGAGAGTCATACAAGATTACCTGGTTTGCGGGAGATTTCAAGGCAGCTTCAAAATGAGCAAAGTGTGATACTGCAGAAAATGGAAGTCGGCAGTTTAAATGTGCTTCATTCCCCCATTCCATACTCCTCCAGGTAATTGAGGGGGGTATTATCCTGGTGCCTGGCTGGCTATTAAATTGAGTTGTATTCATAACACCGGAAGTGATTCCGGGTATACTGAAGCTTTATTGCCCAAACTCGCGATTACTTCATCTAATGATCACCCTGCTGCTTGTTGAAGATAATATCAAACTTCGAAACGCATTAAAATCCGGGCTCGAAGCCACCGGTGAAGTCCAGGTCAGCTTTGCATGTGGGAGTGGTGAAGAAGCTTTGGATTACTGCATATCCACACATCCACCCGAAGTCATTCTGATGGATGTCCACCTTGTGGGTGAGATCAACGGTATCAAAACCGCGGTCGAAATCCGCCGTGAGTTCCCGCGGCAGCCCGTTGTTTTTTATTCAATCCAGGATGATGATTCTTTTTACAGGGATTTCCGCCAATCTGGAATTCTGAGTCACTATGCCTATGTGCGCAAATCCAACTACCTGCTGCCTGAGATGATTCTCCCGCTGCTCAAAGATGCTCTTGCCGGGCGCAGTTTGATTGACCCTGAAATCGAAGCCCGGGTCCAGGAAGTGCGGTATAAAGATGAGCAAAACCCCCTGGCATTGCTGGAACCCAATGAACAGGTTGTTGCCCGGATGCTGGCGCAGGGTTTGACCAACGAGCAGATTGCTGCCCAACTCGGTTTCCGGGATAAGCGCACTATCAGCCGCACCAATGGACAAATTTATGCGACATGGGGATTGAATCTTTCGACAACCGATGAAAAAATTGCGCGTTCACGGGCGATTATCATTGTGCAAACTGGGCGTCTCCTGGATTGGGACCAGGATGGAGTTCCCCGCGTAATGAATGAACAGGGTGAGTGGGTTCCGTGGAGCGGCGATCAGTAAAAAATGAGACGCAAGGCTAAAGATCACTCATGACCGATAACCAGTCATGAAAAATGGCTACCCATGACAGAAAACTGGTTGCTTAATTGGGCCGTGATGAGCGTTTCGCTCTTCAATACAGTACTTTTAATCTGGTTGGGGTTGACAGTCCTGCTGAATGCCGACCGTAGATCCTGGGGATTGTGGTTGGCTGGAGGAGTAATTTTATTAGGGGGCACCTTTTTCCTGATTCATTCCATCCTCCTGGGGCTTGGATTGAACACTTTCGGGCGCAGCTTAGATTTTTGGTGGCGGTTAGGGTGGATACCGGTAGCTACCATTCCTTATGTCTGGTATGTTGTGATCCTATGGTACTCAGGGTTATGGGATCGCTTCGGGAAGAATCTCCAGCGGCGGCATTATCCCTGGTTTGTAGCCACTACAATCCTGGCAGCAGGCATAATAACTTTATTAATATTTGCCAACCCTCTACCATCTTTTGTTCAGGTTGCTCAACTCAACCTGACCCTTACGCCCTCACTGGGCGGAATCCCCCTGCTGATATTGATATACCCTGTGTATATTTTGCTTTGCATGGCCCTTTCTGTGGATGTCTTGCGAAACCCGGCTCCCCCAGCACGTATTATGGGCGAATTGGGAAGGCGTAGAGCGCGTCCATGGCTGGTGGGGGCGGCATTAACTCAGATAATGGTCAGCCTATTGGTGGGGTGGGTGATGTTTTGGGTTGTCAATCAAACTCGCCAATCATTATCCGAGCCAACAGTGGCTAAAACTATCGCCAGGTTTGACTTGATGATCGCCTTCTTGATCTCCATTGCGGTCATATTTCTCGGGCAGGCTGTCACCAATTACGAAGTCTTCACAGGGAAAGCGCTGCCACGCCACGGGTTATCACGCTACTGGCGCAGGGCTGTCATCCTCGCTGGTGGCTTTGCCGTGGTGATCAGCCTGAGCGTGTCACTTGACCTCCATCCTGTTTACAGCGTGCTGCTCAGCGTGCTCTTGATGACTATTTTCTTTGCCTTGTTGAGCTGGCGTAGTTTGACTGAGCGCCAAGATTTCATCAACCAGCTGCGACCCTTTGTCACCAGCCAGCGTGTCTTCGAGCAGGTAGTGGCAACCTCTCCGATGGATGTGGATATTGACCAGCCGTTCAGAGTGCTCTGCCAGGATGTGTTGAGAACTCAGCAGGCTTATCTGGCTGCGAATGGCCCGCTCGCTGCTTTGGTTGGTGAGCCCTTGATCTTTCCTGGAGATCAGGTACCCCGGCCCCCAGACTTGAAAGGGATCGTCGGTCCATGGATATCCCCTGATAACATCTGTGTTCCACTCCCGCGGGAAACGAGCGGTGATTGGCGATGGCTGGTGCCCCTGTGGAGCGAACGTGGTTTGATCGGAGTCATGCTCTTAGGGGCGAAGCTCGGTGGAGGTCTCTACGCGCAGGAGGAGATCGAGATTGCCCGCTCTGTTGGGGAGCGATTGATTGATATGCGGGCCAGCACCGAGATAGCCCGGCGTTTGATGGCGCTGCAACGGCAGAGATTGGTAGAAAGCCAGATTGTTGACCGGCGCACCCGGCGGGTGTTGCACGATGAAATCCTACCGAACCTGCATGCTGCCCTGCTCTCTCTGAGCACATCACAGGCAGAGCACCAGGATGTGATCATGGCTCTTTCCAATGCTCATCGCCAGATCGCTGATTTGTTGCACGATCTACCAGTTGTGACAGCCCCGGATGTCTACAACTTGGGTTTGATCGACGCGCTGAAAAAAACAATCACCAATGAATTCTCAGGTGACTTTAAAGAGGTCATTTGGGAAATTCCTGACGATGTTTCCTACCAGTTAGAACAGGTGCCACCTTTGGTTTCGGAAGTGGTTTATTTCGCTGCCCGGGAAGCCATCCGGAATGCCGCTCGACATGGGCGTGTGCTACCTACCCTGAGAATAGCAGCAAATCATCGAGCTCAGGAATTGGAAGTTGTGATCGAAGACAACGGCGGTGGAAAGCCAGATCGCAAGCAGGAAAGACCAAGCACCGGGCAGGGTCTGGTGCTCCACAGCACTATGATGGCAGTGATTGGAGGGGACCTGGTCTTCGATCAGGTGGCCGGTAAATCCACGCGAGTCTTGTTGCGGGTACCCATAGATGGAAACTAGAAGGTTCTTAGATCTAGGTTCACGATCAATCCTGTTATTATGCGTGCCCGAAAATCCAACTTATACCTCGTTACCTTTTTCCCCTTAATTTTTTTTAACGGCCTGACTGATTTCTACATTCCAAAATGTGTTTATCCGCCCAACCTGGCAGGACGGCCCGCTGGTCTGCTGGATCGAGTATTTGAGCAGGGAGTTATCTCAATTAGCGAAGCAGAGTCCTCAAAGCAGGCGCAGGCTGCTTGGGATTCTTGCATCTGTGGAAAACGGTGCCGCGGTGTACGAAAGTGAAGCTGCTATCAATGCGGGTATCAATCGATTTGTTTTTGAACGTATAAAGCTGCTGTTTCAATCGCCCAGGATCGGTGGGAGGATCACTGGTGCGGAGGATTCATTACTGCGCAGGAATGCAACAAGGGATTGAATCTCCTGATCGGTCAAGCGGCTTCCCCAAGCAGGCATCAATGTACCCGTTACTCCACCTGCGATGATCTGGTAGATCGCAGCATCGGGAGTCTCCGACAGGAAGATTTGGTTGACAACTGCAGGCGCCATGGGTGAGCCATAACCACCTATTCCGTGACACGACTTGCAGGCGATGTTGAACAACCTTTCCCCCTGGGTGATCAATTCTGGCGATGCCGGGATTTCCATCAATTTCGGTTCAGGAAATTCAACATCCGCTTGAAGCAGCTCCGGCCAGCGGAAGATCAGATCAACTACTGAACTGATCTCATCCGGTGGGAGCATGTTCCCCCAATTGGTCATCAGGGTGCCGGGGACACCATTCATTACCAAATCGACGATCTCTTCCCTGGGCCTTGTTCGAAGATCGGCGGAATCAATTGCTGGTGCAATGATCGTCCCAGCGCCATTTGTCCCGTGACAGGCGGCGCAATGATCTGCATAAACCAGCAGGCCGCTGCTCAAGGTGTCTCCCTCCGGGAGCGTGGACAGTGCTGCCAACATGCCCTCTGAGACTTCCATCTCGATCACCTGAGGTGGGGTTAAACCCAATTCATCGACGCGTGCTTCAACATATTCCCAATTTACCTGCTGAATAAAAGTGACGAAATCATCGACCTGGGAATTACTGAAAATGCCGCCCTCTTCGTCCGCCCAGGCTGCCATAAGTGAGTTACTGCGACCACGGGAGATCACCTTGAAGAGGTCTGTTGCAGATATCACATGCACTGCTTCGGTGTTGAGCGCAGGCGTATCGCCAATCCCTTCACCTGCAGCCCCGTGGCAAACTGCACAGTTGGTTGCATACAAATCCGTCGAAGCTAGCACCGCATCGGTGTAATAATTATCCAATAATTTATCTTGTCGGGAGGGCTCTGTCCAGGAATATATGGGTACAATGATAATGATTACCAGGGTTGCCAATATTCCGATCCATTTCATCAGTTGGGGCATATTGTGATCCTTAAATATTAACTACCTGATCGGAGTTGGCTTGATGGCGCTCGATGGGCGAACTGGTGTCCACCTCAATTTCCCCAGCCTCATTGATTGATAAGGGGAACAAATCAAGCGGGCGTGGTGCGGGTTCGTTCTGCACGTCCCCATCCATGGTGAACTCAGAGCCGTGGCAGGGACAAACAAATTTACCAGATGAAGGGTCGTAGGGTACCGCGCAACCCAGATGTGTGCAGCGGCGGTACATGGCCAAGAAACCACCTTCTGACAACCGGACCAGGTAGAATCGCCCGGCTTCAACCGGAGTTACACTACCTGCGGGATACTGATTAGCATCTCCTAAATTAAATAAGCCGCCAAATTCCCCTTCAGATTTGCGAGGGGAAAGAAAGCTTAATCCAGCCAGGGAAAGCTCCGTGATTGCTAGCAAGCCAGCGGCACCCCAACCTAAATTAATGATATCTTTACGTGAAATTTTATTTTCAGTCATTGGATTAACCCCAGGGTAAGATTAAAGCCATTCCCTCACCTCGCAAGAATATTCCGACGAAGGTAAGGGTGGCAAAAGATGCAAGTAACAGGGTGAAGAGGGCCTGGCGAGCTTCACAGGTCCTGCTACCAAGAACCTTGAGCAGCTCATAGTAGCCAATTAACAGGAGCAAAATTGCTGCTAAAGGCACCCATCCGTTGCTGATAGAACTTGGTAGGAATGGCAGCCAGCCGGGGAAATCCAGATAGAATTCATCCAGCCAGACAAAACCAAATACACCAACAATGCCCAGAAAGAAGCTCAATCCAGTAAGGACTCGTCCCCGGAGGGAGCGGAACCAGATTCCCGTGGTCGCCATGTCCTGATCCAGGTAAGGGAGCAAGATCATCGCCAGCAAACCCAGCCCGGGGATGATGATCGCACCAAACACCGGGTGGAAGTGCAGCAGCAATTCCTGAAATCCCATGAAATACCAAGCTGCTTTAGCCGGGTTAGGACTGTGGGCGGGATTTGCGGCTTCTTCCAGAGGGGCATTAATGAAGGATGACCAGGTGATCAATAATGCCAGCCAAACCAGGGCAAACACCAATTCGAGGCTGACCAGATGTGGAATCGTGGTCACTTTCTCTTTATCCGCTTCCTGGCTAATTTTTCGAGGCTGCGTGATTGTATCTTTTCGCACCCTCCAGATATGGAAGGATACGATAGCGAAGATCGCCAAAGGGATCACGGCAATATGCAGACCGTAAAAATTTGTCAGGGTAGCTGCACCCACTTCGGGCCCACCTAGCAGCAGGCGGGTCAGGGGTTCCCCAATTAATGGGATGTAATCTAACAAGCTGGTCCCCACAGTCACTGCCCAATAGGCAAGCTGATCCCAGGGAAGTAGGTAACCCGTGAAATTGGCTGCGATGGTCAGCAAGAGAAGGGAAATGCCCATCACCCAATTAAATTCGCGCGGTCGGGTGAATCCGGCGGTATAGAAAACCCTCAGCAGATGCAGGACTCCTACGACAACCATCAAGTTGCCAGACCAATAGTGCAGGTTGCGGATCAGGTTTCCAAAGTTGACCTCAGTCTGCAGAGCGATCATGCTCTTATACGCTGCATCTGGTGAAGGCGTGTAGACGAAGAGTAGCAGAACTCCGGTCACGGCGAGCACTGCAGTGAGCAAAATCAGTAATCCTCCCAGCCCGAAAGTGTAGGTTAATTTGAGCGCAGGTTTGGAAACCTTTGCTGGGTGGATGTGCAATACCAGGCTGTTCATCACCAGCTTCATCCGGCTGCGATCATCGATTGGTGCCACGGATTCCCTTTGGATAGAACGCTGAATGCGGGTTAGAATGGGAAGATTATCTGGGGAAAGATTTGGTTGATCTGTCATCATTGCCTCGAATTATGAATAGTGCACTGCAGGGAAGTTTCTGGTTTCCCTGCAGTGTTTTTCCATCAAGGGGTGCTGCCTGCTGATCCTCTTCCATTCTGATTTCCACGATTGCCGTTCCCATTTCCACCAGGACCTGCCCAGAGTGGGCGGCCATTGGGATCGCGTAGCATGACCTTTAATCCCGTGGCGGTCTGCGTGATATCGCCAGCCATGAATTGCTCCCCTTCGTAGAAACCGACCACGACTATTTCATCTCCAACCTGGAGGGACACATTCTGACCGGCAAAAAAGCGTGGTTGTCCGGTTTGGAAGGTAATGATCTCACCATCGGGTGTATTCATAGTCATATTACCGCCCTGAAATGACATCAATGTACCCTCGATGGTAATCCATTCATCAACCGCGGCTTGTGGCTCAGGGATGCGATCGCCATCTCCGTTGCTGCCATTCTGTCCCATTCCATTGGTGACTCCCCCACTCCACAGGGGTTGGCCTGTTTCACTGCGCACATTCAATGCTTGACCATCGGATAACAACACCTGGGAGGCGTGGATCATGCCTTGGTTGACCGAACCAGCTACAGTGGCTGTTTGACCAACCTGGAGCTCGATGCCTTGACTTTGCCAGTAGTCCGGTGGACCCAGTTCGA
>Ga0316579_10000092_pt1 | contig 23353 bp, 18 predicted proteins | sample J5NA_2_FD_203074 | JGI IMG/M metagenome (GOLD analysis project Ga0316579, IMG submission 203074) | Rhizosphere microbial communities from salt marsh grasses in Alabama, United States - J5-7_160517rDrA | ecosystem: Host-associated > Plants > Roots > Rhizosphere | place: USA: Alabama | collected... | reverse complement strand
CCCGCGTCGTGACCAGCAGGGCGTCCGGGGTGTCGACGACGACCACGTCCTTCAGGCCGAGGACGGCCACGACCCGGCCGGAACCGGGAACGGCCAGGCCGCCGGTCTCCCAGGCCAGGACGTCCGACCCGTCGCCGAGAACCCGCAGCGGCGCCTCCCCGCCGATCAGGGCGGCCAGCGAGGCGAAGTCCCCCACGTCGTCCCAGCCGAGGTCCGCGGGGACCACCGCGACCCGCCCGGCGTCGGCAGCCGGCTCGGCGATGGCGTAGTCGATCGCGACCTTCTCCAGCCCGGGCCACAGCCGGTCGAGGACCTCGCAGCGCTCGTCGGTGTCCCAGGCCCGCGCGATCAGCGTCAGGGACTCGTGCAGGGCGGGCCTGTGGACGGCCAGCGCCTCGAGGAGGACGTCGGCCCGCGCGACGAACATGCCGGCGTTCCAGCGGTACCCGCCCTCCTCCAGGTAGGCGGCGGCCGTAGCCGCGTCGGGCTTCTCCACGAACCGGTCCACGAGGTGGGCCGAGGGGGCCCCGGGGACGGCGAGCCCCTGTCCCAGGCGCACGTACCCGAAGGCGGTCGACGGGCGCACGGGCTGGATGCCGATGGTGACGACGTATCCCTGGCCGGCCGTCGCGACGGCCTCGGCCACGGCGGCGTGGAAGGCCCCGACGTCCCGGATGACGTGGTCGGCCGCGAAGGAGCCGACGACGGCGTCCGGGTCGCGCAGGTGCAGCACGGCTGCGGCGAGGCAGATGGCGGCCGTGGAGTCCCGCGGGGACGGCTCGGTCAGCAGGTTGGCCGCGCGCAGTTCCGGCAGCTGGGCCGCGACCGCCGGGGCGTGGGAGGCGCCCGTGACGACGAGCACCCCCGAATCCCCCGCGAGGGGTACGAGACGGTCCCAGGTCTGCTGCACCAGGGTCCGGCCGCCCCCGATCAGGTCGAGGAGGAACTTGGGGCGTCCGGCACGGGACAGGGGCCACAGCCTGGTGCCCGCGCCCCCGGCGGGCACGATCGCGTGGAATCCCGGCAGGGGCCCTGTCGCCGGGGAACCGCCGGGAGGGGGGGCCTGAGGAGTTGCGTCGGTCGATGGCACGGCCACCACGGTACGGCTCGCAGGACGTGCGTTCCCCGACAGACCGCTGGGACCCTCCGGTGAGCCCGCCCGCCGGACCGGTCGGAGTGCGCACCTGAGGAGTCCGCCGTTCCCCCGACCGGATATCCTCGGCACGGAACGACTGTGGTACCCGTCCGTACCTCCGGCTCCTCCGCGGGGACTCGCTCCTCCACGGGGACCGGCGCGTCCTTCCGCGGGGACGCCGTTCCTCCGCGGGGAGTCCGTGTTCCGCGGGAGTTCGCCGGTCCCTGTCCCCGGGAGCGCCAGGTTCCCGGGGGACACCGCTCCCGCCGGAGGGCGGCACCTTCCGGGCGCCGTTCCGTCGGGCACCGTACCGGCGGGGAGGTCCGGTCCGGGCGGTGGCCCGGGACGGGCCGGATCCACGGACCCGCGGACGGCCACAGGTTGTACGGCGAGTCGAGCTGCGGAAACGAGCGTGATCGGGATCCATGATGGGGATCGGTGGATTCCGACCGCCCTGTGACCGTCCGGCCCTGACCCGGGCCCTTCCCCTGGGACGTGGGCGCCCGGTCCCCGGGCGGCCCCGGCGGCGCGCACCGGTCCTCGCCGCGCTCGCGGCGGCCCTCCTCCCGACGGCGGTGCCGGGCCCGGCGACGGCCTTGGCGCGCGCCGCCGGGGCCGGGAACGCGACGGCGGCGGCACCGGCCCTGCCGGCCGCGCCGGCGTGCGCCAGGGCCGTCGCCGTCGCCAGCGGGGGCACGACGAGCGCTGCGACCCGCCTGCCCACCCCCACCAGCACCGTGGGGGGATCGAAGCTGTCGGGATCCGGCCTGCACGCCGACCTGCCCTCGGGGGTTCCCGCTCCCCCGACCCTGCGCGCCGTCGCCTGGATGATCACCGATCTGAAAACCAATGAGATCATCGCCGCGTGCAACGCGCACGTGCGCATGCCGCCCGCGAGCACCTTGAAGGTCCTGACCTCGCTGGCCCTGCGCCCGCGGTTGAAGGACAGCACCATCTACACGGGGCGCGCGCACGAGGCCAACCAGGAGGGGACGCGGGTCGGGATCGTCCCCGGGTCGCTGTACTCGGTCAAGGACCTGTTCCACGCGATGCTCCTGCTCAGCGGGAACGACGCCGCCGAGGCCCTCGCATCCCTCGCGGGGGGCACGGCGGCAACGGCGCAGCTCATGAACAAGAAGGCCGCGGAGCTGGGCGCGCTGGACACCCACGTCAGCAATGCCAGCGGCCTGGACGCCCTCGGCCAGGTGAGCAGCGTCTACGACCTGGCCCTGTTCGGCAGGGCCGCCCTGGCCGACAAGCGACTGGCCACGGTGTTCCGCACCCGGACCTACGATTTCCCGGCCAGGGGTGCCTGGATCGGGTCCGGTCGCAAGACCTTCCAGATCCAGAACCACAACAGGCTCCTGGGCAGCTACGAGGGGGCCGACGGCGTCAAGAACGGCTACACCACCCAGGCCGGTGGCACGTACATCGCCAGCGCGACCCGCGGTTCGAAACGCTACCTCGTGACCGTGATGCGCACGGACGGGAAGTCGCACTACGCGGCCCGCGACCTGCTCGACTGGGCCTTCTCCCACGGTTCGAAGGCACAGCCCGTCGGCGCCCTCGTCCTTCCCCGGACGTCCTCGGACAGGACCCCGTCCACGAGGCCGACGGGCTCGGCCTCCCCCTCGCCGACGGTCGCCGCGGCGGCGGGGACCCAGGACAGCGGGTCGTTGCTCCCCCTTGCCGTCGTCGCGGTCGCCGCCTGCTCCGTCGGGTTGTTGTTCGGGCTGGTGTCGTGGCGGCTGCCCCGCCACCGCCTGCGCCGCCACTGCCGCCGCATGAACCGCCGGGGATGACGCGGACCGTCGCGGCTGCCGCCCCCGCCGCACGAACCGTCGGGGGCGGCCCCCGTCAACCGTCGGTGCGGCCTTCGTGGGCAGGGGCGGTCGAGGACGAACCGGTCCGCTGAGGTCGGAGACCGAGGACGGACGGAAGTCTCAGAACCGGAGGAGATCCGCGGGGGCCGCGGGTTCACCGGTCCAGCAGCGACGCGCGGACCTGCCCGGCGGCCCGGGTCACGGCCCACGTCCCGGTCACGGCGATCGCCCCCAGCACGGCCCCCGCCGCCAGGACGACCCCGTTCTCGGCCCGCCGCGCGGGGGAGTCCTCGGCAGCCCGCGCCGGGGAACTCCCGGCCGCCTGCGCGGGGGACGGCCGTGCCTCCTGCTGGACGCGGTCCGGCTCCAGCGGTGGCAGGTGCCCGCGGTCCTCGGCCGTGACGGCGCCCCAGGCAGCGCACAGCAGGAGGAGCCGGGCGGTGAGATCGGCCCACAGCAGCAACCCGATCAGGACCGTCGACGTCGCGACGTAGGCGTCGGGGGACAGCCTGCCCAGCAGCAGCCCGCCGCCGAGCTTGAACAGCCCGAGTCCCAGGCCGGCGGCGACGGCCCCGCCGGCCAGGTCGCCCGCGGGCACGCGGACCCCGGCCAGCAGGCGCAGCAGGATCAGGACGATCCCGGAGTCGATCGCCCAGACCAGCAGGAAGGTCGTGAGCCGGACGGCTGCGCTCGGCCACGCCGCGCGGTCGGCCCCCAGCCCGTCGAGCACGGAGCCGGTCGCGGTCGGGACGGCGATCCCCACGCACCCGGAGGCCAGGACGGCACCGCTGAGGAGCACGGAGGTGCCCAGGTCCCGCAACCGGGCGGTCACGGGGTTCCTGCGGACCGGCAGGCCGAACACCGCCCGGATCCCCTGGCGGGTCGCGCCCGCCCAACCCAGCCCCGCCACGAGCAGGCTGACCAGGCCGGCTGAGCCCGTCAGGGTGAGCAGCCCGGCGCGGGTCAGGTCCTCCAGCCGGACGACGCCGTCCCGGGTCCCGGTCCCGATCAGGGTCTCCCCGAGCCCCCGGTTGACCCAGTCCGCGATCTCCACCTGGGTCGCGCGGTCCTGCCCAACGACAAGGCCCAGGACCGTGAACCCGACGACCAGAGCCGGCACCACCGAGAACACCGCGTAGTAGGCGATCCCGGCGGCGAGGACACCGCCGCGGGCCGTTCCGTAGCGGGCCCACACCCGCGGCGGCTTGGCGGCCCCCAGGGCCCGCACGATCCGGCGGGCACGGCCGGTCGCCGGCCCCCGCGCGGTCCCGGACCGGGCACCGGGCACAACGCGCGCACCGGGCGCCGCTGGGCGGGCACCGGACACCACGGACCGGGTGCGGGGCACCGCCGGGCGGGCGCGGGACGTCACGGCCCGTCCCCGCCCAGCGGGTAGCGGCGGACCGAGCGCCACATGCCGTCGTCACCGAGCTCGTACAGGTCGAACCCGTCCAGGACGAAGGCGGCGGAGAAGTCCCCGAGCACCTCCTCCGCCGTGTCCAGTTCGTCCTCCGTCAGGTGGTGGGCGACCGTGACGTGCGGGTGGTACGGGAAGCTCAGGTCCCGGTCGAGGGGGCCGGTGCGCACCTGCTTCTGCAGCGCGTCGCACTCGGACGCCCCCACGGCCACCGTGACGAAGACGACGGGCGAGACGGGGCGGAAGGTGTCCGTGCCCGCCAGGTGCAGATCGAAGGGGCTGAGCATCGCGGCGACGCAGCCCAGGTGGCTTTCGATCTCCTCCAGCCGGTCGGGGGGGACGGCCGTGGGGGGCAGCAGGGTGATGTGGGGGGGAACGGCAAGGGCCAGGGGGTCCCCGAAGGAGTGGCGGCACTGGCGCAGGTAGCCCGACCAGGGCTCGGGGATCGCCAGGGCGATCCCGATCGTGCGGGTCTCGGCCGGCTCGCCCACGACGATCGGCAGGCTCATGGTGGCGGGGACGGTCCCCGGCGCGGGGGTCGCGTGGGTCCGGGCGGATCGCGTGGGGTCGGCTCCCGGTCCGGGGTCTCCACCGGCTGCGGGCATCAGGGCCGCCCCGGGAGGAAGCCCAACAGCTCGTAGACGACCTCGAGGCGGGCCGCCGCCTGCTTGCGGGCGGTGACGGCCCCGGCGGCGAGCACGTCGTCGAGGGCGCTGCTGTCCGCCAGCAGCTCATGGGCCCTCGCGCGGAAGGGCTCGACGAAGTCCGTGAAGGCCCCGGCCACCTCCTTCTTCAGGTCCCCGTACCCCGCACCGACGAACCTGGCCCGCAGCTCGTCCTGCCCCGTCCCCGTGAGGGTGGACAGGATGGTCAGGAGGTTGGACACCCCGGGCTTGCCCTCGGGGTCGTACACCACCTCCCGGCCCGTGTCCGTGACGGCCGAACGGATCTTCTTGAGGGAGATCCCGGGGTCGTCGAGCAGGAACAGGCACCCGGCCCCGCCGCGGCTCTTGCTCATCTGCTTGTCCGGCTGCTGCAGGTCGAGGATCTTGCCGGTGCTCCTGACGATGTACGGCTCGGGAACCACCAGTCCGGGTCCGAAACGTTTGTTGAAGCGCTGCGCGAGGTTCCGGGTCAGTTCCAGGTGCTGGCGCTGGTCCTCCCCCACGGGAACCCTGGCCGCGTCGTAGAGCAGGATGTCCGCGGCCTGCAGCACGGGGTAGGTGAACAGGCCGACCGAGGCCTTCTCCGTCCCCTCCCGGGCGGCCTTGTCCTTGAACTGGGTCATCCGACCGGCCTCGCCGTACCCGGTCAGGCACTGCAGGGCCCAGTTCAGCTGGGAGTGCTCGGGTACATGGCTCTGCACGAAGATCACGGACCGGTCCGGGTCGAGCCCGGCCGCCAGGAACTGGGCCGCGGTCACCAGGGTGCGCCGGCGCAGGAGGGCCGGGTCGTGCCTCACCGTGATCGCGTGCTGGTCCGCGATGAAGTAGTAGGCCTCGAACTCGTCCTGCAACCGTACCCAGTTCACGAGCGCGCCCAGGTAGTTGCCCAGGTGCAGCGAGTCGGCGGTGGGCTGCATCCCCGAGAGCAGACGTGGCCGGGAGGCCGGTTGACCGCCGGCACCGGTGTGAACTGTGGCCGTGGATGCCGGGGAGGCCGGCGAGGATGCCGTGGACGCCATGCGGGCCATTCTGGCAGGTGTGCCGGGGTGCTTCGCACACAGATGGTTCTTGTTCGCCCGGTGTCGGCCGGCTTCGGGCGGGCGGTGAGAGTTTCGGCGTAACCGGCGCGAGCGCGCCCGGAGCGCCGGGCCCGGTCCCGCGAGCGCGGTGCCGGGCCGGACGCCCGGTGCCGCGATCTCCTTCCCGCCGTGCGGTCCCGGAGGATTCCGGAAAGGCCCGCGACGGCCCGGTCCGTTCACCGCACGCAGTAGTGCGCGTCCTTCTTGATCTCCATGACGCGCCACGCGTCGTCCTGGTTCTTCATCATCACGCTCATGCCGTTGTTGCGGGCCTCGCCCGGGGCGCCGCTGTCGTCCTCCAGGATCGTGTACGTCTCGTCCAGGACGCAGTCGGTGAAGGCGACCTGGTCGCCGAAGAACTTGAGGTTCGCCGGCTTGAGGATCATGACTCCGGCCCGGTGGCCGTCCTTGGCCTTGAGCTGGCGGACCTCCGTCTGGACCTCGCGGATGGCGTCGCCGGCCGCGACCGCCTGCAGCGCCTTGGAGTCCAGCGACGCGGTGAGCCCTGCGGACATGCGCGCCTTCCAGTACCCCTGCCAGGTCGTGACGACGGCGGCCTCGCGCTCCGACCCGGGCAACCGTATCCCCAGGATCGCGCCCGTCCGGACCCCCTCGGGGCTCACGATGAGGGCCTTCCTCTGTGCGTCCAGTTCCTGGGTGCTGACCTCGTCGGTCGCGGACCGTGAGGAGTCGACCGACACCGCCGGGTTCTGGTCCGATCCGGAACCGCCGCACGCCGTGAGCAGCGTGCCGACGGCGACTGCGCCCAGGGCCGCCCGCACGCCCGGACGCCGGGAAGGTCCCCGCGACGACACGGGCCGTTTCCGACTGGCACAACCGTTCCAGGACACGGGATCTCCTCAACACGGATTTGATGTCTCGGAGAGGTCACCATAAATGATTCTTCCCCCAGTGTCCGTTATCACTCACCCGTAAGCATTAACGGTTCACCCGTTCAATCCACTGCGGACACCTCCCGTAACATCATTACGGGCTTTCATTGCACGGATGAAGGGCAACGGGAACGATCTCGGGCGATGCAGGTCTCCCGCCCCTGCGGGACTTCCGGGATCTATTCGTACATCCCCTCCGATCCGGGCGCGGAGTCTTCCCCACGGCCCGGCCGGATCCCGCCGGGAACGGCCGTTCCGCGCTCCGTGTCCGCGCGGCCGGCCCGGCGCCGGCCGTGCCCGCGGTCCTGCCCGGCTGCCCGTGCCAGGGCGGCCGTCCGGTGACGGGGCCGGGCGCGTCAGGACGTCAGGTGCAGCAGCGCGGCCTGCCCGGGATGGAGCCCCGGAGCGGGAAGTCCCACCCGTTCCAGGACCGCGCCGGTGGCGCGCGCGTGCCCCCTGCCCCACCAGGGGGGGACGAAGCGGGCCGCGACCGGATCGGAACCGGCCTCCTCGCGCCGCCGCACCACGTACTCGACGGCGGGGTCCAGCCCGGGCAGCCTCAACCGCGCCGGCGGGCACTGCGAGGACGTCTCCCGCCGCACGTGCACGAACGCGGCCTGCCTGCGGTCCCGGGAGACGACCCCGTACACCCAGCTGCCGGGATCGGGGTGGTCGGCCCGCACGGTCCGCCCGGAGTGCAGCAGTCCGCGCAGTTCCTTGTACAGGTCCGCCCAGGCCCTCAGCCCGCGGACCTCCTGCGGGGAGCACTCGGTGATGTCCCACTCGATCCCCGCGTGTCCCACGAGCGCCGTGAGGCAGCGCATGCCCAGGTCGCTCGCCCTCGCGGTGGTGCGGGCGACGGGCGGGCCGACGTGGCAGCCGACGAGTTCCGGCGGCAGCAGCAGCCCCGTCCAGCGCTGGATCGACTGGCGTTCCAGCGGGTCGTTGGTGTCCGAGGCCCAGACCCGGTCCGCGCGTTCGAGGATCCCCAGGTCCGCCCGGGCCCCGCCGGAGGAGCAGGATTCGATCTCCAGGTCCGGGTGGAGCGCCCGCAGCTCGTCGAGCAGCTCGTACACCGCGAGGGTCTGGGCGTGCACCCCGGCCCCCAGCTCGTGCACGGACTCGTGCAGGTCCCGGTTGTGGTCCCACTTGAGGTGGTCGACGCCGATCTCGCTGATCAGGGTGTGCAGCCTGCCCAGCAGGTAGGACCGGGCCTTCGGGTTCGCGACGTCGAGGACCACCTGCTCGCGCAGGAGCACCGGCCAGCGCCCGGGGGCTGCCAGGACCCAGTCGGGGTGGTCCCGGGCCAGCTGCGAGTTCGGGCTGACCATCTCCGGCTCGACCCAGAGCCCGAACTCCATGCCCAGCTCGTGCACGCGGTCCGCGAGCGGCCGCAGACCGTCCGGCCAGACGTCGGGGTCGACGTACCAGTCCCCCAGGCCCGCCGTGTCGTCCCTCCGTCCCAGGAACCACCCGTCGTCCAGGACGAACCGCTCGACCCCCACCTCGTGGGCCCGTTCGGCGAGGGCGGTGAGCCGTCCGAGATCGTGCTCGAAGTACACGGCCTCCCAGGTGTTCAGCACGAGGGGACGGGGACGGCGAGGGTGGCCGGGGCGGGAGCGCAACCAGTCGTGGATCCGATCGCAGGCACCGTCGAGCCCCGTGTCGGACCAGGTGAAAAGGACCCAGGGGGTGCTGTGGGTCGCGCCGGGCTCCAGGCGGACCTCACCGGGCCCCAGCAGCTCTCCGCCCCCCAGCAGGGCGCCGCCGGAGCTCCCGGCGCCCTCGGGGAGCCGCTCGGCCAGGTGCAGGTGGTTGCCGCTCCACGCGACGTGCGTTCCCCAGACCTCCCCGGAACGGAAACCGAACCCGTCGGTCCCCGCGACGAGCAGGAGGGTGGCGTCGTGCCCGGTGCGCCCCCTGCGGGAGGCGCGCAGGTGGGTCCCGTGGCGCAGGCCGGAACGCTGGGGGATCCGTTCTGCGCACCAGTGTCCCGTGAGATCCAGCAGCTCCCGGGCGTGGGACGGCAGCGGCAGGACGGCGAGCAGCCCCTGCAGGGTGTAGACGCCCTCGCCGGTGTTCGTCAGGTGGTGGCGGACGCGCACAAGACCGCAGGACTCCATCCTCACCACGGTCCTGATCCGCACGCCGGCCACGACGTCCTGGGTCCGGACGTCGACCTCCTGGGCGCCGTCGACGCCGTCGCTCACGGACACCGAGCTCAGCGCCGGGCGGGGGAAGCAGTCCCTGCCTTCGCGGTGCCCGGCGATCCCGGGGTGGCCGGACCACAGATCGCACTCCTGGGGCAGGAGCGGCAGCCCGGGGTCGGGGACCGACGGGGCACCGGCACGGCACGTGACGAGGTTCTCGGCGAGTTCGGTCAGCCGGGAGGGGTCGAGGTCCCCGGGATCGGCCCCCCAGTGCAGCACCCGGGGGGTCCCCGTCCCGCAGACGTCGAGGAGGAGCGCCGTCCCCGCGGCCCGCAGCAGGAGGGGGACCCGGCGGGGGGCCGGGTGACCGGCCACGGGTCCCCGGCCACGGGCCGGGGAGTCCTCGGGGGGACCTGCGGGGGCAGGGTCCTGGCTCATGGGCACCTCATCGGTCCGGATCGTCGCGTCGGCGTCCCCGTCGAGCGGGTCCCGGGGGCCGGGGTCCGGCAGGCCCCGAGGGCCCGGGGAACGCTTCCTGTCGTAGGTATCACCTTCGGGGAGTTTTCAGGACGCTCCGGCGACGTGCCCGGAACCTTCGTCCCGGCCGGGACGATCCGCCGGACCGGGGCTCCCGGCCCGTGTCCGTGCCGGGAACCGGTGAGGACACGAAGCGTTCCCGCCGGAGGAAGAGGACCGGCGGGGCGGGGACCGCCACGACGACGGATCCGGTGGCCACGAGGTCGAGGTCGGCGAGGAGCTCCCGGCGCAGGGTGTTCGGGGAACTCGTGACGGGAGACTTGGCCCCGGGCAGGGTCCGGCGGCAACCGTTCGGAACGAAGGCGGACGGGGTGCTCGGCCTCCGTTCTCGGTCCGGGCATGGTGCCTCCTCCGGCACGGGTCGCGCCACGACGGTCACGCGCCCTGAGGGACGTGTGCCCGAACACAAACAAACAGAACCTCTCAGATAAGAGCACACAATGATCTGGAACGCGCACGCTGTCAAGGCACGATGCGCTTGCGCGACGCGACCGGGACAGGACGTCCCCCGCCGGAGCGGTGGGTGCACAAGTTTCATCTACGACATATCGCCCCGAGGACCCGGACGATCCGTACCACCGGCCCCGACCGCTGCCCGGTACCCGTCCGGGGCGGGTCCGTTCCGACAGCACCGGAATCTTGTTCGAAATTGACAACCATCACGACATCTACTGTTCGAAATTGTTGACTTCCGAGGCCAAGCGCGTCAGGCTGCCTTCCGTGACTCCATCGCGCCTCCCGGTTCCCCGCCACGCCCGTCCCCCGGTCCCGTGCCGGCGGGACCCGATCGCGCCCCTCCCGCCGGACCACGCCTCCCACGCCGATCGCGGTCCGGCGGGGGAGGTGGCCCGCTGATGCTGGCCCGTCAACGGCAGGAACGGATCCTGGAACAGATCCGGTCGACCGGTGGTGCCCGCGTGAGCGACCTGGTGGAGCTGCTCGGAGTCTCCGACATGACCGTCCGCAGGGACATCGCGATCCTGGCCCGCGAGGGCCTGGTGGCAAGGGTCCACGGCGGAGCGACGGCGGTGTCCGGCCGCAGCGCCGACGAGCCCGGGTTCGCCGCCAAGTCCGGCCTGCAGACCCGGGAGAAACGCGCGATCGCCGCCACGGCCGCCGGACTGGTCCGGCCCGGGGACTCTGTCGCCCTGTCCGGCGGAACGACCACGTACGCGATCGCCCTGGAACTGCGCCGGATCGCCGATCTCACCGTCGTGACGAACTCCGTGCCCGTGGCGGAGGCGCTGCACGCCTGCGGCAGGGACGACCTCACGGTGATCCTCACCGGGGGGGTCAGGACCCCCTCCGACGCCCTCGTCGGCCCGGTCGCCGTGTGCGCGTTGCGGACCCTCCACGTGGACTGGCTCTTCCTGGGGGTGCACGGTTTCGACGAACACGCCGGCTTCACGACGCCGAACCTCGTGGAGGCCGAGACCAACAGGGCCCTGGTGAGCTGCGCCCGCCAGGTCGTCGTCGTCGCGGACAGCACCAAGTGGGGGGTCGTCGGGCTGAGCTCGATGGCACGGCTGGAGGAGGTGGACGTGGTGGTGACGGACGAGGGCCTCGGCGAGCAGGCCCGGAGGGTCCTGTCCCCCCGGGTCGGACGCCTGTGCCTTGCGGGACTGCCCGCGTCCGTTCCCGGCCCGGAGCCGACCGGACCGGCGGACCCGTCCCACCGGGTCCCGGACGAGCCCGCCCCGGCGGTCCCCGACGACGGACGGGACGAGCGGTGAGCGCCCCGGCCTGCGGGTGCGTCCGCCGCAGCACGGACAGGCTCGCCGACGGACGGAAGATCATCTATTTCGACGACTCCCCGGAGTACCGGGAGGGCAGGGCGAGCAGGATCCTGCCGGACCGGCGTCCGCTGCCGCCGGTCACGGGGGGATCGACCCTGCGCTACGACGTCCTCACCGGCGAGTGGGTCGCGATCGCCTCGCACCGCAATTCCCGCACGTTCCTGCCCCCCGAGGACCTGTGTCCCCTGTGCCCGACCCACCCGGGGAGGGCGGCCTCGGAGATCCCGGCCCACGACTACGACGTCGTCGTCCTGGAGAACAGGTTCCCGGCCTTCGGCCTGCCGCCCGACCAGGTCCCGGCGACCGTCGACGGGACGGACCTGTGGCCGCAGGAACCGGCCCTGGGCCGCTGCGAGGTCATCTGCTTCACCTCCGACCACGGCACGGATTTCAGCCGGTTGGAGCCCTCCCGTGTGAGGACGGTCGTCGAGGCGTGGGCGGACAGGACGGCGGAGCTGTCGGCCCTGCCCGGAACCGTCCAGGTGTTCTGCTTCGAGAACCGCGGCCAGGAGATCGGGGTCACCCTGCACCATCCCCACGGCCAGATCTACGCCTACCCGTTCCTGACCGCCCGCACGGCCGGCCTCCTGCGCCAGGCGGAGGCCCACCGCAGGCGCACGGGCGGCAACCTCCTGCGGGACGTCCTTGAGGCCGAACGCCGGGCCCGCACGAGGATCGTGTTCGAGGGGGAGCACTGGACCGCCTACGTCCCCGCGGCCGCCCGGTGGCCGATCGAGGTCCACCTGGCGCCGCACCGGGACCGGGCGGACCTCGCAGAGCTCGACGGGCCCGAACGGGACGAGCTGTCCCGTCTCTACCTGGACCTGGTGCGCAGGGTCGACCGTTACCACGACGGGGTCGGGGCCACCCCGTACGTCTCCGGGTGGCACCAGGCCCCCGTGGGTCCGGGCAGGGAGCTGGGACGCCTGCACCTGCAGCTCTTCTCGGTCCTGCGCGCCCCGGGCAGGCTCAAGTACCTCGCGGGGTCGGAGTCCGGGATGGGTTCCTGGATCAACGACGCCGTGCCCGAGCAGATCGCTGCCCGTCTGAGGGAGGTGGGATGATGTCCGAACCGCGCCGGGGACCCGTGCCGGCGGGGCCGGGGACGACCGTCCCGGTCGACTGGCACCGTCCCCCGACGGGGCCGGCCGAGGACCTCGTGGAGGCCGGATCCGTACCCCGCGGACTCGCCGAACGGTTCGTGGAACGCTTCGGCCGGGAGCCCGAGGGGATCTGGTCAGCTCCCGGACGGGTGAACCTCGTCGGGGAGCACGTGGACTACAACGACGGTCTCGTCCTGCCCTTCGCGCTGAGCCTGCGCACCCACGTCGCGCTGGCCCGGCGGCGCGACGGGATCCTGCGGGGGGAGTCGACCCTGCCCGGTGCGACGGGCTGGCGGTACGCCCTGAGGGACCTCGCCCCGGACCGGATCGGGGGGTGGGCCGGCTACGTCGCCGGGGTCTTCTGGGCGCTGCGGGCCGAGGGCCTGCTGCCGGCCCCGGGACCTCACGCGGGCGGTCGGGGGGCCTGGCCCGGTTCCCTCGCGGGCGGTTTCGACCTGATGGTCCACGGCCAGGTGCCCTCCGGGTGCGGGCTGTCCTCGTCGGCGGCGCTGGAGTGCGCCGTCGCCGTTGCGCTCGACGAACTCGCCGGCCTGGGCCTTGCCGGGCACGACGCGGGCCGGGCCCGGCTCGCCGACGTCTGCGTCCGGGCGGAGAACGAGGTGGCCGGCGCCCCGACGGGCGGCATGGACCAGGCGGCGTCCCTGCGGTGCTCCGCCGGGACGGCCCTGCTCCTGGACTGCCGGGACTCCACGGTGCGCAGGATCCCGTTCGACCCCGTGGCCGCCGGCCTGGAAGTGCTCGTCATGGACACCAGGACGGCCCACGCGCTCGTCGACGGCCGGTACGCCGAGCGGAGGCACGAGTGCGAGAGCGCGGCGCGCGCCCTGGGGGTGAAGAGCCTGCGGGAGGTGGAGGGCACCGGCCCGGCCGTGGTGGGCGGGTCCGGCGCGCCGGACGTCCTCGCCCGGCGCGCCCGGCACGTCGTGACGGAACTCGCGCGGGTCAGGGAACTGGCCGGGCTGCTGTGCGCCGGGCTCGCGGACAGGGCCGGGCCGGTGCTGGACGCCTCGCACGCCTCGCTGCGGGACGACTTCGAGGTGTCCTGCCCCGAGCTCGACCTGGCCTGCGACAGCGCGCGGGCGGCCGGGGCGCTCGGCGCGCGCATGACGGGGGGCGGTTTCGGGGGGTCGGCGATCGCTCTGGTCAGGGCGGGGGACGCCGTCGCCGTAGCGCAGGCGGTCACCGAGGCGTTCGCGCGCACGGGGTCGGGCCGGCCGGCCTTCCTGCTGGGTCGTCCCTCGCAGGGCGCGGGCCGGACGGCTTGATCCCGGGGCGTGCCGCGCACGGCACGCCCCGGGAGTCCCGGCCGGTCGGCCCCGTCCCCGGTCGTCCCCGCCCCGGTCACGGCCGGGACCGTCCGGTCACGGCCCGCCCGGTCGGGCGGAAGCCCGTCGGGACGTTCAGGACCCGTGGGGACGTCGGGACGGTCGCGGGACCGGTGGGACCGTCGGGACGGGAAGGAGGCCGTCGGGACGAGCGGAGAAGGCTGTCAGGACGAGTAGAAGAGGCGTCCGAAACCGCGGCGGTGGTGGCCGTGGTGGTACCCGCCGTGTCCCGGAGCGCCCCAGCCGGGGGCCGGGGCCGGTGGGTAGGGGGCCTGGGGCGGGTACGGGGCCTGGGGGGCCGGCGCGGCGGGGGGCGCCGGAGGGGGCGGGGACTGGGCCAGCTGTCCCTCCATCCGGGTCAGTGCCTCCAGCTCACCGAAGTCCAGGAAGATCCCCCGGCAGGTGTCGCACTGCTCGATGCGGACCCCACTGCGCTCGTAGGTCCGCATGATTCCCGGGCACTTGGGGCACTTGAGGTTCTGCATGTTCGGCTCGTGCATGGGTCCATCCTCGGGTCGTGTTCGGTCGGCGGCAATCTGGCGTGGACGGTCCGCCCTCCCCCCGGGACGTCCGTCGCGGGCAGCGGCCCGAGGGCCGGGCCGACGGTCCTGCCCTCCGACCGGCCGGGGGAACGGCGCGTACGGTCAGTCAACCAGCATCCGGTCACAGGCTCTCAGAAGTTCGCGATCGAGATCGTCCGGGTGGTCGCCGGTGAGGCGGTGCCGGATCAGTGCCCGCGCGGCGGCGTGGACGACGTGGGCCCGGGCTCCCCGCTCCAGGTGGCGCCAGAGGTCGTCGTCGGGCAGGGCGAGGCCGCCGGCGTCGCGGTAGGCGCTGACGAGGACCCGCCAGGGTCCCCGGGGCACGACCCCGAGAAGGTGGAAGGCCGCTGCCCGGCCGAGATCCCAGGTGGGGTCCCCCCACCCCAGATCGTCGATGTCGATCAGACGCCAGCCGTCCGCAGCGCCGGGTGGCCGGACCACCTGTCCGAAGTGCCAGTCGCCGTGGGTGACCGCGCGGACGGGTCCGGGGCCCTCGTCCCGGACCCTCTCCCACGCCGCCAGGACGGTCGGGACCTGCGGGGGCCCGGACGGGCCGTCCGGGCCCCCGCAGGTCCCGAGCAGGTCGTCCATGGTGCGCTCGACGCGTTCGACCTGCCCGCTGCCGGGCAGCTGCGCGGGGTCGGGGACCGGGTGGGCGTGCAGTCCCGCGAGGAGACGCGCCACCGCCTCCCAGGGGACGTCGAAGGGGCCCAGCGTGTCCGGCAGGGGTTCGGCCAGGGGCCAGACGGTGACCCAGCGGTCCGCGAGGGGCAGGGGCTCGGGGTGCACGGGCCCCAGCAGGACGTCGTGCAGGCGGGGGTCTGCGGCCAGGCGGAGCCGCGCGGCCAGGGGTCCGGGCGCGGTTCCCGGCCAGTGGACCTTGAGGACGATCCGCCCGACGGCGAACACCTGGGCGGCGTCCCTGCTGACGGGGGAAGGGCCGGGGCACAGCGACCGGACCTCGACCGGGCCCGGTCCGGTGAAGCGCCGGCCGAGTTCCACCAGGCCCTCGGGCAGGTCGGGATCGTCGGGGACGGCGGTTCGTCGCCGGGGGGGTGTCGGATCCGCCGGAGCGGCGGGAGCACCGGTCATCCGGGTAGTCTGCCCCGGTCCGCCGGGCCGGGCACCGTCGGGACCCGGTGGCCGGGCCGCGGCCGTCCGGTGCCGGTCGGACCCGCCGGCGGCCCGGCGGTGGGCTCCCCGCGGGAGCACGCCGGGCGGTGCAGGCGCCGTCACGGGAACGCGGCGGGAACGTGCCGCAAAAACAACGGACCCTCAGCCACGCTGCTGAGGGCCGATGCGCCGGAAACGTGTCAGGACGCGGTGTGCTGAGCGGGTACGCCGGGGGTGATGTCACGCGCGACCGGGGTGCCCTCACCCTTCTGAGTTGCGCTGATCATCGCACCCTTGTCGAGGATCGCGCGGATGGCGGCCTGTTCCTTCGTACGAGCGCCTTCGGAACGCATGATTCCTTCGAGGATGCGCTCCTCGTCGGCGCTGAGCCAGAGCGTGAAAGCCATGGCCTCACGGTAGACCGCTGCGTGACCGGAGATGAAATCGTTACCAGGATCCAGAGTGAACACAGTGCTTCCCCTGCGTTAAATCATGACCATACGTAATCGGCATGCACCTGGAGTCACCCCCTCGGCGGATGGCCTGGGCCTAAGGTCCTCCCGGCCCGGCCCTTCAGTCACGATCCGTCACTGAAAGAGATGATGTCAGATGCTTCGTCCCCGCCGGGACCCGGGGGAGGCGGGGAGGATCAGGTGTCCCGGCACGGGGGCCTCCCACCGAGGGACCAGACCTTCTCGAAGCTGGTCCGGTAGGTGTCGAACAGTCTCGCCCCTTCCAGCCGGCGCAGGTGCCACAGGGGGGATCCGGCCCCCGGCACCCCCCACAGATGGACGTTGACGAGCATCTCGTCGTCGGCCCGGTAGATCCCGCTGAACAGCGTGGTGCGGTGGACGCGGACCTCGACCCCTGACATCCCCCGCAGGGGGGCGAACCGCCGCAGGGACAGCCCGCAGCGCGCCGGGAGGTCCGGCGGTTCGTTGGCGGCGTCGGGTGCGTGGTCGGCGCCGTCCCGCTCGGGATCGCTCAGGGCGATCCGTACGCGGCATCCCTCCTCGGCCCGGCGGCGGAGCAGGTCCATCAGGTCGGGATGCTGCTCGTGCAGGAAGAGCCCGGCGTGGCAGAGCAGGTCCAGTTCCCGGCGCGCCCCGCAGAGCAGGTCCCACCACAGGGCGATCGGGGCGTCGGCCCTGCGGGCGTGGACGGCCAGGACCTCCGGGTGACCGGTGCGGGTGAGGGGACGGCCGAGGGCCGGCCACAGTTTCTGCGGATCCGTTCCCAGAGCGGCGGCGGCGCGCAGGGCGGTGGTCCGGTGGGGCACCCGTCCCCTGTTGATCCACCGGTCCACCGTCTTGGGATCGACTCCCGCTACCTCGGCGAGCCTCTCGTTCGTCCAGCCGTGGACCGACATTGCCTGACGGAGACGACCATTGCGCATGGGGCTTTTCTACCCCATCCGGACAGGTGCCGGGTTGCTCCGGCAGCCCGTTCCCCCGGCGCCCTTTCGCCGCCGGTCCCGGTGGTTCCTGCCGGACGATCGGCAGGACCGGCCGCGCCGGCCGTGCCCGGCCGGGTGCCCCGCGGGCTCCCCCGACGCGCCGCGCGTCGGGGGGCAGCCGGTTCCCTCCGCGACAGATCATGCTCTGAGCTGGAACGACGCTCTCCCGCCCCGGGGGGACGGTGACGGGGGAGCCCGTGCGGCCCGGACCGGCGGACGCGGTCCCCGGCGCGGCCCGACGGTCCGGGCACGGGGTCCGACGGCTGCCACCGGCATTCCCACGATCCGTATTCCAAAGTGGAATATTTCATTCTGAAATACCGGAATCCTTCGTTCTGAACTGCCGGAGGGATTCATTCCGAAAATACCCGAGGGCAGGGATTCCGGTGGACACCCGGCCTCCCGCCCCGGCGGGGCGTCGGGTCCCCGGCCGGGTGCGGACGGCGCCGGGACAGGAGCCGGCGGAACACGCCCTAGGCTTCTGGCTCGAAGGGCAGCCGACGGCCCGCGACCGACGGGACCGCCGGTCTTCCGGTACGAGCGGGGCGGTGGGTTCGCGTGGTCGACGAGAGTGATCCGAACGTGCCGGACGGGCACGGCGGCGGGCGGCAGGACCCGGCTCGGTCCGGCGGAACGGGCGCCGGCGGCATCCGGGCCGCGTTCCCCTCCGGGACCGCCGGGTCCGGGCGGGACAGCGGGTCCGGGCGGGACAGCGGGTCCGGGCAGGACGGGAGCCCGAAGGGCGGGTCCGGCACCGGTCCGGACAGCACCTCGCAGGGACCGGCCTCTCGGGGGGGAACGGTCCCGGCGGGTTCCCGGCGGCGACGCAGGGGCAGACGCGTGCGCCACCCCTGGCTGATCGCGTCGGGGTCCCTCCTCGCGCTGGTCCTGGTCCTCCTGCTCACGGCGTTCCTGGTGTTCCAGCACCTGAAGGCCGGGTACGACCGGAACATCGAGCGTTTCGGCGACCCGTTCGCCGCCATCGACCCCACCAGCAGGCCCACGACCGCCCCGGAGGCGCAGGACGCCCTGAACGTCCTGCTGCTGGGGTCCGACAGCAGGGTCTCGGCCGGGGACCCGGCGCAGTGGAAGGCCGGCGCCCAGCGCACGGACGCCATCATGATCGTCCATGTGGACGCCGACCGGAGGCACCCGTCGATCATCTCGATCCCCCGGGACAGCTGGGTCCCGATCCCCGACCACGGCAACGCCAAGATCAACGCCGCGTTCAGCTTCGGGGGCCCGACCCTCATGGTGCGCACCGTGGAGAAGCTGACCGGGGTCCGGATCGATCACGTGGCCATCGTGGACTTCACGGGATTCGTGAAGATCACGGATGCGCTGGGCGGGGTCGACATCACCGTCCCGAAGGACACGCACGACAGCAGGATCAGTCTGACCGCCGGCACCCACCACATGGACGGGGACACGGCCCTGAAGTACGTCCGGCAGCGCTACAACCTGCCCGGAGGGGACTTCGACCGCGTCAGGCGCCAGCAGAACTGGCTGCGGGCCGTCATGAAGGAGCTCCTGTCCAGGGACCTGATCAGCCACCCCTGGGATCTGGACTCCTCGCTGACCGCGCTGACCAAGGCCCTGGCGACGGACGAGGGATTCACGATCGACGAGATGCAGGATCTCGCGGTCTCCCTGAGGAACCTGCACGCCGACGACGTCTCGTTCTTCACGGTGCCCACCACGGGGACCGGGTGGAGCCCGGACGGCAGGCAGTCCATCGTCGAGCTCGACACCGACCAGGGCGCGACCTTGTGGAAGGCGTTGCGGAAGGACACCGTGACCGGGTGGATCGCGCAGAACCACCCCGAGCTCCTCGGCGGGACGGTCCGCTGAGCCACGCCCCCCGCCGCGGCCCTTCCGCAGTTCCCCCGACGGCCCTTCGGAACTACCCCGGCCGGGTGAACGGTCCGATCACCGTGGGCAGGGACGGGTCCGCGCAGATCCGCCCGCTGTAGGTGAGCATGGCGGCATCGGCGTCCCCCGACGACGTCCTCACCCGGATCCTGCTCACGGGGACGGACCGGCAGGAGGAAGCGGGCACGGCGGCGGGATCGGGGGTGCGCACGGTGGCCGTAGCCGTGCCCCCGACGGGCAGGAGCACCGGGGCATCGGACCCGTACCCCGCGCGGAACGGCACGGGGGCCCGCGCGCCCATCCCGTCCAGGAAGTCCACGGCGGGGCCGGCGCGCAGCAGGCAGGCCCGCATGCCCCGGTTGCCGAACCGCAGACGAATCGTGATCGTCCCGGTGGAACGGGCGGAGCGGTCCAGGACGACCCGGGTCCGTCCCGACGCGCACGGGACCGGTCCTGTCCGGCCGGGCGTGCCGGCCGGCTCCGGCGTCCGGGATCCCGGCGTGCCGCCGGGGCCGGCGGCCGCGGAGCTCCCGCCCGCCGTCCCCCCAGGTCGTCGGTCGTTCCCCGAACCGGTCGGGCCGGGAACGCTCCCGGAGGTTCTGGCGCCGGTCCGCGGGCCGGTCGGATCCGCGGACCCGGAGGAGGCGGGCCGGGTCCCGTGGGCTCCCCGCGTCCCGTGCGTTCCGCCGGCGCCCGAGCACCCGGCGAGCACGGCCAGGGCGAGCACGAGGGCCGTCGCCCCCGCCGTTCGGGGATGTCGCTGTCCGTGTCCCATGGTGTTCGGTCCCCCGCGCGTCTGGATCTCCTTGGGCCGTCCGCTTCCGCCGGCCGGTCGCAGGTTCCGTTGCCGCGGGCCCGCAGGTCCCGTTGCCGCGGGGTGGAGAGCCGCCGGCCCCTGCGGGGAGGGGCACCCGTGCCGCGGCCCGGACGACGGCGCGCCGCGCCCGCCCGGGGAACCACCGTCCCGCCCACGAACACGGTAGAACAGCTCGTGGCCCGTTCACGGGGTTTTGTTCCCCTCGCCCGCCGTCCGGTGCCTTCCGGCCACCGGTCACCGGTCTCCGGGAGGCCGGCGGGGACCCGGTCGGGACGCGACCGGCCCGGCGGTTCACCCGCGGCGGGGGCTCCTCACAGCGCCCGGCGCACCCGGGTCAGCACCCGCCGGACGCTCTCGACCCGCTCGCGGGACGGGTCCGGCGCGAGCGCGTCCCGTCCCAGCACCAGCAGCTGGTCCGCGAGGGCGTGCGCGGCCAGCTCCGGGACGGGCGGTGTCCGGCGGTCCTCGGCGCGGGCCGCGACGTCGGCGAGCTCGTCGAGGGCCTGCCGCACGGCGAGGACCGCCGCGGCGGACCGCCGGTCGGTCGCGGCGCGGGCGGCGTGGCGGGGACCCAGGGTGCGCAGCCGGTCGGCCAGCCGTTCGAGTTCCCGCCCGGTGGCGCGGAGCGTGCCGGCCGGGTCCGTCCCCGGACCGGCGGTGGGGCCGGTGCTCACAGCCGTTCGAATCCGCGGACGCGTTCCCAGTCGGTGACGACGGACTCGAAGGCGTCCAGTTCGATGTCCGCGGCGTGGACGTAGTGGTCGACCACGTCGTCCCCGAAGGAGTCCCGGGCAAGGACGGACCCGGCGAACAGGTCCCTGGCCTCCCGGAGGGTCCCGGGGACGCGCTGGCGCTGGGCGGTGTAGGCGTTGCCGACGAGGGGTGCCTCCAGTGGCAGCCCGGTTCGCAGCCCGAACAGTCCCCCGGCCAGCATGGCCGCCATCGCGAGGTAGGGGTTGGCGTCAGCCCCCGGCACGCGGTTCTCCACGCGCAGGCTCTCGCCGTCCCCGACCACGCGGATGGCGCAGCTGCGGTTGTCCTCCCCCCAGGCGATCGCGGTGGGGGCGAAGGACTCCGGGCGGAACCTCTTGTACGAGTTGACGTTCGGGGCGTAGAAGAGCGAGAACTCGCGCATGGTGGTGAGGATGCCCGCGACGAAGCTGCGGAACACGTCGTTGCGGGTCGGGCCCTCGATCTCGTCGTCGGTGACGAAGGCGAGGGTCCCGTCCTGCCCGCGCAGGCTCATCTGGACGTGCCCGCCGTTGCCCGGGCCGTCGTCGACCTTGGCCATGAAGGTCAGGCTCTTGCCGTGCCGGGCGGAGATCTCCTTGGCCGCGGTCTTGTAGACGGCGTGCTGGTCGGCGGCTGTCAGCAGGTCGGTGCAGGTGAAGACGAGCTCGTGCTGGCCGCGGTTGCGCTCCCCCCGGACCCCCTGCACGGTCATGCCCGACGCGTACATCGCGTTGCGCAGGTCCCGCAGGAGCGGCTCCACCCGGCTGGTCGCGATGATCGAGTGGTCGCAGCTGTACCGGTTGCTCGGGGTGAGGGACGTGTACCTGTCGTCCCAGGCCTTGTCGTAGTCCTCCTCGAAGACCATGAACTCCAGCGAGCTGCTGCCGAGGGGCGCGTACCCCAGGTCGACGGCCTTGGCCGTCTGGACGGCGAGGATCTGCCGGGGGGACTCCTGCACGGGTTCGCCGGTGGGCCACTGCGGGTCGGCCTGGACGATCACGGAGGCCGGCAGCCAGGGAGCTGCCCGCAGGGTGTTCAGGTCCGGGCGCAGCAGCAGGTTGCCGTAGCCCTTGTCCCAGGAGGCCAGGGCGTAGCCGGGAACGGGGTTCATGTCGGCGTCCACGGACAGCAGGTGGCCGGGGGCCTCGGTCCCCGACGAGAGGACCTGGTCGACGAAGTGGCGGCCGTGCAGCCGCTTGCCCACCAGCCGGCCCTGCACGTCGGTGAAGACCACCAGGACGGTGTCCACATGACCGTTCTCGATCAGGTCGTGCAAGCGCTGCACCGACATGGGAGGAGCGGGGGTGCTGTCCTGCTCAGTCATGGTCTCTCCTGTTCGGCCTCCCGTGGACCGATCGCTCGGCCGCGCGGTCGGCGGTTCCGGCAGGCGTTCCGGTCCGGCGGCGGCACGGTGCCGTTGCCTATCTAACCGGGTCGGACCCGGAAAAGGGAGTTCGGCCGATCAAGCAGGACCCCAGTGGTGACGCGGGCCGGGCAGGTCCGGGGCTCGGGGTTCCCCGCCGTCGGGACCGGCGAGGTGGCCGCGGGCCAGCAGGAGCTCCCAGATCCGGTCCACCCCTTCCTCGGCGGGAAGGTCCGTGGTGTCGAGGGTCAGGTCCGCGTCGGCCGGGGCCTCGTAGGGGGAGGAGATCCCGGTGAACTCGCGGACGAGTCCCCGGCGGGCCCGGGCGTACAGCCCCTTGCGGTCGCGGCGCTCGCACTCGGCCAGGGGGGTGCTGACATGCACGAGGACGAAGTCGCCGACCTGTTCGACCGCCCGCCGGACCCGACGGCGGGTGCCGTCGAAGGGGGCGATGGGCGCGCAGATCGCCAGGCCGCCGTGCCGGCAGACCTCGGAGGCGACGAACCCGATCCTCAGGATGTTGAGGTCCCTGTCCCGGCGGTCGAACCCCAGTCCAGCGGACAGGAGCCTGCGGATCTCGTCGCCGTCGAGCAGGGAGACGGTCCGCCGGCCGTCGAGGCGCAGCCGCTCGGCCAGGCCGCGGGCGATCGTCGACTTGCCCGATCCCGACAGGCCCGTGAGGAAGACCGTCAGCCCGCGCCGCGGCGGGGCGGGACAGCAGCGTTCCAGTTCCGCGGCGAAGGCCGGGTGCAGCGGCCCGTCGCCGCCGGTGTCCGGCGGCAGGACCACGTCGGCCCCGTGGGCGGCCGCGACGGCCTCGATCTCGCCCTCGGCGGGATCGGGCAGGGCTACGGGCACGACGAGCCCGGGCAGTCCCCGGTCCGCCAGCTGCGAGCAGGAGGCCCGGACGGCGCGCAGCAGTCCCTCGGGGGGCAGGTCCCCGCGCCGCTCGGGGGCGAGGAGCACGAGCCACAGCAGGACGGCCGGACGGCCGGTGTCCGCGAGGCGTTCGACGTCTGCCGTTCGCAACGCCCCGCCGACGGGGACGGCCAGGATCCTCGCCCGTCCCCCGGCCCCGGCAACGAGCCCTGCGAGTTCGCCGCGGACCGCCTGCGGGGTGCGGCGCAGGCCGCGCAGGGGACCGTGGCGGAAGGGTCGTGCGGGCCGCAGGCGGTCGTGCCGGTCCAGGACGGCCACGGGGGTGCCCTCGGCGTCGACGATCGTCACCTCGCCGGGGGCGTCGGGACGGTCCGACGGCGGTGCCGGCGGCGGCAGGACCCCGGCGAGCGCCAGCTCCACGCGTTCGAGAAAGGCCGGGCCGGGGTGCCACTCGTGTGCGTGAGGGCAGTCCGTCGCGTCGTCCTCGTCTCCGGTCACGGCCATCAACCCTAGAGCGTGTCTCGCCAACTCCCGCCGGCTGCGAGCAGGTGCCCGGGCGAGTGCCCGGCAAGGCCGCCAGAGCTCCTCGTGGCGGAGCTACGGGGGGCGACGAGAACGCCGCCGGGTGCCGCCCG
>Ga0316579_10000091_pt1 | contig 23414 bp, 19 predicted proteins | sample J5NA_2_FD_203074 | JGI IMG/M metagenome (GOLD analysis project Ga0316579, IMG submission 203074) | Rhizosphere microbial communities from salt marsh grasses in Alabama, United States - J5-7_160517rDrA | ecosystem: Host-associated > Plants > Roots > Rhizosphere | place: USA: Alabama | collected... | reverse complement strand
CTCCACCCGATCATGATTGAAGGCGTTGAGCCCAACAATGCGACGGTGGATGCTAACGAGTACCCGCTGGCACGTCCCTTGTTCATCTACAGCGATGCCGGCATTATGGGTGAGAAACCTCAAGTAGCCGACTACATCAATTTCTTCCTGACCTACGTTAATGAAGAAATCCTGGACGTTGGTTACTTCCCGGCCAGTGACGAGGCACTCAACCAATCACGTGAAAAATGGTTGGAGGCAATGGGCCAATAGTTTGAAATAACATGTTTGCTATTGCGACCCATTGAGCATATGCTAGGAGAGGGCGTTCGAAGTTGAACACCCTCTCCTAGCGCGTTACTTAGTATGCTAAGGGAGAGCTAAAAAGGGAATAATAGAGAGAAGAAAACCGGACCAGGAATGCTTAATACATATCTTTAAGTTCACCGGTCTTTTTCGTTTTGATTGTATTGGGAGAAAACGATGGCAAATGCTGCTCTAGATCGAGTTCCAACAACGGCCGAGATCCAAGAGAGCCTGAAGAAGAAACCACGAATCGGTGAGATAATCATCGAAGGTTTTTTGCTTCTCGCCGGGATCATTTCAGTTGGCGTAACCGTTGGTATTGTGTTTATTTTATTTAAGGATGCCCTTGCATTTTTCCAACTGCCGGAGGTACACCTGGTTGATTTTTTCACTGACACAATATGGCAGCCGCGTATCGGTCGTTTTGGCGTGCTGCCGCTGCTTACAGCTACATTGATGATCAGCTTCATCGCTATGCTTGTTGCCCTGCCGCTTGGGCTGTTTACGGCGATTTATCTCAGCGAGTATGCTAAACCGCGAACGAGAAACACCATTAAGCCCATCCTGGAGGTACTGGCCGGTATTCCGACTGTTGTATATGGTTATTTTGCCCTGACATTCGTGACGCCTGTGATCTTACGCGGAATCTTTGGCAGTGATAATGTGTCGATTTACAACATGGCTTCTGCGGGAATCGTTGTTGGCATATTAATTATCCCCCTGATTGCTTCTTTATCTGAAGATGCACTGCATGCGGTTCCCACTGCTTTGCGAGAAGCTTCCTACGGGTTGGGTGCAACGCGTTTGGAAACTGCTCTGCGGGTAGTAGTGCCTGGGGCTTTATCTGGTATAGCAGCAGCATTCGTCGTTGGTATTTCACGTGCGGTTGGTGAGACAATGATCGTATCCATCGCCGCAGGTGCTGGCCCAAATCTGACGCTTAATCCTTTTGAGGCGGCGGAAACGATGACAGGCTACATGGTTCGCATCAGTGGTGGAGATCTGAGCTACGATTCAGTGGACTATCAGAGTATTTTCGCCATTGGTCTGGTTGTATTTTTAATGACATTGGTGCTTAATATATTCAGCCAGCGCGTCGTGCGGCGATTCCGGGAGGCGTACGAATGATCGACAACGAATATATACAAAAAAAGGTTGAACAGGATTTCGCCGACTATTATCCAGCCGGTGATGAGATGCAGTCCCAGATTTCTGGGCGACGCACAAGGGGAAAATTGTTCTTCTGGGTGTTCTTGGTTGCCACAATGGTGGCCATCATCGCTCTTCTGACACTGCTGGTAACGATTATCAACCAGTCCTTTGGTTTGGTTGCCGAGCAGGTGGTTATTCCGGAAGAAACCCTGGTGACTGATTTCAATAAAACACGGGTCACGAGTGCAGCCAATATTATTGAATCCAGTGAAGATGACGAGTCATTGGCAGCAGGAATTGAGGTTGATCCGAACGGTGTCGGCTTTTTTGGCTACGCTTTTTATGCTGAAAACCAGGATAAACTAAAAGCACTTTCTATCGATGGCGTGGCACCAACGGAAGGAAATGTCTTTGGGGGAGAATACCCTGGTACACGACCGCTGTATATTTACAGCGCTGCCGAAATCATTGAGGAAAAGCCTCAAGTTGCAGCCTTCCTGGCTTACTATTTAGAGAATCTGAAGATTGTCTCTGATGTGGGCTATTTTGCAGCGGATGAAGAGGCGCTGGATCAGCAGCAGGCTGCGATTCTAGAAGCACTGGGTGTAGAGGAATTACCCCATATTAACCCGGCTGATTTTGAAGGTGATATCTCTGTTTCCGGCAGTTCTACGGTTTTCCCGGTAACCGTGGCCATGGCCGAAAAATTCAAAACGGATGGGTTTAAGGGAGAAATTTTTGTAGAAAGCACGGGTACCGGGGGTGGTTTTAATGCTTTCTGTAAAGGTACCGAAGGCATTGATATCGTCGATGCCAGCCGTGAGGTTGACACGATTGAATTCGAAGCTTGTCGCGCGGCAGGATTAAATGTTAACGAGTATCTCATTGGCCAGGATGCTGTCGTAGCGGCGGTTAGTGCTGTGAATGATTTTGCCGATGATATATCTCGCGATCAATTAGAATTACTATTTACTGACAGTGTTAATTGGTCCGATGTTGATGATACCTGGCCAGCCCAAAGTATTAACCGCTTTATTCCAACAGCCGAAAGTGGTACGATGGACTTCTTCGTTCGCTCAATCTTCGACGAGCAAACGCTGGCCAATCTGCCTTATTATGCGCTGGTCAATATCTACTCATCCAATGTGACAGTCGGCCGCTGCCGAGCCATCGAAAGAGAAAGACGTTTTTATCTTGATCAATTGGTTTGCGATAATCCGGAGGCCTTCGCAGCGGCTTGCGCCGGGGATAATCCACCAAGCGGCTGTACAGAAGAAACCTGGACCCATGCTGAATTGGAACGCATGATTACGGCCGAGGTTGTTCAGCCCAAAATCCTGGCCTCCTGGTACTTGTTCCCTTCGCTCTTCGAACGCCAGGAAATTGCCCTGGAAGCGGCAACGAAATATCCCAATGCTGAATTGAAATTTAAGTCCTGGTTATCCATGGATTTCATCACCAGCCCGCAGTCTAGCCAACCCGAAATAGCCGGTGTACGAACGGCTATTCTTGGGTCGCTGTGGGTGGTCTTCATATCAATTCTGGTAGCCTTTCCTCTTGGAGTCGCCGCCGCTCTCTATCTGGAAGAATACGCTGATCCTAGAAAACGGTTTAACCAGGTAATCCAGACCAATATTAATAACCTGGCTGGTGTGCCTTCGATTATCTATGGTATGTTGGGTTTGGCCGTTTTTGTACGATTTCTTGAACCGATCACCAGCGGCGCTGCCTTTGGCTATGTTGAAGCAGGTGCGACGGCCAATGGCCGCACAATCCTGTCTGCAGGGATGACCCTAGGTTTGCTTGGTTTACCAATCGTTATCATAGCCGCTCAGGAAGCCATAAAGGCTGTTCCACCATCTCTGCGCGAGGCCAGTATGGGTTTGGGAGCAACGAAGTGGCAAACAATCTGGAACCATGTTTTGCCTAATGCCATTCCCGGCATATTGACCGGCACCATCCTGACAATGTCGCGCGTAATTGGAGAAACGGCGCCGCTGGTTGTTGTAGGCGCTTCGACTTTTATTACGACCGATCCGACGTCACCCTTTTCGAAATTCACGACACTGCCGGCTCAAATTTACCAGTGGACGACGCGTCCCCAGGATACCTTCCGTAATATTGCTGGGGCGGCAATCATTGCGCTGCTTGTGATGCTCCTGGCGCTGAATGCGTTAGCCATTTATCTGCGTAATCGATTCTCGAAGCGATTTGCTTAAATGAGGAAATTTTTATTATGAACGATTTTAATCTGTCATCTAATGGACATCTGGCCATAGAAGCCAAGGATCTTAGCTGTTATTATGGTGATTTTCGCGCGGTTAAAAACGTTGATCTCGATATCAAGCAGCATGCTATTACTGCCTTAATTGGCCCTTCCGGATGTGGCAAGAGTACCGTGCTCCGTGCTTTTAATCGTATGAATGATCTGATTCCTGTTGCGCATGCTGAGGGGGAAATACTCTTTCATGGAGCCAATATTTATGCGGAAGGTGTCGATCCGGTCGAGATCAGACGACGCATCGGCATGGTTTTTCAAAAACCAAATCCCTTCCCAAAGTCCATTTATGATAACGTTGCCTGGGGGGCTAAGATCAATGGCTTTAAGGGTTCAAAACAGGAAATGGATCAACTGGTTGAAGAATCACTGCGTGACGCCGCCATCTGGGATGAAGTGAAAGATAAGCTCGATCAGAGCGGTCTTTCTCTTTCTGGTGGACAGCAGCAACGGCTTTGCATTGCCCGAACGATCGCGGTTAAGCCGGAGATTATACTTATGGACGAGCCGGCTTCCGCTCTTGATCCGATTTCTACCTTACGCATTGAAGAGCTTATTCAGGAACTCAAAAAGAACTATACGATTGTTATTGTCACGCACAATATGCAGCAGGCCGCGCGCGCATCTGACTTTACGGCATTTTTTAATATGGATAATGATCGAGCCGGTTACCTTGTAGAGTATAATGTAACTCAAACGATCTTTACCAGCCCAGCCAAGGAACTAACAGATCAATATATTACCGGCCGATTTGGTTAATGAACCAACTTACCGGAAAGGAACTTTGCCAGGAGGTTTGTGATGACAAGAGAACATTTTGATCGTGAACTAAACGAGTTAAGAGCCAATACCTTGGCCTTAGGCAGCGAAGTGGAGCAAAACATTGGTAAAGTATCTGATGCGCTAATCCGCCACAATGCAGTCATGGCTCAGCGACTCATTGATTTTGATGAGCGGATTAATACGCAGCGAATAGAAATTATGATGAGCTGTCTGGTCTTAATTGCCACCCAGCAGCCGATGGCCAAAGATATGCGCTTTATTGCCACGGTGATTGAAACAGTAGGCGAATTAGAACGAATCCACGATTACGTAAAGGGGATTGCCAAGACCAGTTTGGAAATTGGGTCGGAAATGGAGATGCTGCCGTCGTTTAAGGAAGACTTCTCACGGATGGCCGAAATAACCCAAGATATGCTCAATAAAGCAATGACAGCCTTTAGCGAATTGGATGCGCTTCTGGCTAAGAGTCTTGCCCATTGGGATAACCAGGTTGATTATTTATTCAACAAACTTTATATCGAAATCGTCAATTACGCATCCAGCTCTCCGGATAATATAGCGCATGCGAACCAACTCGAATGGACGATTCACAACATGGAGCGCGGAGCTGACCGCGTGGTCAATATTTGTGAGTGGGTAGTTTACATGGTGACCGGTGTCTATGCCGAGTTTGAATCTGAATATGATGAATTTGAGAGCCCTCCGGCAGGTAGAGTGAATTCTGAGAATATCACCTGAGAGTGAATTGAGAAATTCATCTCTGATTAGAACGGCCCAATTCTATCTAGTAGGATTGGGCCTTATGTTTTTAAATTGGACGAAACGGCCAAATCGCTTAATAAAATCATTGGTCCTGCTGTTCATGATCGCGCTTGCAGGCTGTGGCGTATTCCCTGACCAAAGTGATGATCTGTCCCTGCTTTACCTTGGCTGGGATGAGAATAATGAGGTTCAACTGTTTAGCTTCAGCAGCAGTAAATCGCAGAAGCTAACGGACTTCGACAGCGGTGTTCACGATTTTGCCCTTTCTCCGGACGGCCGAAACCTGATCCTGACAACGCTCAACGACAACGGCGATTCAGACCTTTGGTTGATGAGGAAGGACGGTTCGCAGCAGGAGTTGATTTTTTCCTGTCCTCAGGCCGAATGTGCGAACTTCACCTGGGTGCCGGATTCGCGACGCTTGCTTTTTGAGCGGCGTGAACTGGATAGTGGAGGAATCTCAGGAACGCCCTTTCTTTGGTGGCTTGATACCCAGACTTCTACCGCTCTTCCATTGCAAGAAGACAATGAGCAACACGGGGCGAACGGCCGTGTATCGCCCGATGGTCAGTGGATCAGCTATATTTCTCCTGAGGATGAAGGATTGGTTATTTACAATCTAGAAACAGGGGCGTCGCAGTTTGTTATCAATGAGATTGGTGCAGATGTGACATGGAACCCGGACAGCACACAGCTCATTGTTCCCCAACTTGACTTGATCATCCTGCATGGTGAAGAAGGAGAGGACCACCAGACGCATAACCATGATTATCAGACTGCGATTCACCTCCTGCGTATCGATGTCGATACTGGAGAGCAGGAAATTATTAGTGGTGATCTGCGGGTAGAAGATAGCGTCCCTGCCTGGTCCCCTGATGGGGAATGGATCGCCTTCGGTCGTCGCGCGGTTGGGGCAGGAGCGCCGCGTCAGCTGTGGATTGTTCACCCGGATGGCAGTGGGGCGAGAGCTCTAACTGATGATTCGGCCATCAATCACGGCCCCCCGGTCTGGACCGCAGACGGCCGATCCCTCATTTTTCAGCAAATACCCCAAGGTGATCTCGGCTCAAAGCCAAGTATCTGGCAGATCGATATTGAAACTGGTGAAAAACAGGAGTTGGTTAGCTCTGGGATGCTGCCTGCCTAGCTGCCTTCTTCGGGATGATCTAAGATTCGACCGTTAGGTCTTTACCATGCATAAGGGCAACAAGTTCATCTAGCCGGTTTCGTCGTTGCACATATTGCAGCAGGCTTCTTGTTTTCTCTCGTTTTGCGCCTGCATCTAGCTGTTCCCAATCAACAGTGAGATCGGCTGCTAATTGTTGCAGGTCTTCTAAGGAGTAGTTGGCTAGTAAATACTGGCGCAAGATCGTCGGTGGTGAGTCTGCCTGAATGCGTTCTAATCGCGGAAGATGATCGGCCGGCGGAGGAGTTAGGATTCTTTCAACAGCCAGAGCCATTTCATCGCATTGCCCTGTTTTCTCTGCATAATCCATGATGTTGATGATTAACTGGTTCATATCCTGATCAACGGTAAGGACATCATTATCGTTGATCTCAAGATCGAACATCAAATCAAGCACATCTTCACGACCGAACCGGTCCCTGATTTCCTCATACAGCATCTGGCGGTCGGCAAAGCTTTGACTGCCCCCGACCTTTTTAGTTGTGCTGGTATGGGGAGGAAGGACAATCTCTTCCGGCACGCTTATGGATGCGGAAGTTTGAGAAGTGGGTTGTATTTTTGGCAGCAGAAGCCCCCATAACCACAAAGCGGCTCCGGCAAACAAAGCCCCGGCGATTAAGAAATAGAAAAACCCCATCTCCGCCATAAGCGCTTCACGGTCAAACGTTCCCAGAAGAGTGTCTAATAAAACGGCCGTTGTAACCGTGAGCAAACCAATACCCCAAACGAGTGAAGGCTTGCGCAAGAACATAAGCAAGAAAAATATGATGGCGATGAATTTAAGAATTAAAAACCAGGACATAACAAAAATCTTTTTCCGAATCCTTCACAAGGATTGTAGCATTTGACATCTTTGCTGCAAGAAAAGTGCTGGCTAGGCTGAGTTAAATTGGAGGAAGTAGATAATTGTTTCGTGTTTGCTTCCTCACTGTGCTATTATGTTCCTTGGAATCGAAAAGACTTCTTGCAACAAATTCTTGTGGTTTTGCGTAAAGTATTACAGTAAATCAAGTTGAGGAATTTTCTGTGAGTGATAAACCATCATTGAATAATAAACAATTTGGAATTCTAGGTGAGTTATGGCAGAGCGCTAAATTGACCGTCCAGCTGTTCCTAGATCCAAAAGTACCCGTCTATTTAAAAGCACTGCCTTTAGCGGCCGTTGCTTATCTATTATTTCCCGTTGACTTTCTACCGGATGTTATCCCTGGCCTCGGCCAGTTAGATGATATAACCATTCTGCTGTTGGGAGCCAAGGCGTTTATTGAGTTGGCGCCGCAAGATCTTGTCGCCCAGTACCGGGGTCTTATGCGTGCGGAAAAAGCAGAAGACCTGGCGGCTGATGGGCAGGCTGAAAAATCAGAGGGGGATGATATCATTGAAGGTATCATCATCGACGATGATGAAAGCATTGATGCTGAGGCCTAATAAGTTCTACCAGCGTGCTTGATATTCATTATGGGACCAAACCAATCTCTCTGAAGAACCAGTCGCCTCCTAAATACATCAGGAAAACCAAAAGACTCGCACAACTACATAAGAGCAGGAATCCGATTCCCAATAATAAATTAGGAGAGATCCCATGGTGGGAATCTGCTTCGATTGGGCTTGGTGCGTATAGTTCTTCATCCGCGTAATAAACGACGGGTTTTGGTGATTCTGGATAAGAGGAAATGTTCTCGTTGGCTGCCTTCAACTCATCTTGTGCGAGATCCCGAGGCTTATCTGCTACATGCTCATTTACCTGGATCTCTTCGGAATCCCGATCGGCCGTTTCGGTAGAAGTAATGATCTCTTCGCTATTAACGACTTCAGAGCCCTCATTCTCCCGTTCACGAAATACAAACGTAACCGCGCCACCCATAGTGATAACGCTCGAAGGTTGTAAGAGTACCGGCCCGCTCCCAAGCCGTCTGCCATTCACATAGGTCCCATTTGTACTACCAAGGTCCTGAATATAATAATCCCCTGTCGCGGTTTTCTTGACTAAGGCATGTTGGCGGGATACTTCTGGATCGTTGATCAAAATATCAGAAAGTGGATCGCGCCCAATAGTCATCCCCTCATCCGTCAGTGGATAAACAGCCCCCGGCCTAGGCCCTTGTTCGAGGTACAGCTCAAAGGATGTGGTGTTCATCAGCGTTAAGATTCCTTCCCTGGCTTTACAATCGTTATCCCATCAATGAACCCACCTGTTGTTTATCAACAAGCTGGTTATCTGTTATCTCTGTTATCTATGGGGTGATTTTGTAAATGGATCCACCATTGTGGTCCAGCACATAGAGATTTCCAGCCGCATCCTCACCAAAACTCGAGATAACATAAGGGCTGTCAAAAATCATTGCCGAATTCCAGGTGCCGGATGCCTCCGGATAAAGGCGCCAGATATTCCCCTGGCAATAATCGGTAACGAAATAATTGCCGTAAAGTTCCGGGTATTGAGAACCTCTGTACATATAGCCGCCGGTTACAGAACATCCCTCCTGATGGGAATATTCAAAAATGGGCAGGACTAAACCAGTTGAGTCGCAAGGATCAGTTAAGAAACAATGAAATCCCTCTAAAATATTCCAACCGTAATTTTCACCACCGGAACTATTTGCCGCTTGAAAATCCACCTCTTCCCACAAATTTTGCCCCACATCAGCAATGAATAGATCGCCGGTTATGCGATCAAAACTAAATCGCCATGGATTGCGTAAACCCCAGGCCCAAATTTCATCAAGAGCGTTTGCATCCCCTACAAAGGGATTCGTCTCCGGTATTTTGTAGGTATCTGAAGAGGTGTCAACCTCAAGACGCAGGACAGTTCCTAAGAGAGTTTCTAGATTTTGACCATTACCAAATGGATCGTTGGCGCTCCCTCCATCACCAACACCGATGTACAAATAGCCGTCCGGACCAAAGGCAACCTGCCCACCATTATGATTCGGGAATGGTTGGTCATAGGACAACAATATCGTTTCGCTGTCGGGATTGGCGTGGTTTGGATCTTCTGGATCAACTAAAAAGCGTGAAATATAGGAATTGCCCGCCAAGTCCGTATAGTTTACAAAAAAAGCGCCGTTTTCCGTGTAATTCGGGTGAAAAGCCAGGCCAAGCAAACCCTGCTCCAGTTGTGTAGACCCGACTCGATCTCGAATATCCAGATATGAGGAATCCAAGAGCGTTCCCGCTTCATCAATAATTCGGATTACTCCGGCTTGCTCAACAACAAATAGGCGCTTATCTCCCGCATGGGTCAGATAAAGTGGTCTGGTAAAAGCCCCTTCGATAACTGGCTCTAGATTTATTGAGGCAACCGGATTCGTGGGGATTGGCGTCTCTGTCGGTATGGCTGTAGGTGTTTCACTGGGAGATTGTGTTGGCGAGATCTCACCTTCCACTGTTGGTTCTGGAGTCGTTGTGCTTGCTTCCTGGGTTGCCGTAACGATTGGTGTAGGGGTAGGTTCGTCGGTAACTTCTAGAGGCGTGTTTTCCAGGCCGGGGGTTGGTTGTACGCTCTCACCACTTGTTGGTGTAGGCTGCACAACGTTATTTGAGCCACAGGCGGTGGCGGTAATAAAAATTATAACCAAAACGGAGAGGAGGAGAAATCTGTTTTTGTTCATTCACATATTATACCCTCTAAGAACAACGGGCGAAGGATCAAAAAAGCGCACCTTTGAAACAAACTCTCAATAAAGAGGAATTTCAAAGGTGCGCTTAAATTCAGGACGTAATCCTGGCGACGGGTAGGATCAAATTCTTATATTGTTTGCCTTATTCGCGGTCTTCCATTGAAACATAATCGCGTTCACCTTCGCCAAGGTAAATTTGTCTTGGTCGGGCGATCTTTTGAGAACCGTCATTAAGCAGTTCCGTCCACTGCGACAGCCAGCCAATCGTTCGTGGTATGGCAAAGAGTACCGGGAACATGGCCACCGGGAATCCCATAGCTTGGTATATGATTCCGGAGTAGAAGTCAACATTCGGATACAGGTTTCGCGAAATAAAGAAATCGTCTTCAAGAGCAATACGTTCGAGCTCCAACGCAACCTCAAGCATGGGATTTGCGCCGGTAACTTCGAAAACCTGATCAGCGACCTCTTTAATAATTTTCGCTCGTGGATCATAGTTTTTGTATACGCGGTGACCGAAACCCATCAAGAGGCGCTCACGATTTTTTACACCTTCCATGAATGAAGGTACATTTTTGACATCCCCAATTTCGGTGAGCATCCGCAGAACCGCTTCGTTGGCGCCACCATGTAATGGTCCATAAAGCGCTGCTGCGGCGCCGGCCATAGCGGAGTAAGGATCTGAATGACTGGATCCAATGACGCGCATAGTAGCCGTACCACAATTCTGTTCATGATCCGCATGTAAAATAAACAAGATATCTAGAGCACGTTCGAGAACTGGGTTAGGCTGATATTTGGATTGAGACATACAATCCAACATCTTTAGGAAATTGCCTGTATAGCTGAGATCGTTGTCCGGATATTCATATGGCAAGCCGCGAAGGTGCCGGTATGAAAATGCTGCGATCGTCGGGACTTTAGCAATGAGACGGAAAATTTGTATCAGGCGTACTTGCGGATCGGAAATATTGCGTGATTCAGGATAGAACGTAGGCAAAGCGGCCACTGTAGAGATAAACATGCTCATCGGATGGGCATCGTAGCGGAATGCCTCGATGAGACTTTTCACATTCTCATGGAGAAATGTATGATACGTTACGTTATGTTCCCATTCGGCGTACTCTTCCTTGGTTGGGAGTTCACCGTTGAGAATGAGATAGGCAGTTTCCAGGTAGTTGGATTGCAAAGCTAGCTGCTCAATAGGGTAGCCACGATACCTGAGAATGCCTTTTGCGCCATCAATATAGGTGATGGTACTTTTGGTTGATGCTGTATTCTTAAACCCTGGGTCATAACTCATCATGCCAAAATCATCATCATTTACTTTAATTTGGCGCAAATCCATCGCATTGATCGTGTCATACTCAATGGGGATATCATAAGTACGCCCTGTGCGGTTGTCAGTAATCGTTAAAGTATTCTCGTTCATTGATTTCTCCTAAATCTAATAGTGGGGTTCAATAGTTAAAGCGCCTTGTTTTACCCACAAAAATTTTTATTTTGCCGTAGATCCTAAAAGGATTTGTCACTTCTTGCTGTTAATTATGCCGTGTTTCTTAAGCGGTCTCCATACTGAGTCTCATAATACTCTTTGAAGGAGCCAGATTTAATTTTGCGCCACCACCATTCATTATTTGCATACCAGCGAGCTGTTTGTCTCACTGCGGCTTCAGGTGTGTGTTGGGGCTGCCAGCCTAACTCTTTCATCTTTCGGATTTCTAGGCTATAACGCCTATCATGACCGGGCCGGTCGGCAACGTGCCGGATCAGGGATTGTGGTTTTCCTAACTCATCCAAGAGGATTTCAACCATGCGCATGTTCTCCATTTCCTCTCCTGTGCCGATATTGTATATCTCGCCAATGAGACCCTGGTGGAGGACTAGGTCGATCGCCTGACAATGGTCGGCTACATGCTGGTATTCACGCATTTGACGGCCGTCTCCGTACACCGGTAATGGAAGATCGTCAATGGCGTTGGTGGCAAATAAAGGAACGACTTTTTCTGGATATTGGTATGGACCGATATTGTTGGAACCACGTGTAATGGTTACCGGTAAACCGTAAGTAATGTGATAGGCATTAACCATTAAGTCGGCGCTTGCCTTGCTGGCCGCGTATGGACTTCGAGGGTCTACCTTATCACTCTCTACACTGGAATAACCCTGTGGAATATGGCCATATACTTCATCAGTTGATATTTGATGATACCGTTCCAGGTTGAATTTTCGGACAGCTTCTAAAAGTGTATAAGTTCCATATACACTGGTTTGAATGAATGCATCGGGATTGAGAATCGAGCGATCGACATGGGTTTCAGCGGCGAAATTGACTATTGTATCGATCCTATACTGCTCGACAGCCCGACCAACCGCGTCTGCGTCACAAATATCGGCACGGACAAAACTATAGCGAGGGTCATCAGATACATCCAGAAGATTGTCTAAATTACCGGCATACGTGAGTTTGTCATAGACGAGAATATTATAATTTGGATACTTGTTTAACAGGTGAATGACAAAATTGGAGCCGATGAATCCAGCCCCACCGGTTACCATGATATTTTTCACGTGAAGACCTCTATTTTTATTATTTTACGCTGATGATGATGGCTGGCGCAATCATATCTCATACTATTGATTTGGTAAACTCATCCTTAAGAAATAATCCCACTAAATAGATTGCGAGTTCTCCTCAACAAAAGCATCTATCATTCGGCGGGCGATACTGACACGTGGAGGCACATTAGGCAAGTCATCCGCTTTGTACCAACCAGCCTCGGCAATTTCATCCTCCTCCAAACGGATTGCGCCGCTTGCATATTCGGCCGTAAATGCAATCATCAATGAGTTGGGAAATGGCCAGGGCTGGCTCCCGAAATAACGGATATCCTTTATCTCGATTCCGACTTCCTCCCGTATTTCCCTCCTGATACATTCCTCCAGAGTTTCACCTGGTTCAACAAAACCGGCTAGAACACTGAAGATCCCCGCAGGATGGCGCTGATTACGAGCCAATAATATCTCCGTTCCCGCTGCCGACGGCCGTTCGATGCGCACAATAACAGCCGGTGAAATGCGCGGATAGGTCGTATGCCCACATTGAGGGCATTTTTTTACCCTTTCATAGGCGACTTGTAACACTTTTGAGCCGCACTGCCCGCAGTATTGATGAGTTTTATCCCATTCTTTTATTTGTACGGCACGTCCCGCAAGGGCTAAGGTATCGTCATCCACTTCACTGAAAAGCTGCCGTAAACCAAGGAAATCCATGCTGGAGGGTGGGACTGTCTCTTCAGTTACCTCTCCGGAATAACAGTGGATTCGTAAACCCTCATCTTCTACATATCCCAAGTACTGGCTGCGTAAAAGGGTCATATTTAACTGGTCGGGGTTGGAGATCAAAGGTACACGAATGACAGATTTATCGCTGTGAACCAGCAAGCGGAATTTATTAAAAATGAACCAATAAGCCTGTTCGTCATTAGTAGTTGGCGCTTTTAAAGCCGGTGTGAATATGCCTTTCATAGATTTGTTGTTTATTCCTAGTAGACTCTTCGCAAAATTTGTTCTTTTAGGGATATGGATTTGGACTCGGGGTGACGGTTGGATTACCGGGATAACCTCCACCAGAATCTTGGGTGGCTGTAGGGGGTAGTGGGGTTTGGGGAGTTGGTGTAAGGTTGCCGCCAGAGCCTAAGGTTGAGGTCGCGCTTGGTGTGGCAGAGGCAAGTGGTGTGGTTCCGCCGCTGCTGGGAGTGCTGGTTGGCAGTGACGTAACCGTTGGTGTGCCAATCAGCGAGCTGTCTGGTGTGGCGGTTGATAGTGCCGTGGTAGGTACGAGTTGATCGATGGTTGCCGTGGCAAGGGGTGCTTCCGTAGACTGCGGAGGTGTTGTGGCTGTGGGAATATTTGTAGCCAATAAATTAGGCAAACCGGGAGCGGCGCCTTCTATTCCAATGAGGCCGGAACTTCCATCTCTTACCAGCGGGTTGGGTTGTAAAATGCGTTGTACCTGAAGATACCAGGCACTTCCTACCGCTGGGCCTTTTCCACAGCCCAGAGGACCCTGGTATAAGCGCCATATTCCCTCAACCACCATATCGGTGCCGTTGGGTAAGATTTGAACGATGCGCTCAAATCCTTTGGCCTCAAGTTGGAGGTCCTCAGACACAAGAGCCCATTGCGGATTAGGGCCTGTAAAGGGGGCACAAGAAGCTGGATCAAGTTTGATAAAGCTGCCGCTCACTTGAATAGGCATGTTAAGGAAGGATAGAGGATCGGCGTTGAGTTCTGAAAAAGTTACGGCAACAGGCGTTAAAGAGTCGGCTTGACTTTGGGGAATGGTAGGATTGGCTAAGACAGGTAAAAGGTTGAAGGAGTTTGTTGCCGGGCGAACGATTGCTAACAGCAAGATGATCCCTACGACGGCCAACAAAACAGCAACACCAAGTATTAATTTGGGGTTTTTCTGGTTTGCACCAGTCTCTGACTGATTTTCCATTAATTTATTTCATCACCCAAAACAACATACCTATTGTACTGACATTTCATTCTTGTGCATGGGAAAGTTGGATTACTGATTGTTTATTGTAGGGGGATCGTTTCACCGAGAATCTGCGCCGGTTCCCGGCGCACGACATCCCACAGCGCGCGCGCCGTGGCCACGACTTCGCGAAATTCATACCAGCGTGATCCTCGATACGGCCGTAAATCCGCCCCTGTCCCTTCCGCATCGATGCCTAACTGCCGGCAGGTGAAAAGAGCTCTGGGTAAGTGGAAAGCTTGAGTGACCAGGATCGCATCTTCAACCAGGAAAATGTTTCGTGCCCGGTAACATGTATCATAGGTGCGCAATCCGGCATAATCAGGTTGGATATCAGCGGCCGGGACGCCATTGTTAATTGCATAATTCATCATTGCTCCCGGCTCGTTGTAATGATCTTCGCGGTTGTCTCCACTGACCAAAAGTTTATCCACTTTCCCGCTCTTATAGAGATCGATTGCCGTATCCATCCGATCGCGCAGTACGGCGCTTAGACGCCCGTCAGAATAAACCGCCGCGCCGAAAACAATGGCCACGTGAGAGGGTTCAACTGACTCAACCGTGTATATGTGAGAACCATAATAAATTCGAACCACCTGGCGCCAGGTCCACGGGAGAAGAAACAAAATAATAATAAGGATGAGCAAGAACAAAGACCCCGCCTTAAACAAGCGTATGATCATGCTGTTTCCAACTTTCGAATTGGGAATAGCGGCTTGATTTTCCATTACTTTCTGCTTCATGGTTTTAATAAAAGGCATTAAGACAGGCTCTTACTTCAGCATCTATATGAGATTCTTGAATTCAACACTTCAACCTGAATCATAGGTTCAGTCACCTTACATTCATAACCCACACACAATTTGCTAAGGGAAATCGCAGTAGTTTGATCGAGATTGGTCCATTTTTTATATCTATATCCGTAATCATATAGCGATTGAAATTGAACCAATCTAATGACAAGATTGACCTAATAATATTTCAAGAGATATTGAAGGTAGCGACTTGGGTTAATTTATTCGTTTTGATCGACCGCTGAGTAAATATTGACGGTCTTAAGTCAAATCTCTGGCTTGGCTTATCCAGGATTCGGTATCGGCCGACTTGCCCGCCGCCTTTGTCAAGGTGCGCAGCTCTTCAGGCGTTTTGTCTAAAAGTGCCTGGTAAGTCGTCACTCCTGCATCTTTTAAGCGTTTCGCGTAAGTAGGACCGATCCCATTAATTTTCGTCAGATCATCTGTTCCTGCCGGGACCGCGGGCTCTTTAACCTTGGACAAGATCACTTCAGAACTTGTTCGGCTGTCCTCTTTAGCAGAATCAGTATTCTTCACATTTTTAATTTGCTCGCCTGCCCATTCTTTTCCCTCCCTAAAGTAAGAAACAGACTTTTTCACCGCAACGATTGAAAATCCTAAGCCAATGTAAAATAGCTTCTTAAGCATGATAATCAAATCCGCCTTTCGGATGCAAGAATGAGGCTTCCGCTAATATAAACTGCAATGACGCACTGCATTATAGCAAATCTGTTTCCTATCTTCAATTTGGATGGGTAAAACTTCGTGTAGTTCATTGAAATATACCTCTCGAGGATTTCGTAAAAGCCTTCATCAGATTGTATAATGCCTGTGGGCTGATAATGCATTTTCAATTCTGATGCTGTGATTTAGAAGCTTCAAACTGGAGGATGGAAGATGGTAAGTGATAGGCAACCCCGAATTTTAATTGCAAAACCTGGCTTAGATGGTCATGACCGCGGCGCGAAGGTTATTGCTCGCGCCCTCCGTGATGCCGGAATGGAGGTTATTTACACCGGTTTGCGACAAACCCCGGAAATGATTGTAAATGCCGCATTGCAAGAGGATGTGGATGCCATTGGCTTAAGCATATTATCCGGTGCGCACAGGACGTTGCTTCCGCGGATCATGACCCTCCTCGATGAAAATGATATGTCAGATGTTCCCGTTTTTGTGGGGGGCATCATTCCCAAAGAAGATATTCCATTTGTAGAGTCGTTAGGAATAACGGCCGTTTTTGGTCCAGGATCGAGCCTCACTGAAATAACGGAAATTTTTCAGGAGAAGTTAGCGCGTGAATGACTACCTTGAAAAAGTTCGTCAAGGCAGTACCCGGGTTATCGCGCGTATGATTACGGCCGTTGAAAATGATGAAAATGCGGCTCATGATGTGACCTCCGCGCTGTATGCCCATACGGGGACGGCGCATATCATCGGTGTCACAGGACCTCCTGGTTGTGGTAAAAGCACCTTGGTTAATGAACTGGCCAAAAGATTCAATGACAAAGGAAAAACGGTCGCTATCGTCGCTGTTGATCCAAGCAGCCCCTTTACCGGTGGGGCTTTATTAGGTGATCGGGTACGCATGTCGGATATCGCCGGCCGTGAAGGAGTTTATATTCGCAGCATGGCTTCCCGCGGAACCCTTGGTGGGTTAGCTCATGCAACATCGAGCGCGATTAAAATCCTGGATGCTTCCGGATATGAAATCATCCTTGTAGAAACTGTTGGCGCGGGGCAGGTGGAAGTCGATATTGCCTCCGTCGCCCATACGATTGTTGTCGTCGAAGCACCAGGTAGTGGGGATGAAGTCCAATCGATAAAGGCTGGGATATTAGAAATTGCGGATATTCTCGTCGTTAATAAGGTGGATCGTCCTTCTTCTTTACAGACTGTTCGCGTCTTAGAGATGATGTTGCAAATTGGCCGGCAGCCGGTGTCAGGCCATCATACACCGCTTAGTGGTGCCGGTTCATTACAAATTGAAGAGGATGTAAAATCTTTTGAAGAATGGCAGATACCGGTTTTGCAGACAATCGCTGTTGAGGGTGAAGGTGTTGTGGATCTGGTTAACAAGCTTATTGAACACCACGAATACCTGGTTGAAACGGGAGAATTATTTCAAAGAGAATTGCAGCGGAGCAGATTGGAGATTGAGCGATTATTGCAGAACCAGATCATCAAGCGCTCGCGACAATCAATATTGGCCGAGCAGCGGGATAACTTTGTAACGGCTGTAGCCAGGCGGGAGATGGATCCATACACAGCAGCTGAACAATTGTTTGAGATGGCTAACAACCATGTGTCTTGATCCAAACTGTTGAAGGTTTGTGAACTAGGAGGAGTCGAGCATTATGTATAACGATATTCAGCTTTTTGCCGGATCTGGATGCCCTGAGTTGGCACAAAAAATTGCCGATTATGTCAATGTTCCCTTAAGTGGTTGGGATATCTTGCAGTTTCCAAACAAAAATATATTCGTTCGTTTGCATGGCAGCGTTCGTGGTCAGGATGTTTATCTTATTCAAACCCATGCCCAACCACTGCATAGAAATATCATGGAGATGTTAATCGCTATAGATTGCCTGAAACGCGATTCGGCCGGACGGGTAACCGTCGTCATCCCCTATCTGGCCTACTCGCAAAGTGACAAGAAGGATCAGCCGCGCGTGCCGATTTCTGCACGACTGCTGGCGGATATGATTGAAGCTGCAGGAGCGGATCGCTGGATGACTATCGATCTCCATAGTTCCCAAATCCAAGGTTTTTACAAAATCCCCGGTGATTCGCTCACCGCTTTCCACATTCTAGTCAGTTACTTTCTGAAAAAAGAATTAGATGGTGTTGTAGTTACCCCTGATCTTGGATTCGCGAAGCGGGGTAGAAATTTTGCCGAAGCCGTGAATTTACCTCTGGCCTTTGTTGAGAAAAGACGTGTGGGTAACAAAAACAAGCGTATGGCTTTAACTTTAATCGGTCAGGTTTCCGGTAAGGATGTTATTATTGTTGATGATATGGTGGATACTGCCGGGTCCATGCAGGAGGCAATTAAACTTGTCAAAGATGAAGGGGCCAAGGATGTCTATTTATCTTTTGCGCATCCCGTTCTATCTGATCCGGCGACAGAGCGATTGTCTGGCTTACCGATCAAGGAAATTGTGACCACGGATACTTTACCGATTCCGCCGGGAAAGATGCTTCCGAATATGAAAATCTTGTCTGTAGCCAAAATGTTGGGTGAAGTCATATTGCGGTCACATGAAGGTCGCAGCGTTGGCGAACTCTTTAACGAATAAACAAAATTGCGACATTATTGGAAAATTGGTGTTAATACTTGTCTAAGACTAACCTGATACACTATTAGCTTATGTTCAAAAAATTAGTTTCAAAAATTGTCGGAGATCCGAACAAAAAAATCATTCATGATTTAAACCCTCTGGTGGATGAAATCGGGGCGTTTGAATCTGAATTACAGTCCCAAACTGATGAAGAGCTTCGCGAACGCTCATTGACTTTGCGCCGGCGCTATGAAAATGGCGAAACGCTTGATGACTTAATGGCCGAGGCTTTTGCCCTCGTTCGTGAAGCCTCGGTAAGGACCATTGGCTTGCGCCATTACGATGTTCAGTTGATGGGTGGGGCTCTTCTCCATCGCGGAGAGGTCGTGGAAATGCGCACCGGTGAAGGTAAAACGCTGGTCGCTACTTTGCCGCTATATCTGAATGCTTTGACCGGTAAAGGTGTCCACCTGGTCACTGTTAATGAATATTTGGCACGGCGAGATGGTGGGTGGATGGGTAATATTTTCCATCTACTCGGAATGAGTGTCTCTTGTATTGGCCCACTGCAGTTCTCAGCCATTTTTGATCCTGACTATATTAATCCCGGTGCTGAACTTGAAGACGAGCGGCTGGTTCATTGGCAGCCAAGTTCGCGGCAGGAAGCATACGAGGCTGATATCACCTACGGGATCAGCAGCGAGTTTGGTTTCGATTACTTGCGCGATAACATGGCTATCTCTCCGAATAATCTTGTGCAGGGCGATCTACACTATGCGATCATCGATGAGGTCGATAATGTCTTGATCGATGAAGCCCGGACGCCGCTCATTATTTCCGGACCCGCATCGCAATCAGGTAAAGATTACACCCGCTTTGCCGGCTACGTACGTAATTTGCGTGAAAATACGGCCGATGAGGAAGAAGAACCCAACGGTCATTATGACATTGATGAGAAAAGCCGCACGATAAGTCTCACCGATATAGGTATCGCTGAGATCGAAAAGCGGATCGAAGAAATCAACGAGGATGCCGGTGAAAGTCTCTATGATCCTCGTTTTTATCACCTGACGTACTATCTCGACAACGCTTTACGAGCCCAATACCTCTTCAAGAAAGATATCCAATACGTCGTTCAGGATGGTCAGGTCGTTATTGTCGATGACTTTACCGGCCGTCTGATGCCGGGGCGCCGCTACTCCGATGGTCTCCACGAGGCCATCGAAGCAAAAGAAGGCGTAGAGATTAAGCGTGAGACGATAACGGTAGCCACGATTACACTGCAAAATTACTTCAGGCTTTATGATAAATTGGCCGGAATGACCGGTACCGCGCTAACAGACGCCGAGGAATTTGATGAAATATATAGCCTTGGTGTGACACCTTTACCGACTAACGTAGAGTTTATTGTTGAATCTGGCGAACTCGGTCTTATAACTGACCAAATAAAAGTGGAAAATGTAGACGCAGTTCGCTATCTCGATCCAGGGTCAGGAGAACCGGTATACTTTAAGAGGATTGACTTCAAGGATCAAATTTATGCCAACTCCGATGCGAAGGACCAGGCGATTATCGCCGAAATTAAGCGCATCCATAAATTAGATAGACCCGTTTTGGTTGGTACAACTTCGGTTGAACATTCTGAAAGAATTCATCGCATGCTCGATAGGGACAAAATCCCCAATTCAGTGCTCAATGCCAAGATGCACCAATCTGAGGCGCTGGTTGTGGCGCAAGCAGGACAAAAAGGCGCCGTTACAATATCAACAAACATGGCCGGACGTGGAACGGATATCTTGCTCGGCGGTAATCCGGAAGGTCTTTCCGCGGATATGGTATCGACTAAGTTATTCGACCAGCGTCTGTTCACCCAGTTGGCGCAGCAGTTGCTGGATGAAGGGCCGGAAAAAGCGAAGGAGTTTGCTGCTAGAAATAATAAATTGAGTGCCGAGCTTGTCAATTGGTTGGCAAAGGAAAATCAAGCGATCCAAACAGCCCTTCCTGAAGTTGAGGAAGTCGGCATTGTCCGTTACGTCACCCGCAAGTTGTATAAAGGCTTTGACCTTGATTACAGTCTCGCCGAGCAGGTTGTTACTAAAGCACAGATTGGTGATTACAATGGCGCTCGTGAACAGCTTAGCGATTTAGGCGTAGATATCGCTTTTGCTGATGAAGCAATTCATGAGCTTGATGTTTTGCGCAATTACGCGACTGTCCTTAATCAGAGGCAGGCGACGCCGGAGCAAAAAAACCACGCGCTTGGTGAAATAATAGGAAAAATGCTCTTCGAGCGGCACTATAATGCACGAGCTGCTTTAATTCGAGCGGTTTTATCAGGCGATGATGTGTTGGCGGTTCAAATTATTGAAGAGACTCCTGGCCTTTCTGTTGAAATGATCGAGCATATAAAGCAGATCAAATCAGAAACCGAGACTTCACGGAAGGATATCTGGGAAGCTGGTGGTTTACATGTCGTTGGATCCGAGCGGCACGAATCACGTCGCATTGATAATCAGTTGCGTGGCCGCGCCGCCCGCCAGGGCGACCCGGGATCAAGTCGTTTCTTCCTATCTCTTGAAGATGATTTGATGCGCAGATTTGGCGGCGAGCGCTTGAAGAGTTTCATGAGCCGTACCAGTATTCCCGAAGACATGCCGATTGAGAACAGCATGTTGGATCGCATTATCGAGAGCTCGCAAGAGCGAATAGAAGGTTACAATTTCGATATTCGCAAAAACGTTGTTGAATACGACGACGTGATGAGTAAACAACGTCAGGCGATATACGGAGATAGGCGCAAGATTCTGACAGGTCAGGAAGTCGATCTGGACGCTAGAATTTCCGAAGCGTTCGATCTGGCCATTGATGATTTAGTCAATCATTACGTCATCGATTATCCGGGCTTTATGCGCTCGGAAATTGAACGCATCATTTCCGACTTCAGCACGGAAGCAACCAATACCATTAATCTGACCGGAATTATCCGTTCCTTGCGAGGATACTTACCACGGATTGTTACTATCGATCGCGCTGAGCTCGAAGATATTTCCCCGGAAAGATTGGCAGACCGCCTCATGGTCCTGGCCTATGAGAATGAAGAGCGGGGAGACAATCTCTACCAGCTCTTGCAGGCTATGGGGCGCTTCTTGCCAATTTTGCCGACTATCCCTAATTTAAGCGGGTTAGCCAAGATGCGTTCAAACCAGCTGCAAACGCGCGACCGCTTGAAGAAGGAATACATAGCGCTGGTAGATAACCTCTATAATGAATTCCTTGCCCAACAGATTCCTGAAGAGGAACGAGAGGAAATTTGGGGCCGGGCTGAGAGTGAAATTTATGGGGCTTTTAATGATTTCCGTACAGATAATTTAACTGTACTAACGGCCGATACCAGGCAGGATGCGTTCCGCCGCCGGGTAGAAAAAGCGCTGCGAAATCTCTTGTTAGAAAGCCTCTCCGCACTCGATGGCGAACAATTAATAACCGCACTTGGCGATTACGTTACCATCCAGCAAGAAAAGTGGAAGGAACGAATCGGCCCCGACGAATACAATAATTTTCAACGTCAACTGCTGTTGTCGGCAATTGATAATGAATGGCGTGACTACCTGACGGCTATGGATGATTTACGCCGTGAGATTGGGTTGGCGGCATTAGGCCAAAGCGATCCCAAGGTGGAGTACAAGAAACGTTCGTACGCTATGTTCACTAACATGCGCGAAAACATCCAGAGAGATATTGCAGACCGCTTTTTCCGGCAGGTGGCGAATCATATGGCTTTTGTTGAGCGGCAGCAGGCGGAAGTCAACTACAAACTACAGGCTCAGAGTGCTGGTTATCGGGTCGTTTCTCATGGGTCTGGCAAAGGCGCAGGTGTGGAACGTGTCACAGAGAAAGTCGGCCGTAACGATCCCTGTCCTTGTGGGAGCGGCAAGAAATATAAACACTGCCACGGCCGTATTGCGAATACATCGGGCGGGAATGGTGCGACATCTCAAGCCAAGTCTCAGAAAAAGAAAAAGCGCCGCCGGCGCTAAAGGTTAAAATGGACTGACCGGAGACATCAACTCTAAATTGATGGCTCCGGTTTTTTTATTTCTGGCAGTTCTCACAATAGTGAGTACTTCTTCCTCCCAGAATGATCCGTTGAATAGGTTCCCCACATCTAAAGCAAGGTTCACCGGTGCGGCGAAAGACCTTGACATCTTCCTGCATACTGCCTTTTTCACCATCAGGCTTTAAATAAGTACTGATTGTTGCCCCCTCGCGCCGGATACCTAATTGTAAAACGTACTGTATCCCTTCGTGGAGTTTCTTGATCTCAAGCGCATCTAAGGTGTCAGTCTTACGACCAGGTTTCAATCCGGCATAGAACAGCGCCTCGTCAGCATAGATATTGCCGATACCGGCGATCATGGTCTGATCGAGTAAGAAAGGTTTAAGCAGCCGGCTTTTTCCGTCCAGAATATCGGCTAACGTCTCAACTGTGAATCCTTTGTCCAGCGGTTCCGGCCCAAGTTTGCCCACAACATCTTTGTGATTGCTGACCAGGTAAACGCGTCCAAATTTCCGCGTATCTCGAAACCGGAGTTCTTGCCCATTGGCAAGTTCAAATATGGTGTGGGTATGCTTATCCGCGGGTGTTTGCGCGGGTATGACGGCTAAGTGACCGGACATACGCAGATGGATGATAAGGGTCTCTTCATTATCCATGGGAAATATGAGGAACT
>Ga0316579_10000090_pt1 | contig 23666 bp, 17 predicted proteins | sample J5NA_2_FD_203074 | JGI IMG/M metagenome (GOLD analysis project Ga0316579, IMG submission 203074) | Rhizosphere microbial communities from salt marsh grasses in Alabama, United States - J5-7_160517rDrA | ecosystem: Host-associated > Plants > Roots > Rhizosphere | place: USA: Alabama | collected... | reverse complement strand
CAGGCCCGTCTCGGGACCGGGGTCCTGACCAGGGCCCTGCTGGCAGCCCGTTCACGGCGGTCCACCCCGCGGTCCCCGGTCAGCCCGGAGATCCGGTTCGTGGTGTCCCCCGTTCCCGCCGCGAAGCAGGTCCGTGCCGACTACGCCGCCCGTGCCCAGGAGTGGATCAAGGAGTGGCTCTCCCCGGCCCGCGACGCGCAGGGAGAACCGCCCTTCGAGGCCCTGGACGAACTCATCCAGGTGGTCAGCTACCAGGAGGCGATCGCGTCCTCGGACTCCGCGTTCACCATTCCCGCGGTGACGGACTGCGAGACGATCGCGGCCTGGGTCGCCGGTCTGGTCGAGTCCGAGGACGCCGGGCTGCGGACCGAGCCCGACGGATCGGACGAGCCCGCCAAGTCCCAGGTGCTGGACTCGTTGTCCTTCACCGCCGGGACGGCCGAACACCAGGAAAGGGACGACCTCCTGGGCACGTTCCTCACGACGCAAGCCGTGACCGAGGCGCTCTCGATGGACACGCCCGTCGTGATCGGTCGAAAGGGCACCGGCAAGACCGCCGTCTTCCGGAAACTCGCCGCGGTCCCCGAGACCCTGGCCGTCACGAGCCCGACCGGACTCGAGGCCCACCGCCCGTGGATGCCCGACCCCGATGTCTATTCCCGTCTGGAAACAGAACTCGTGCAACGGAATCTGGAGTGGCGCCAGGCCTGGCCGGCCATCATGGTCCTGGCCGTGCTGCAACAACGCGATGGTGTTCCCCGGCCCGACTGGTTGACCGGACCCGTCGGCCGAGCCGTCCGCGGAGAGTACCGGCGCAGCGATCTCGTACGTGATCTGAGGACCCTCCTGGAGCACCCCGATGCCTCGCTCCTCACGGCGGAATGGCTGTTGGAGATCGACCGGGCGCTCGACGGACCCCATCTCCTGCTGTTCGACGCCCTGGACACCGGCTTCGGCAACACGGAGACCGACCGGCGCCGGCGCGCCGAGAGCATGGCCGGCCTGCTGACGGCCGTCAACGAGCTCTTCCCCCAGATGCGGAATTTCCGTTTCAAGATCCTTCTTCGGGAGGACATCTGGCGTGAGGTCGGCTTCCCCAACAAGTCCCACCTGGAGGCCAGAAGAGCCCGCCTCGCGTGGTCGGACCAGACCGACTATCTGCGGATCGCCGTCAAGCAGGCCTGGCGGTCCGAGCCGTTCCGCAGGCTCGTCTCCGGACGCCTGGACAGGAGCGATTTCAAACTGGAGGGAACGCCGATCGAGTACTGGCCGGAGCATTTCGTGAACAGCGCCTGGGTCCTCCTCGCGGGAGAACGCGTGTCCGGGGGCCGCACCGCTTTCACGAACAACTGGGTCTGGACCAGGCTGGCCGACGCCAACGGGGACCACACCCCCCGGGCCCTCGTCCAACTGCTCGCTGCGGCCACGGGTCGCGAACGCCACTTCGAACGCGGGAACGCCTACGGGAAGTCGATCCTGCGACCCCGTGCCCTGATCGAGTCCCTGGACGACGTGAGCGAGCAGGCGCTCGACGCGCTGCGCCGGGACGAGTTCCCCGAACTGCAACCGCTGTTCGAGGCTCTGGGGGAGATCGGAGCCACACCGTTCGACGCGGTGCGACTCATGACCTCGGCCGAGACCACAGCGCTCGTCCCGCTCGCCCGCGAGGTGGGCCTGCTGGAACCCACCAGCGACGGCCGGACCGGCAACGACCGGTTCCGCGTGCCCGAGCTGTACCGCAAGGCGCTGGGCATGGGCCGCAAGGGCATGGCGTAGCGCACCCCGTCGGCGGGCGGAGGGGCCGGGTCAGCAGGCGAACCAGTCGAACCGTCCCGTTGCGCCGTTGGCCACCGGGATGATGCAGGGCACGGGACGCAGGGTCGCGGAGCGGGCCGGCCCGAGGAGGCGCTCGGCCAGGCGGGTCCCGAGCCAGAACTGGGTCAGGGCATCGCCGGGGTTCCCCGTGCCGCGGGAACCACCGCAGCCGGGGGTCCGGCGGGTGCCGCGGACGGTCAGGTTCCATCCGCGACGTGCGGAGGAGGTCCTGCCGGAGGGGATCTGGCCCAGCGCCATGTCGCATGCTCCTCGATCGAAGGGACCGGTCGTGCTCGGGAGGCCGGTTCGTACTCGGGAGTCGGACACAGTCGTGACCGTCCCGTGACACTTCTGTGATACTGGCACGCACCATGATCGAGCGCCACACCGGGTCCGAGCTTTGAGCCTTTCTTGTCGGTCCCTTGACGGACCACCGGCCGGCACAGAACCGGCCCGGGGCGGGCAACGGACGGAACGCCCGGGTCAGCGGGTGGAAAGGCCGTCCTCCAGCGCGAGGACGGCGAGCACGACGCAGGCGGCCGTCCACGTGAGGGGGGCCGTCGAGGCCGGCTCGCCGTCGTGGAGGACCTTCTCCGGCAAGGCCCCCAGGTCCGTGCGGTGCCGGTCCAACCACCCCAGCCATCCCGCCGCGGCGCCCCTGTCCCCCAGGCAGGCGGCCGTGAGGGCGTACAGCGACGTCTGCGGGGTCCAGGCGATCCCGTCACGCGGCCACCCGGCCCCGGGGGCCAGGCCGCCGTTGGGGCGCCGCATCCGGACGGCCGAGTCCCTCCAGGCCGCAACGACCCGCGGATCGGCGGCGGGAGCGAAGGGCGGCAGCAGGAAGGACAGCGCCGCGTCCCGGGTCCGTGCCGGGCCGTGGGGATGCCTGGCGTACACGGGGGCGAAGGCATCGCGCAGGGCGGCGTCGAGCCGTCCGGCGCCGTGCCGGGCCCCGGCCGCCCCGCGAGCGTCCCGCGCCCAGGTGTGGATCCGTTCGGAGGAACGCAGGCCCGCCAGCAGCGGCGCAGCCGTTCCGAGGGTGAGCTCCTCCTCGGGGACCTCCCAGTAGTCGGAGGAGGCCGGCGGGAGGGCCGAGGGGGAGGCGATCGCCCGCAGGGCCGCGTCGGTGGAACGCCGCGTGAGTTCGCGCAGCCCCGCCGCCGCCTCCTCGCGCTCCGACGCCGATGGCAGCTGCCCCAGGACCTCCGCGGTCGCCCACAGCGCCCACCCGACGCCGTCCAGCTGGATGCCCCTGCCGTCGGGGGGACCGGAGGCGTCCGGCCGGTACCGCGCCTGGAACAGGCCGTCCTCCGGCTGCACCCGCTGCAGGAAGGCGAGGACGGCGCGGGCCTGCTCCAGGTGCCCGGTGCGGGCCAGCGCGACCGCGACGAAGGCCGAGTCCCTCGGCCAGACGTACCTCCAGTAGGGGTCCCACCCCGCGACGCTCGCACCCGTGTCCGACAGCAGGACGTGCAGGTCCAGCAACGCCAGCCGGACCATCGGACCGTACGGGCCCGACCCGCCGGGCACGCGTCCGGCGGCCAGCCATTCGCGCTGCCGCGCGGCCAGCCGGCGGGCCGCGGGGCGCCGCGCCGGGTCCCGCGGCCACAGCACCCGGGTACCGGGGACCGCCTCGACGTCGTCGCCCGGCGCCACCGGGCGGGGGCTGCCGTCGGGGTCCAGGAGGACCGCGCGTGACAGCAGCGGCAGGGACAGGCGCGCGCGACCGTAGCCGACGGCGCCCGCCACCGCGGCCCCCACCACCGCCAGGGCCAGGCCCCCTGCCGCGCGACGGGTCACGGTCCCCTCCGCGCCCCGGCCGCCCGGGGGATGCACGGCATCCGGTGGCCGATCGCCGCGCGTTGGCATGGAGCCATCATCGGGCACCGGCGGGGCGGGCGCGCGGGTCGGGCCGCCCGCCACCCGGCGGACGGCGCCGGGCCGGGAGCCGGCCTGAGCGGTGGCGCCGGGCCCGGGGACGGACCGGGGTGGTGGGCCGGTGGTGCCGGCACGGGGCTCACCGTCCTGGACGGCCGCCCTCCTGGGGCAGGGACTGCAGGACCGCCCCGAAACGATCGTCGATCTCGATGCGCAGGTTGCGCTCGCCGTTGGCGAAGGACAGCTGCTGCCACCGCCCGGCCTGCAACCAGTACACGAAGGGGCTGACCGGGCCGACGCCGTCGGCGTGGTTCCTCGCGGCGAAACCAGCCAGCTCGTGCAGGGCCGGAAGGACCCCGCGGTCGACGATCGGGTGGAAGGCCAGCTGGTGCCGGTTGGGGGCGCACACGAGGAGTCCCGCGGGCGGTTCCGGCGCGCCCAGCGTCCGGTTCAGCACGTCGGCCATGATCAGCAGGCGGCTGGCCGTGTACACCGAGTCCCCGGTCACGAGCCCGAACCCGCTGCCGGAGACGAGGTCCACCCACTCGTAGCGGCCGAAGGGGTCCTGCAGGAGGTTCGTCACCCCCGCCATCCGCAGGTCCGTGACGTCGTGCCGGGAGACCACCTCGTCGCTCAGCAGGGTGACGGACTCCGGGGAGTCCAGCGCCAGGAGCTCCACCAGATCCCCGTCGAGCGGCCGGTGGTACGCGAAGCCCTCCAGGCCGGGCAGGCAGGAGGTCCCGACGAGGCGGACGAAGACCTTCTGCCTCAGGTCGTCGGCGGACAGCAGCACCGGGTCCACGGCCGACTCCATGGCCCGCAGGATCCTGGAGACGTGGCCTCGCACCGTCCTCGGCCACGCCCGTTCCCCTCCCGGGTGGTGGTGGCAGGCCGCCGCGAGGTTCGACAGGCCGAACTGCCGTCCGTCCGAGGTCTGGACGTACCCGGGCGACACCGTCACCTCCAGCCCCTGCTCGGCGAATGCCCGGTGGGCCAGGGCCCGGATGCGGGCGGCCTGGTGGACCGACAGGTACCGGAACAACTCGTCGGGTTCATCGAAGCGTTCCCGCCTGGAAGGGCCGTGGCGACCCCTGCGCCGGAACAGACTCACGTGTCCTCCCCGGATCGTCCGACCGCACGGTCCGCGGCCGCGACGCACTGGACTGCATCGAACGACGCCTTGTGATGGTCGTACCGTCCGACGCCCACTCGCCTGCCGCGTCGAACGACACCGTTCTTCGTTCTTCCGGTCGCACCGGAACCGATGCGCCGCCCGGTCGCATCGAACACCGGCGTTGTATTTTGCTGCATCGAACTCTGTCATATCGTGCTATCGCCGTCATGCCACGCGGTTCTCGCGGAAAGATCCGCTCTCGCCGTGCTGGGACGGGTCGCGCCGTGCTGGAACGGGAGGATCCGAACCGGATCCGGGCCCCGTACCCGATCGGGCCGGCGGGCCGCCCGGACCCGATGTGCTCAGGAGGCCGCAGGGAACGGGCCTGCCAGTAGGCTGCCGGGAGTGAAGGAACAGCCGATCACCACCCCGCGGGACCGCTCGACCGGACCGGGGGACCCGTCCCGGGCCGTGGAGCACCGTCCGGTCCTCGTCGTCGACTACGGCGCGCAGTACGCCCAGCTCATCGCCCGGAGGGTGCGCGAGGCCGCCGTCTACTCCGAGATCGTCCCCCACACCCTGTCCGTGGCTGGGATCCTCGCCCGGCGACCGGCCGCCGTCATCCTCTCCGGCGGGCCGGCCAGCGTGTACGCGCCCGGCGCCCCCCAGGCGGACCCGGCCCTGTTCGATGCGGGGATCCCCGTCCTGGGGATCTGTTACGGCTTCCAGGCGATGGCCGACGCCCTCGGCGGCGAGGTCGGCCGCACGGGTGCGCGGGAGTTCGGCGGGACCGAGGTGCTCGTCGAGCAGGAAGCGGGGATCCTGCTGGGCGGGCTCGACCGGCGGCAGTCCGTCTGGATGAGCCACGGGGACGCGGTCTGCGCCGCGCCGCCGGGGTTCGCGGTCACGGCCAGGACGGCCTCCTCGCCCGTCGTCGCCTTCGAGGACCCGCGGCGGCGCCTGTACGGCGTGCAGTGGCACCCGGAGGTCAGGCACACGGAGAACGGGCAGCGCGTGCTGGAGAGGTTCCTGTACGAGGGCGCCGGGATCACCGGGGACTGGACGACCGGGAACGTCATCGACGAGCAGGTCCGCCGGATCCGGGAGCAGGTCGGCGACGCGCAGGTGATCTGCGGGCTGTCGGGCGGCGTCGACTCCGCAGTCGCGGCCGCCCTCGTGCAGCGGGCCGTCGGCGACGCCCTGACCTGCGTGTTCGTCGATCACGGGCTGCTGCGTTCCGGCGAGGCCGAGCAGGTGGAACGGGACTTCGTCGCGGCGACCGGGGTGAGGCTCCACGTCGTGGACGCCCGCAAGCGCTTCCTGGACGCCCTGCTGGGGATCACGGACCCCGAGCGCAAGCGCAAGGCCATCGGCCGGGAGTTCATCCGGGTCTTCGAGGACGCCGCCCGCGAGATCGTGCACGGCCGCGGCGCGCCGGCGGCGGGTCCGGACGGACACCCCGTGAGGTTCCTGGTCCAGGGCACCCTCTACCCCGACGTCGTGGAGTCCGGTGGTGGCGAGGGCGCCGCGAACATCAAGAGCCACCACAACGTCGGCGGGCTGCCGGACGACCTGGGGTTCGATCTGGTGGAACCGTTGCGGACCCTGTTCAAGGACGAGGTGCGGGCCGTGGGGGAGCAGCTCGGCCTCCCCCAGGAGATCGTGCACCGTCAGCCCTTCCCCGGACCAGGACTGGGGATCCGGATCGTGGGGGAGGTCACGGCCGAACGTCTGCGGACCCTGCGGGCCGCCGACGCCGTGGCACGCGAGGAACTCACCGCCGCGGGGCTGGACCGCCGGATCTGGCAGTGCCCCGTGGTGCTGCTGGCCGGCGTCCGCTCCGTCGGGGTCCAGGGGGACGGGCGGACCTACGGGCATCCCGTCGTGCTGCGCCCGGTGTCGAGCGAGGACGCGATGACCGCCGACTGGGCCCGCGTGCCCTTCGAGGTCCTGGCCAGGATCTCCACCCGGATCACCAACGAGGTGCCCGAGGTCAACAGGGTCGTCCTCGACATCACGAGCAAGCCCCCCGGCACCATCGAGTGGGAATGATCCCGGGCGTGTACGGATCCCGGGGACCGGTCCGGGACACCCGGGCGGTCCCGGACCCTCCGCGGCTCGATGGCCGGTACATGCGTGATCATCGTCCTCTCCCCGGTACGGTCGCACCGTGGGTGATCTGCGGTCCGTCCAGTGCGCGTTCGCGGCAGCGCTGATCAGGCAGGACGACGGCGTGCTCCTGGTCCGCTCGTCGCGGCGCGGTGAGTCCCCGGGATGCTGGTCCCTGCCGGGGAACCGTGTCCGGCACGGGGAGCACCCCCGCCAGAGCGCGACCCGGGGAGTGCTGACCACGACGGCGCAGGACGTCTGCGTGTCCCGGCTCCTGCACGCGCTGAGCGACGTGCACCGGATGCCGCGCCGCCGTGAACTGCGGCACACCGTCCGTCTGGTCTTCGAGGCCGAGCTGTCCGGGGACCTGCCCCCGGCCGGCCGCTCGCGCAAGGGGCTCGGGCTGCGCCTGCGGGAGGGCCGTCCCGGGCCCGGCGGGCGGAGTCCGGTGCGCATCGTGCCCCCGGAGGCGCTGCCGGACCTGAGGCTGTCGGCGTTCACGGCCCGCGCGCTCGGCCTCGGTGCCGGCGAGCCGCCCGCCGCCGACCGGCTGCCGGCCGCCGGGGGGCTCCCGGCCCCGGCCGCGCCAGCAGGACCCCGGCCCGGCAACGGCGGGGCGCAGGAACCCGGGGGGGACGGGGGCAGCGCCCTGCCCCGGGTCCAGCGCGTCGGCTCCTACGCGGTGATCATCTCGGACGGGAGCCTGCTCCTCACCCGGTTCGCTGGCAACGGACGCTGGTCCCTGCCGGGAGGCGGGGTCGAGCACGGCGAGGACCCGCTCGCAGCGCTGCGCCGGGAGGTCCTGGAGGAGACCGGCCTGGAACCGGAGGACGTCCTGCTGCGCGACGTCGACAGCGCCCATTTCACGGGGCAGGCACCCTCCGGACGGGTGGAGGACTACCACGTCGTGCGCATCCTCTACGCGGCCCGGGTCCCCGGACGGCCCGTACCCCGGGTGACCGAGATCGGCGGGACCACGGACGACGCGGCCTGGGTCGACCTGACCGAGCTGGGCGGGCGTCCGCTCTCCCGCGCCGTCGAGCAGGCCCTGCGCCAGCTGGGCGTGCGGAACACGTGACGGGCAGGACCCCGCCGCCGCCGGCTCGGGGGGCCGACAGCGCGGCACTGGTCCTGCGGGCCGCCCGGGACCTGCTGCTGCGGGGAGAGGCACCGCAGGACCCGCACTCCTGGAGGGACGCTGCGACGGTCCTCGCCACCTGCCTGGCCTGGGAGCGGGGGGACCGCGCCGGGATCAGGGCACTGGCGGCGGACTACGCCGGCCTGCTGCTCAAGGTCCCCGTCCCCGAGGCCGACGGAACGGTCCGGCTCGTTGCGGCCGGTGTCGGGGAGCGGCGCCGCCGGGGGTCCTTCGCGACCCCGCCGGAACTCGCCTCGGCCCTCGTCGCGCACGCCCTGCCGGACCCCGGACCCGGCGACCGTGAACCCACCGTTGTGGACCCGGCCTGCGGTGCCGGAGCCCTGCTGCTGGCCGCGCTGGCACGCCTGCTCGCCCTGGGACTGCCCCCCGACCGCGCGGCAGCTGCCCTGCACGGGGTCGACGACGATCCCGCAGCGATCGCGGTCTGCCGGGCCTGCCTGGCGGTGGAGGCCACCGCTGCCGGTCACCCGTGCGCCCCGGAGGACTTCGCCGACCGCCTGGTCGTCGGGGACGCCCTGCTCGGCCCGGGGAAGCACGGGCTGGACTGGGCCGGGGCCTTCCCCGGGGTCCTCGACCGCCCCGGCGTCCCGCACGAGGAGATCACCGGTTGGAGGGGCGGGTTCGACGTCGTCCTGGCCAACCCGCCGTGGGAACGGCTCAAGGTGCACGTGAGGGACTGGACCGGAGCCCCACCGGCCCGGTTGCGCGAGGCCAGGGCGACGGCGTCCCGCAGGCTTCGGGAGGCGGGCCGCCATCCCCTGACGGGCAACGGCGAACTCAACGCCTACCTGCCGTTCGTCGAGACGTGCTGGCGGCTGCTGTCCCGCGACGGAAGGGCCGGGCTGCTGGTCCCCGCGGGGATCACGGCCGACCGTTCGGCCTCCCGGCTGTGGCAGGCCCTGCTGGCGGCGGGGGCCGTGGAGCGCCTGCACCTGCTCGACCCGCCCCGCCCCCTGTTCCGGGGGGTGAGCCAGCGGGTGGGGGTCGCCGTCCTCGTCCTGCACGGGCGGGAGCGTGCCCGTGCGGTCGGCCGCCCTCCCGCGCAGGTCGCGGTGGGGCTGCGGGACCCGGGGGAACCGGTCGACGGGCGGGCCTGGTCGCTGGCCCCCGGGCTGCCGCGCCTGGTCAACCCCAACACCGGGACCCTGCCCCTGTTCGGGTCGGCGACGGACGCCCGGATCGTCACCGGTGTGCACCGGCGCTGGCCGGTCCTGCACCGCCGGGACCCGCAGCGTTCGACCCTGCTGGACGACCCGTGGCAGCTGCGCCTCGTCACGCCACTGCACATGACCCGGGACTCCCGGTGGTTCTCCCCCGTCCCCGGACCAGGGCTGCTGCCCCTGTGGGAGGCCAAGCACGCCGGGCTGCTGGACCACCGGGGCGGTGGCAGCGGCACGCACCGGTACTGGGTTCCCTCGCAGCTCGTCCACGAGCGCTACGGGGAACTGGCCTCCCGCGGGTGGCTGGCGGGGTACCGGAACGTCACGACGACGGACTCCCCGCGGACCCTCCTCCCGTGCGCCCTGCCCGTCGCGGGGGTCGGGAACTCCCTGCCGCTGATGTCGGCCCCCCGGCTCCCGCTGCTCCTGGCGGCCCTGGCGAGCCTGCCCGTGGACCACCTCGTGCGCCAGAAGCACGCCGGGGCCAACCTCAACTTCTTCAAGCTCGAACAGGTTCCCCTGCCGCCGCCCGAGGCCTACGACGTCCCGGCCCCCTGGGACCCCGCCACGACCCTGGCGGACTGGATGCTGGCCCGCCTGGTCCGCGCCGTCGCCTGGGACCGCGACCTGGCCGGCCTGGGCGGGGAGCTGGCGGCCTGCGGGGTGCCGGTCCCCCACCTGTTCGACGGGCGGGCGCAGCGGCCCTCCCGGGAACCGGACCCCCGCGGGACCGGGGAGGACACGGCAGCCCCGCCGGACACGGCCGGCCGGGCTGGCGGGGCCGAGGGAGCGGACACGGCCGGCCGGGCGGACGGCGCGCCGGACCGGACCGTGGACCGACCCGTGGCCGGGACCCCCGACCGGGCCGTTGCCCTTGCGGAACTGGACGCGGCGCACGCCGTGCTCCTCGGCCTGGACCGGGCCGATCTCGTGCACGTGCTGGGGACCTTCACGGCCCTGCGCGCCCGCGAGACCCGGGACCTGGGGGAGTTCCGCACGCAGCGCCTGGTCCTGCGGGCCTACGACCGGTTGGGCTGATCCGCCCGCCGGGCGCGCTCCGGTGCCGCCGGGGCGGACCGGCCCCCCGGCCGGCCCGTTCCTCCCCAGGAGGTCAGGCGATCGCCTCCCCGGAGGTGATCAGACGAGCTTCCAGCGTTGGTTGGCCCCGCCGTGGCAGGTCCACTGCTGGACGTTGACACCGTTCCCGGTCCCCCAGCCGGCCACGTCCAGGCACTTGCCGCTGTGCCGGGACACGATCATGTAGCCGCCCTGGCCGGAGCGGATCAGGCGCCACTGCTGGTTGGCCCCGCCGTGGCAGGCCCACTGCAGGACGTTGACGCCGTTCCCGGTCCCCCAGTTGGCCACGTCCAGGCACTTGCCGCTGTTGGCGGCGCGCACCGTGTAGTAGCCCGACCCGGAGGAGACGAAACGCCACTGCTGGTTGGGGCCTGCCCAGCAGTCCCACTGCTGGACATTGGCTCCGTCGGCCGTGCTGATACCGGCCACGTCCAGGCACTTGCCGCTGTGCACCGACTTGACGTCGAAGTAGGTGTAGCTGTTCGGGGAGAGCGCTGCCCTGGCCGCGGGAGCGATCGTCCCGGCTGCTCCCGCGAGGGCCGCGGCCGCGGCGAGGGGCAGGACCAGCCTCCTGCGGAGGCGTGTGCGGGGATTCTTCATGGATCCTTCCTTCCGTCGGGCGCCGGGACGCGGGACCGTGAACGGGGGCCGTGCCGGAATGCCGAGGGTTGTTCACATGTGGTTACGCGTCGTGGCGCACTGTGTATTCGGTGTCTGGTGGAGTGCTGCCGGTCCCGCCAGATAGCCGGCCGTTCGCGGGATCCGGGACCTCGGGAGTTCGTCCGCCGGACCGTGGGACCTGTCGCAGCTGCCCGGCGACGGAGCCCTGTCCCCACCACCCGCGTACCGCCCGTCGCGGGGTCCCGTCCCCGTGGCACGTCCGGGTCACGGTCGGCTCCGGGAGTGTCGCGGCGCGCTCGTTGCGACTAACGTCACACCATGGTGCGCCGGAGGATCATCGCGCTCGTGGGGGTCGACGGCTCGGGCAAGAGCACCCAGGCCCACCGGCTGGCCTCCTGGTTGACCGCCCTGGGGGTCCCGGCACGTCACGTCAAGAACCCCGGGGGACGGGTGCTCGTCGGACGCGTCGCCCGGCGTCTGGGCAGGCCGGACGCCGCGGCCCTCCTGGGCGCGCGGGGCGTCTCCGGGATGGAGGGGTGCGTGCGCTGGCTCGCCCTCCTGCGGGCCCTCGTGCGTACCAGGGCCCGCGGCCAGGTCGCCGTCATGGACCGGTACACCCACTGCCAGCTGGCGGTCCTGCGCGCCCGCGGGCACGGGGGCGAGAGACTGACGAGACTGCTCTACGGGCCCTTCCCGGAACCGGACCTGGTGCTGTTCCTGGCACTGCCGCCGTCACGGGCCCTGGAGAGGATCGAGGCACGGGGGACGGACAGCGAGACCCTGGAGCACCTGAGCGCCCTGGACGCCGCGTACCGGGCGTTGCCGGAGGCCGTGGGGTTCCACGTGGTGGACGCCGACGGCTCCCCGGCGGAGGTGATGTTCCGGATCCGCCGGATCGTCGCGAACTCGCCGGTGCTGTCCGTTCCCGGTGGTTCGCCGGGAGGCCGTGCGCCGATCCCCTGAGCTTCATCCGCGGGGAAGGCGGGGCGGGTGGAGTGGAACCGATCCCGCCCGGACCGCCGGCGGGGCGATCGCTGGGAGGAAACATGAGCACCCGTCGGACCCTCCTGACCTGCCTGGCCGTCCCGGCCCTCCTCGGGGCCCTCCCGGCCGCCGCCCCGGCGCGCCGCGGCCGGCGGCGCGCACGGGTCGTGGTCGTCGCGCACCGGGGAGCCAGCGCCCACCGGCCCGAGCACACCCTGGCCTCCTACGAGCTGGCGGCCCGCATGGGGGCCGACCACCTGGAGCCCGACGTGGTGAGCACGTCGGACGGCGTCCTCGTCTGCCGCCACGAACCCGAGATCGGCGGGACGACGGACGTCGCGGACCGGCCGGAGTTCGCCTCCCGCCGCCGCACCGTCGCCCTGGACGGCAGACCGGTCACCGGATGGTTCACGCACGACTTCACCCTCGCGGAACTGCGCACCCTGCGGGCAAGGGAACGGCTGGGACGGATCCGCCAGCGCAACACCCTCCTGGACGGCCGGTACACGGTGCCGACATTGCGGGAGGTGCTGGACCTGCGTTCCGCGCTCTCGGCGGAACTGGGCCGTGAGATCGGCGTCTACCCCGAGACCAAGCACCCGACGTACTTCCGGTCCCTGGGAATGGGGCTGGAGGAGCGGCTGCTGGAGCTCCTGCGCAAGGGCGGTCTGAACCGCTCCGACGCCCCCGTGTACGTGCAGTCCTTCGAGGTGTCCAACCTCAGGAGGCTGCGCCGGGCCGGGGCGCGCTTCCCCCTCGTCCAGCTGATCGACGCCTCCGGTGCCCCGTACGACTCGGTGGCGGCCGGCGGGGGGCCCACGTACGCGGACCTGCTGACCCCCCGGGGACTGCGGGGGATCGCCGAGTACGCCCGGGGCGTGGGACCGGCCAAGGAACACGTCGTGCCCTGCCGGCCCGACGGGTCCCTCGGCACGGCGACGACTCTGGTGGAGGACGCTCACGAGGCCGGGCTGCTCGTGCATCCCTGGACCTTCCGCGCCGAGAACACCTTCCTCCCGGCAGGCCTGCGTGTGGGGGAGGACCCCAAGGACTACGGGCGCCTCCTGGAGGAGCTGCGGGTGTTCCTGCGGGCCGGCATCGATGGTTTCTTCACCGATCATCCCGATCTGGGCGTCGTGGCCAGGGGGGACGTCTGAGGATCTCCTGCCGGGTCCGGCGGTGACGGGCCGAGGGGCCAGCGACACCTGTCGCTGGCCCCTCGGCCCGTCTGCTGTCGTGCGTCGTCACGGGCCGGTGGTATCTCGGCCGTCCCGTGACTCCCGGACGGCCGCGGAGATCCCGCCGATCAGCAGCACCGTTCCCGAACCGATCAACGCGACGAGGGCGACCAGCTGCCCGTCGAGTTCCCTGTCCGTGAGCTGGCCGATCAGGGCCGAGACCGCCGTGCCGAGTCCGACCAGTCCCAGCAGGACGGTGCGCAGCCGCGGGTGCCGCACCGGACGGCGGGGGTGACCGGGGGAGGTGATGAGCGGTTCCGTGGGACGCGGTTCACGCTCCACCGCGCTGGGCTGTTCACTCATCGCCGCTCACCGCCTCGGCCGGGAGGATCTCGATGCTTCCCATGCCGAGATCGGCATCGACGACGACCTGGAAGTCGTCCGACCCGCCGATGTCACTCGTGTGGTCGAGACCGAAACCGTCGTACTCGGCCCGCACGTCGTCGTCCGACGGCGTGGGGGAGCGTTCCAGGATCGTGCCCAGCCCGACCGAGGACCGCACCTGCGCCACGACGGCCCGCGGCAGCAGGATCCTCAGCCGTCCCATCCCGATGTCGGCACGGACCTCGAGCGGGTCCTGCCCCCTGTCCGGCAGCAGTCCGGGGGTGGTCAGGTCCAGGAGCGCGTCACCGGCCCCGAGGTCGTACCCCTCGGTCACCTGCGAGGCCCGCACCGGGCGCCAGGTGACGTCCTTGCCGGTCGTCGGGCAGACCGCCGCGGACAGGGTGGCGATCATCAGCAGGATCGTCACGGGGGCCAGGGCACCGCTGCGGCGGCCCATGGCCCCGGCGAGGACCACGCCGCAGGCCACGACGGCCAGCGCCACGGCGAGGGCGACGGCCCCAGGGGAGCCCGAGACGTCCTGGACGATCCGGTCCCACAGCAGGACCCCGCCGCCGGCGAGCAGGGCGATCCCGAGCACGGCACTGGTCAGGGCGTGCAGCGGGGCGCTGCCGTCCCGCCGCCACGGAGGGACGGTGGCGGGCGGGGCCGGCGGGCCGCCCGGCGTCCCCCGCGCGGCGGCCGAGTCGGGGGGAGCCTTCGTGCCGGGGGAGGCCTGAGGCGTGAAGGACGCCGCCGTCGCGGTCCGGGGCGGTGCGCCGGCCGTGGCCGGGCCCGCACCGTGCTCCGCGGGCCTGTAGTCCAGGCGACCGGAGCCGGCCAGCCACCACAGTCCCAGCCCGATCAGGAGCACGATCAGCAGGCCACCGGGTGCGTACCAGAAGTGCCCTCCGTAGCCCATGCTGCGTCCCGTCACCGACCCCAGGTCGAGCAGGACGCAGAAGAGCGCCCCGACGAAGCCCGAGGACACCCTGCCCCGCGTCACCTCCCTGGCGTGGATCACGCCGTCCGTCTGCGGCAGCAGGGCCCAGGCGATGCCGTACAGGCCCAGACCGAACCCGCCGACGACGGCAAGGGCCACCAGAACCCCCCTGACGAGGATCGGATCCAGGCCGAAACGCCGGGAGATCCCGGCGCACACCCCACCGATCCACCGGTTCTCGTCCTGCCGGACGATGCCCAGCTCCTCGATCCGTCGGAAGAAGTCCTCCGCCTGGCCGGATCCGGCCGGCCCTTGGCGTCCGCCCGTTCCCCCACCGGGAGCCTGCGGGGTGTCCGTGGAGGCGGTGGGTCGCGCGGTCGCGGGAACGTCCTGGGGACCGGGCCCCTGCCCGGGCGGGGGCCCGGCCGCCGGTGAGGGGCCCTGCCCGGGACCCGGTGGCCGTGGTGTGCTGGTCATACCCCGACTCTCGCGCGGGAGGCGGTCCCGGGACCATCGGGGACGTCCCTGAGAGAACCCTGAACCTCTCCGGCGCGGGCTCCGGGGACGGCCGGGCCGCGTCCCGGAGGGCACAGGGCCGCGAGCATGTGACCATGTCCGGGTGAGTCCGCCCGAGCGCCCCGCACTGGTCCGTCCCGAACAGGGGCGGCTGCTGGGCGGGGTCGCGGCGGGGCTCGCGGGACACCTGGGACTGGGGGCGCTCGCCGTCCGGGTGGCCCTGGTGACCCTCGCGGTCCTCGGCGGGTCCGGGATCGTGCTGTACGTCTGGTTGTGGGCCCTGGTCCCCGACGGGGCCACGGGAACGGCCTGGGCCGGCGAGATGGGCCGCCGTCCCCCCGGACGGCCGGGGACGGGCGGCCGGACGCCGAACCGTTCCCGGGACATCCTGCTCGGCCTGCTCCTGCTGCTGATCGGTCTGGTGTTCCTCGGGCTGAGGGCCGGGTGGGGCGACATCCCGGGGCTGGTCCCGCTGCTGGTCGTCGGATGCGGCGCGATCATCGCCTTCAGCCAGCTGGACGAGGTGGAGCGCTCCCGGCTGGCGACGCGGACCGGGGCAGGGACCCGCGCCGCCGTGCTCCGTGTCGTGGCGGGCGCTGCCCTGGTGGTGCTCGGAGCCGTGCTGCTGGCGGTGCAGGGATCCGGGCTGGTGCAGTCCGGCCGGATCCTCGTCGCGGTCCTGGCGGTGCTCGTGGGGCTGGCGCTCGTCCTGGCGCCCTGGGGACTGAGGATGTGGCGCAGCCTCGACGCGGAGCGGGCGGCACTGGCCCACCAGACCGCCCGGGCCGACATCGCCGCGCACCTGCACGACTCGGTCCTGCAGACCCTCGCGCTGATCCAGCGGCAGAGCGGCGACCCGACGGCGGTCTCCCGCCTCGCGCGGGCGCAGGAGCGCGAGCTGCGCGAGTACCTCTACGGGCCGCCGGAGGTGCAGCACGCCACCCTCGCCGGCGAGGTCCGCTCCGCCGCGGCCCAGATCGAGGACCTGCACGGGGTCGCGGTCGACGTGGTCGTCGTCGGGGACGAGGACCTGGACGAGCGGGGGGCCGCCCTCGTGGCGGCGCTGCGCGAGGCGATGCTCAACGCCGTCCGGCACGCCGGGGCGCCCGTCCAGGTGTACGCGGAGTGCGGCCCGCAGGGGGTGGAGGCCTTCGTCCGGGACCGCGGCCCCGGCTTCGACCTCGACGCCGTCCCCCCCGACCGCCTGGGGGTCCGCGGGTCGATCATCGGGAGGATGGAACGGCACTGCGGCACGGCCGACGTGCGCACGGCGCCGGGGGAGGGCACGGAGATCCGGCTGCGCCTGCCCGCGGCGCGGACCGTCGAACAACGGGGGTGCGACGAGGCCTCCGCCGATCAGCGAGGTGATGGCGAGTGAGTGTCAGGATCGTGCTGGTCGACGACCACGGGATGTTCCGCAGCGGGGTGAGGGCCGAGCTCGCCGCCGACCCGACGATCGAGGTCGCGGGCGAGGCCGGCGACGTCGAGTCCGCCGTCGCGGCGGTGTCCGAGCACCGGCCGGACGTCGTCCTGCTGGACGTCCACCTGCCCGGGGGCCTGTCCCGGCCCGGAGGGCGGGAGGTGCTGCAGCGGTGCGCCGAGCACCTGGCCGCCCGTCCGCCGGTGCGCTTCCTCGCGCTCAGCGTCTCGGACGCCTCGGAGGACGTGATCGCCGTGATCCGTGCGGGGGCCCGCGGCTACGTCACCAAGACGATCAGCGGGCCCGAGCTGGCCTCCGCGATCCACCGGGTCTCCGAGGGCGACGCGGTCTTCTCGCCCCGTCTGGCGGGTTTCGTCCTGGACGCCTTCGGCACGGGGGCCGGCGAGGTCGCGGCGGTCGACGACGAGCTGGACCGGCTCTCCAGCCGCGAGCGGGAGGTCATGCGGCTCATCGCCCGGGGGTACGCCTACAAGGAGGTCTCCAGGGAGTTGTTCATCTCCGTGAAGACCGTTGAGACCCACGTCTCGGCCGTCCTGCGCAAGCTGCAGCTGTCCAACCGGTACGAACTGACCCGCTGGGCCGCCGACCGGCGCCTGCTGTGAGCCCCCGGTGAGGGACGGCGGGCGTCGCGGATCCGCGCCACCGCTCCTGCCCCGTTCCGAACCCTTTGCCAGGGCCGACCCGTACTGCCGTCAAGCCGCACCATCGGGTTCCCATGGAACGGCTCAGCGCACAAACCTTGCTATGGAAGCGTTCGTGGAACGCCTGCCTCCGGAACGACCCCCTTTCGGGACCATGGGAGTCCCGTGGGGAACGTGACGGCCGACCCGGGGCGTCGAGGTCCGGTCACGGCGGACGCGCTGCCGGGGGTCGGCGGGGCACCGTAGGCTGAACGGCGATGAGCACCCTGTTCGACGACCTGCCCCTGCCGGGGACCCGCCTCCTGCCGGGTCCCTCCGTCCTCGACGTCGAGATCCCCGACGACGCCCCCACGACCCTGCCCTCGGCGCGGCAACTGCTGGAGGGCCTGAACCCGCAGCAGGAGGAGGCCGTCCTCCACGAGGGCTCCCCCCTGCTGATCGTCGCGGGGGCCGGGTCCGGCAAGACGCGGGTCCTGACCCACCGCGTCGCCCACCTGATCGCTGCGAGGGGCGTGCGACCGGGCGAGGTGCTCGCCATCACCTTCACCAACAAGGCAGCGACCGAGATGCGCGAGCGGGTCGCGCACCTGGTCGGTCCCCTCGCACGGACGATGTGGGTGTCGACCTTCCACTCCGCCTGCGTGCGGATCCTTCGCCGCGAGGCGACCCGGGTCGGCCTGCGGTCGGGCTTCTCCATCTACGACGCCGCCGACTCCCAGCGGCTCATGGCGCTGGTCTGCCGCGACCTGGGCCTCGACCCGCGGCGGCACCCGCCGCGGGGCCTGTCCGCGAAGGTCAGCGCCCTGAAGAACGAGCTGATCGACGAGGAGACCTACTCCGCGAGGGCCGGCGGGTCGAACCCTGCCGAACGCACCCTCGCCCAGGCGTACACCGAGTACAACCGGCGGCTGCGCCAGGCGGACGCACTGGACTTCGACGACCTGATCATGACGACGGTCAACGTCCTGCAGGCGTTCGACGAGGTCGCCGACCACTACCGCCGCCGCTTCCGGCACGTCCTCGTCGACGAGTACCAGGACACCAACCACGCCCAGTACGTGCTCGTCCGCGAGCTGGTCGGCGGGGCCGTCGGCACGCGGGACACCGGCACGGCCCCCGGGGAGCTGACCGTGGTCGGCGACGCGGACCAGTCGATCTACGCCTTCCGCGGCGCGACCATCCGCAACATCACCGAGTTCGAGAAGGACCACCCCCGGGCCCGGACGATCCTGCTGGAGCAGAACTACCGTTCGACCCAGACGATCCTCGACGCCGCCAACGCCGTCATCGAGCGCAACCCCGACCGCAGGGCCAAGCGGCTCTGGACCGCCCGGGGCTCCGGCCCGCGCGTCGTCGTCCACGTCGCCGAACAGGAGCACGACGAGGCATCGTTCGTGGCCCGGGAGATCGACCGGCTGGGCGACGACCACGGGGTGAGGCCCGGCGACGTCGCGGTCTTCTACCGCACGAACGCGCAGTCCCGGGCGCTGGAGGAGGTCTTCATCCGGGTGGGTCTGCCCTACCGGGTCGTCGGCGGCACCCGCTTCTACGAGCGGCGCGAGGTCAAGGACGCCCTGGCCTACCTGCGCGTGCTGGCCAACCCCATGGACACGGTCAACCTGCGCCGGATCCTCAACGTCCCCAGGCGCGGGATCGGCGACCGGGCCCAGGCCTGCGTCGCGGCCCTTGCCGAGCGCGAGCGGATCCCCTTCGCGCGGGCACTGGAACGGGCCGAGCAGGCTCCCGGCATCGCCTCGCGTTCGCTGGCCTGCGTCACGGCCTTCACCGACCTGCTGGCGGGCCTGCGGGAGCTGGTGGAGGGGGGCGCCGGTCCGGCCGGTGCCCTCGAGGCCGTGCTCGAACGGACCGGGTACCTCGCCGAGCTCCGCAACAGCCCGGACCCGCAGGACGAGTCCCGGGTGGAGAACCTCGCGGAGCTCCTGGCCGTGGCGCAGGAGTTCGAGACCGCCCACCCCTCCGCCGGCCTGGACGACTTCCTGGAACAGGTGGCCCTGGTCGCGGACTCCGACGAGATCCCCGACGCTCCCGACACCCGGGAGCCCGGCGACGGGGGCGGGGCCGACCCGGGGGTGGTCACCCTCATGACCCTGCACACGGCCAAGGGACTGGAGTTCCCCGTGGTCTTCCTCACGGGCATGGAGGACGGGGTGTTCCCGCACCAGCGGTCCCTGGGGGAGAGCAGGGAACTGGCCGAGGAACGGCGGCTGGCCTACGTGGGAATCACCCGGGCCCGCGAACGCCTGTACCTGTCCCGTGCGGTGATGCGCAGCGCGTGGGGCCAGCCCTCCTACAACCCGCCCAGCCGTTTCCTCGAGGAGATCCCCCCGGCCCTCCTGGACCTGCGCGGGGACGGGTCCGGCCCGTCGCGGCAGATCGTCGCCGCCGCTGCGGCCGCGCCACCGACCGGGGCCGGCCGTTCCCGGCCCGCCCGGGGGCAGGCCCCGGCGGGCCGGCCGATCCCGCACCTGCAACCGGGGGACCGGGTGACCCACGACTCCTTCGGGCTGGGGACCGTCGTGGAGGTCGAGGGCGCCGGGGAGCGCGCCGTCGCGACCGTCGATTTCCGCGGTGAGGGCACCAAGCGCCTCCTGCTGCGGTACGCCCCCGTGGAGAAACTCTGATCCGGGGGACGGTGAAAGTCTCCGGGATCGCTCCCCGGTCGCCGCGCATCTCCCTGCGCCGCCCTGGAGTTGGAATATTCTGATTGTTACCTTTACGTCGGACTTTGTCCGATCCGAGCCGAAAACGTCGGCCGTGGTGGGGATCGGGCGAGCGTGAAGGGAGACAAACGTGCTTCGTCGACGAACCCTGCACCGTCGGGGGGCCGCTCTGACCGGTGCTGCGGCGGTCATGACCGCCGTCTGGGCACTGGGGAGCGTCCCGGCCTCAGCCGGCAGCCTCTCCGGCACCCTCTATCGCGATCCGAACACCCAGGCGGCCCGTTGGGTGTCCGCCAACCCCAACGACAGCAGGGCGGCCCTCATCCGGGACAGGATCGCGGCCCAGCCCATGGCCCGGTGGATGTCCTACTACAAGCCGAGCACCGTGGTCAGCGAGGTCCGGTCCTACATCTCGGGTGCCGAGGCGCAGGACGCGATCCCGCAACTGGTCGTCTACCAGATCCCCAACAGGGACTGCGGCGGGGCCAGCGCGGGCGGTGCCCCCACCATGCAGGCCTACCAGTCCTGGATCGAGCTGTTCGCCGGGGCGCTCGGCGGCGGACCCGTGGTCATCATCATGGAGCCCGACTCCCTGGCCCTGTGGACCTGCCTGAACGACCAGCAGGCCTCCGAGCGGACCACAGCCCTCAGCACGGCCGTCAGCACCATCAAGGCGAAGGCGCCGCAGGCCAGGGTGTACCTCGACGCCGGGCACTCGGCCTGGAACTCGGCGTCCGTCGCCGCCTCGCGGCTGAGGTCCGCCGGGGTGGAGAAGGCTGACGGCTTCTACAGCAACGTCTCGAACTTCCGGTACACGTCGGACGAGGTCAACTTCGGGCGGAACGTGCTGTCCGCCCTGGGCAACAACAGCAAGCTGCACCAGGTGATCGACGTCAGCAGGAACGGGAACGGTCCCGCGGGCAGCCAGTGGTGCGATCCTCCCGGACGGAAGATCGGGAACGCCCCCACCCTGAACACGGGACAGCCAACGGTCGACGCCTACCTGTGGGTCAAGCCCCCCGGTGAGGCGGACGGCTGCGCGGCGACCGCGGGCACCTTCGTCCCGGACCTGGCCTACCAGCTGGCCGGCGGCTGAGCCGCGGTCGGTTCCCCCCGAGCCCGGGTCCCCGCCGTGCCGCGCTGCACCGCGGGGACCCGGTGCCCGGTCCGGTCCCCCCGGAGGCTCGTCTCGCGGGGTCTGACCGGTGTCCCCGACAGCGTCGGGGACACTTCACCTATCATCGATAGGCGAATACTGACAGTCATGATGTCGGACTGTTCGGCGAGAGGTCCGACATCCTTGTCCGTATGGGCCTCCCGGAGGAATCGACCGGCTTCGGAACACGGTCGTCCCCGGTGTCGAAGGACACCGTCGCCGTGCCGGACCGTGCCCTGCGGTCCTCGAGCTCCTCGCCGTACGACGACCTGCCCGACCTGCCCGACCATCTCGACCTGCCCGACCGTCGCGACCCGCCCCTGCGGGTTCCCCGGTGGACCGTCCTCGCGGCCCTCGTGCTGCTGCTGGTCTGCTGCCTGCCGGCCCTGCTGGCCACCGCCCGGGGGCACCGGGACACCCGGCGGGCCGACGGCGGGACCCCGACCCGGACATCGGCGAGGGCCGGGTCCGGGGCCCTGGCCTCCTCGACCGGTGGCACCCGGCCCTCCGCCACCCGTTCCGGAGGGAGGACCCCGACCCCGTCGGCCTCCCGTGCGGCGCGGACGGCCTCCTCGACGACCCGGCGGACCGGAACGGCCCGGAAGACCCCGGTCCCGGGGCCCGGGTCCGCGTCCCGGGACCGTTCCCCGGCCACCGGGGCCGGCGGCCGGGCGACCGGAGGCGGGCAGGCCGCCGGCCCGACCGGGGCGGCGGACGACTCCGCCCGTCAGGGGGTCGGGCAGTGTTCCGTCGCCGTCCTGGAGGGGATCCCGCAGTCGGATCCCGGGCTGATCGTGCTGTTCGTCCGCAACTCCGGACCGGTCACCCTGAGGGGATGGACGCTCGCGTTCTCCCTGCCCGCGGGGTCCAACCTCGTGGGGGCGCAGAACGTGCAGGTCGTCTCCTCCGGTCCCTCGGCCGTGCGGCTGGGGAACCTGGACTGGAACGGGCCGCTGGTCCCGGGCGAGGGAGCCGACATCGTCCTGACGACCACGGGGGGAGACCGGTCCGCGGGGCCACGGGGTCTCACCTGCTCCACCCGGTGATCTTCCGGACCGACCCCTCCAGCAACTTCACCCATTACTCATAGGTGAATACTGAGAGTCATAGTTTCGGACTGTTCCCGAATCAGTCGCTACATTCTTGTCTCATGGGTGTCTCGGAGGATCCGGCCCGGTCCGGAACGGGGTCGTTCAGTCTCTCGACGAACGCTGTCCCCGTGCCCGACCGGGCGGTTGCCCCCCCGGGGCCCTCGTCCCCCGAGACCATCCCCGATCTGCCCGTCCTCACCGATCCGACCCGGCGGAGGGTTCCCTGGGGAGTCGTCTCCTCCGGCTCGGTGGTCCTCCTGGTGGCGTGCGTCTGGGCCCTGGGACCGCTGCTGCCGGGGCGCCACGACAGCTCCCAACCCATCCCGAGCCTCTCCATCGACGGCCTGTCCCCGGACGGGGTGCGCCTGAAGAACCGGCCCTCCCCGACCGCGACCCCGACCGGTGACCGGGAGACCTCCACCGCGCGGACCCGCGAACAGCCCGCTACCCCCTCGGCGACCTCGTCCCTGCCGGCACCCGCCGGCAGTTCCCCGGTGGCGAGGGTCGGCGGCGTCCTGCCCGGCACCGTTCCGGCCCGGACGGCTCCGGCCCCGGGGGAGGCGTCCGGGCCACAGGGCCTTCCCTCGACCGTCCGGAGCACGTCCACCGCCCCCCCGGCTCCCCCGTCCGTTCCCGTCGTCCCCAGCTCCGCCCCGACCTGCTCCTCCTCGGTCCGGACCAGGGTCCCCGGTGCGGAGGTCTACCTGCTCACGCTCTCCGTGACCAACACGGGGTCCAGGCCGCTGAAGGGCTGGACGGCCACCCTGACCCTCCCCGCGGGGCACTCGGTCGCGGGGGCCCGGAAAGGGACCGTCGACACCTCCGGCCTTCCGAGCGTGCAGGTCGGCAACGCCTCGAGGAACGGGGACCTGGACCCCGGGGAGACCACGGAGGCCGTCCTGATGATCACCGGCGACGGCGGGGCCGCGTCCCCGGCGAGCGCCACCTGCTCCGCGAACTGACGACCGTCCCCGCGGCGCGCCGAACCTGCCGTGCGTGTCGTTGGTGCCGGCCGGTGCCAACGGTCGCCGGAAACGTTCCTGACCGGCCGTCGCGAAAGGTGATGATCCGACCGGATCCGTGCCCCCCCGGTCGGACCGTCCCTCGCACGACACCGGACCGGCGTGTCCGCGGCGGGGAACGGGCGGTCTGCGGCCTGCGGTCCGCGGTGACCTGCGAGGTCATGACATGCCACGACACGACGTGAGATGGGGCACGCCGTCTCGGCCTGAACCGCGCGCGGCCGGAGGCTAGGCTCACCCTGAGAAAGCCCTTCACACCAAGTCGCCTGCCGACTCCGTGCCGTGTCGAGTCGTCCCCGTCGTGTCGTCCGCCGAGCGCCGGAAGGGAGTTCCCGCCGATCGTCCCGCGACGCCGGGTACCTCGCCCGGCCCCCTGCCCCCCGCCCCGTCGCGTTACCTCCTGAACCGATGCTGAGGACGGAACCGTGGATCTGTTCGAGTACCAGGCACGAGATCTCTTCGCCGAGCACGGGGTGCCGGTGCTGCCCGCGCAGGTGGTGAACGACCCGGACGGCGCGGCAGAGGCCGCGCGGCGGCTGGGAGGCGGGACCGTCGTGGTCAAGGCCCAGGTCAAGACCGGAGGGCGTGGCAAGGCCGGCGGGGTGCTGCTCGCGCACGACCCCCGGGAGGCCGGGCTGGCCGCCGGACGGATCCTCGGCATGGACATCAAGGGCCACACGGTGCACCAGGTCATGGTCG